>WNGL01000114.1_pt1 | contig 149021 bp, 145 predicted proteins | sample 5400591 | NCBI WGS metagenome assembly WNGL01 (sample SAMN13153377, study PRJNA577476) | soil metagenome | isolation source: 80 cm soil or saprolite under Garry oak tree replicate 1 | place: USA:California | collected 2016-06-15 | reverse complement strand
GCGGACACCATCGGCATGTTTCAAGTCGAAAGCCGGGCGCAGATGTCGTGTCTCCCAAGACTGCGTCCGCAGCGCTTCTACGACCTTGTAGTCGAGGTCGCGATTATTCGTCCCGGACCGATCGTAGGCCAGATGGTGAACCCTTATTTAGAACGGCGGCAAGGACGTGAGGCAGTGACTTACGCTCACCCCTCGCTCGAACCTGTGCTCGAACGCACTTTGGGTGTCCCACTTTTTCAGGAGCAACTTCTGCGCATGGCCATGGTAGTCGCAGGATTTACTGGAGGCGAAGCGGAGGATCTGCGCCGCGCCATGGGATTCAAGCGTTCTGAAAAAAGAATGCAGGAAATCGAAGCCAAACTCCGGGCCGGCATGGAGCGTAATGGCATCTCGCGCGAGGCGCAAGAGCAGATCGTGCTTTCCATTACTTCATTCGCGCTCTATGGATTTCCCGAATCGCACGCCGCCAGCTTCGCCCTGATCGCCTATGCCAGCGCTTATCTGAAGGGCCATTATCTAGCGGCCTTTACCGCCGCCCTCTTGAACAATCAGCCCATGGGCTTCTACAGTCCGGCGACCATTGTGAAAGATGCGCAGCGGCACGGGCTGAAAGTGCTGCCGGTGGATGTGATGTGTTCGGAGTGGAAATGTACGCTTGAGCACTCAGCACTCAGCAATCAGCACTCAGAGAGCCCTGTCGGTGGTCGTTCGTCGTTCGTCGTTGGCCAAGACACCGTTGGGGAAAGTACCGAACTCAGCTCCGAAGGAGCGACAGATTGCAGCCCAGGGCGCCAGCCCTGGGTCAAAGGGGATGATGAGCAAGTCCCGGAGGGACGAAAGAAACAACAAATTGCGCTTCGCCTGGGCCTTCGTTATGTGCGTGGACTGCACGAGGAAGCCGGGCAGGCGATCGCGCGTGAACAAAAGCGCGCGCCATTCGAGTCCATCCATGATCTGATGCGATGCGTGCCGGAGTTAAGAAAAAACGAACTGAATACTCTGGCGGAAATTGGGGCGTTGAATTCAATAGGATTGCAGATCTCAGATTTTAGATTGCAGATTGAAAATCTTCAAAAATTTAAAATCTGCAATCTCAAATCTGAAATCGCCCTTCGCCCTGCAATCCCATTTCACCGTCGCGATGCTCTCTGGAACGCAGGCGTCGCTGCAAATCCCTCCGGACCCTTGCTGGAGAGAATCCCTCAGCCCGACAGCAAATCCCCATTAAAGATGATGTCTGACGAAGAACGCCTAATCGCCGACTTCCGCGGCACAGGTATGACGGTCGGCCCGCATCCTATGGCCTACCACCGCGTGCGCATGGAGAAACTCGGCGTCCACCGCGCAATCGACCTCAGCCAAATCCCAAGCGGACGCAAAGTGCGCACCGCGGGCTGCGTGATCGCACGCCAGCGTCCTGGCACAGCAAAAGGTTTTATGTTTTTGAGTTTGGAAGATGAAACCGGAGTCGCCAATGCCATCGTCACTCCCGCCTTGTTCCAGCAAAATCGTTTATTACTTACTGCCGAGCAGTTTTTGATGGTGGAAGGGGTATTGCAAAACCAGGACGGAGTCATTTCGCTCAAAGCCAGCAGCGTCTCGTCTCTTAATATCACTCAAGCGCAAACCAGTTCCCACGATTTTCACTAAAAACCGCTACCACCGGTCAAAATTCTGCTGGCCTCAAGAGAAATTTTTAATCACTCTACTTCACCCTTCCACAGCCACTCCGGTTTATCATAGGAACATATCCAGCCACTAAAGATGTATGCAGCCACTAGGTTGTTGCGTCAGTGTGTGGCCCAAACACCATTTGACGAGAATTTAAGGAGTAAAGAAATGGCCAAAGCAAAAACCCCTCGCACCACCAAACCAAAGGCCGAAAAGAAACTTCTGCACATGCCTGACAGCGGCAATGGCAATGCACATCAGTTTTCGCCTGCGGATCTGGAAGCAGAAATCCGGTTCCGCGCTTATGAGCTGTACCAACAGCGAGGATGCACTCCGGGGCAGGACGAACAGGACTGGTTCGCGGCCGAGCGCGAAGTGCTGGCGCGCCGCAACAATCAGAAGCACACAGCTTGAGTTACCGTTCGGGAGCACTCGGCGCCACAGCTGCGGTTTTGGAAACAGGAGTCCCGCTTGCCTGAAGTTCTCGTCATTGACGACAACCCAACACAACTGTGTGTCCGGGAGGCCGTGCTGCGCGGCGCCGGGCTGTCCGTTCTGACCGCCTGTAGTGCCGAGCAAGCATTGGATCTACTCAGGAACCAAGTGGCAAGTTCCGGGTTGCGGGTCATCCTCACCGACCATGTCCTGCCAGGCGCCAGCGGAGATGTCTTTGTCCGCGAACTGCGCAAGTTCAGTCCATCCGTGCCAGTGCTCGTTATCAGCGGGATGGATGAGGCCGAGCAGGAATATGCCGGTCTGGGGGTTACGTTCCTCCACAAGCCCTGTGCGCCCGAGGTCCTCATCGCAGAAGTTCGCGAAGCGTTGAAGCGATGTGGTTAAACGCCAGCCCAAGGCGCTGCCCATTTGCCTCCACCCCGCAAGTCTGAAAAAATAGAGCCTCTACATGTCTGAATTGGGCAGTTTTGTTCTTCTGCTGGCTCTCGCGCTCAGCGGGTACTCTTTTCTCGCCGGATTGCTAGCTCTGGCGAAAAGGCAACCCGGATCGGAAAGACTGGGCGAGACCGCCCGGCGTGCCGGAATCGCAAGTTTCGGCGCTGTATTCCTTGCCGCATTAGTTCTGGTCGTTTCCGCATTCCGCAATGATTTTTCCATCGCCTACATTTTCCATCACAGCAACCGCTCTCTTCCGTTGCCTTATAAATTCGCTGTGCTGTGGTCGGGACAGGAAGGCTCGCTCCTGTTCTGGTCGTTGCTGCTTTCAAGTTATGGACTGGTCCTCCGATTACGCCATAAGACGGATGAGCGCCTCTTCGCTCACGCGTCTGTGATCATTGCCGCGGTGCAGGTCTTCTTCTTGTTATTGCTGAATTTCGCCGCCAAACCGTTTGGGATTATGCAAGGAACGCTTCCCGATGATGGCAGCGGCCTGAACCCGCTGCTCCAGTATCCGGAGATGGTGATTCATCCGCCCATGCTCTACCTGGGCTATGTTGGCTTCACCGTTCCCTTCGCATTCGCTCTCGGCGCCCTGGCCATGAAATATCCGGGCGAAAAGTGGATTCACATCACTCGCCGCTGGACGATGGTGACGTGGGGATTCCTCACCTGCGGGGTCTTCCTCGGCGCGCACTGGGCCTATTCGGTGCTCGGCTGGGGCGGCTACTGGGGATGGGACCCGGTTGAGAATGCGTCAATCATGCCCTGGTTCACAGGTACCGCTTTCCTGCACTCGGTGATGATGCAGGAAAAGCGCGGCATGCTGAAAACCTGGAACATGTGGCTGATCTTCTCGACTTTCATGCTAGCGATTTTCGGGACGTTCCTCACTCGCAGCGGAGTTGTAAATTCGGTGCACGCATTCGCGCAGTCGTCGATTGGCGACTGGTTCGTTTCTTTCCTGGCGGTGATTCTCGCCACCTGCCTTTACTTTTACGCTAAGAACCGCTCCCATTTGCGGAGCGAGCACAAACTGGAGTCGCTGGTTTCACGTGAATCGAGCTTCCTATTTAATAATCTCCTGCTTCTGCTCGCCTGCTTCACAGTCCTTTGGGGAACACTGTTCCCGGTTCTGTCTGAGTGGGTGCAGGGTCACAAAGTCACGGTCGGGCCTCCTTTCTTTAATAAGGTGACTATTCCTGTAGCACTGTTGCTCCTGCTGCTCACTGCGGTCGGCCCCCTTCTCGCTTGGCGCAGGACCTCTTTGGAAAGTTTGAAGCGGAATTTCCTATGGCCGGCCCTCGGGGCGCTTGCGACCGGGGTCTTCTTAATGGCGACTCCACGTGCGTGGGGTTCACCGTTTGGCTTGAGGCCCTGGAACGACGTTTCTTATTTCTACTCATTGATGGTGATCATGCTATCGGTGCTGGTAGGCCTTACGGTTGCCTCTGAGTTTGTCCGCGGCGGGCGCGTCATCTCCCGCCACACCGGCCAGAATCTAATCACCTCCATGTTGCACCTGGCCCACCGCAACACCCGCCGCTATGGCGGATATATCGTCCACGTCGGCGTCATCATCATCATGATCGGGTTTGCCGGGTCGGCCTTCAATCAAGATACCGAGAAGGAGATGGGCTTCGGCGACCAGCTGGCCATCGGCCCTTACACTCTGGTCTGCCGCTCCTACACCCAGGAAGAGAATCCGAACTACACCACCGAAAAAGCGATCATGGAAGTAATTAAGGGCGGCAACTTGCTGGAAACTCTCTATCCCGAAAGTCGTTTTTACACCGCCAGCCAACAGCAGCAGCACATCCCGACCGTCCGCTCCACCTTAAAGGAAGATCTGTACATTGTTTACGAGGGCCAGAATCCGGATACTGGGCGGCCGATCATCAAGGCCCACCTGAACCCGTTGGTCTCATGGGTTTGGATCGGCGTGTTGGTAATGATCTTCGGCACAATCGTGGCGTTGGTTCCCAATGCGGCTCCGGCGCGTGTTGCCGTTCCCGCGCGCTTGGAGGGCGTCCCCGTCGGAGTAGCGGATTGATGAATCAGTCTCAATCACGACTTGGGAGGACACGACTTCTTCCCGCTCTGCTCCTGGGAGTGCTCTTGCTGATTGGCGCCGGAGACGATTCCGCTCGCATAGTCCGGCTTGGCCATCAGATGATGTGTGTTTGCGGTTGCAATCAGATTTTGCTCGAGTGTAACCACGTCGGTTGTGCATATTCCACGAAGATGCGTGACGAACTAGTCGCGGCAGTGGATCGCGGGGACAACGACAACACCGTTTTGCAATGGTTTATTCAGACGTATGGGACCACGGTTCTTGCCACTCCAACAACCACTGGGTTCAACCGGGTGGCCTGGATCATGCCTTATTTCGCGCTGGTGTTCGGAATCGGTGGTGTCGTCCTGGTTGTGCGCGCCTGGCGGAATCGGCCTCTAGGGCCTCCGTTAGCGGACAGTCCCCAGGTCAAGAGCACTGAGCTCGAGCACTTTCGGGAGCAGGCCCGCAAGGAGACCGACCGGTGATCCCTCTGACCTGCGCCATCGTTACCGCGGCGGCGCTCTACTACATTTTTCACGTTCCCGATTTCATGGCCGTCGGGACGGAAAAAACTCGCGTCGCTTATCTTCGGGAAAGAAAGGAAGCGGTTTACGAGAACCTGCGCGATCTGAACTTTGAGTACAAGGCTGGCAAATTCCCCGACAACGATTATCAGACAATGAAGAATTCTCTCGAAGAAGAGGCTGCTACGATTCTGGCGGAGATCGCGCGTCTGGAATCGGACGCGAGGACGGCCGTTACAGTTCGAAGCAACAAGGGACAAAGAGTTTGAGCATCTCAGCGTATTTCGCAAAGAATCGAGCGCTCGACTTTGGGTGGAGCAGCGCTTTCAGCGCTGCTGAATCTGGCCTTTGCACTGCTTTACGAAGGCCCGGAAGGCCGACTCTATCCAAAATCTGCCAGTTCCTTGGCCGCCCAGAGAACATCCCGCTCGCGGCAATCCTATTCCTGTTAATCGCGTCTTCTGCATTCGCCGCCACCCTCAACGGAACCATCACCAACGGCACCACTAACAAACCTTCCCCCGGCGACGAAGTGATCCTCATCAAGCTGGCATCCGGAATGGACGAGGTCGGCCACACCAAAACCGATGCCAAGGGAAAATTCAGCTTCACCGTCGACGAGGGTAATGCGCCGCATCTGGTGCGCGCCATTCATCAGGGAGTCACTTACCATCGTCCAGCGCCTCCCGGAACGATTTCGGTCGAAGTTCAAGTCTATGACTCAAGCGCGAGAGTCGACGGGGTGCACGCGGTCGCCGACCTCATGTACCTGCAGGCCTCAAAAGGTCAGCTCGGCATCACGCGGATTTTTGCGGTGGACAACACCTCCAAGCCTCCCCGCACACAGATGAACGACGCGAACTTCGAGTTCTACGTTCCCGAAGGCACTGAAATTGATGCCGCGTCGGCGCGGACTGCCGGCGGACAGGACGTGAACATTGCTCCCACGCCTCAGGCCGAAAAAGGGCGGTATGCGTTTGTCTTCCCTCTGCGTCCAGGACAAACAGAATTTCAGGTCAGCTATCACATGGCCTATGGCGGAAAAGCCAAAATCGATCCGCGGCTCGTCTATCCATTGCAGCACTTTGTTGCCATCATGCCACGCTCGATCGGATTCACTCCTGCGCAATCGGGCGTATATGAAGACAAGCAGCCTCCGGATCAACCCGATGCCATTGCCGAAGTCGCCAGCAATCCGCAGCCCGGACAAGAGTTGGCGTTTGAAATTTCCGGCGACGGCATGTTGCAAGACCAGAGTCAGAACGCCTCAAATAGCGCTCCGGGAACAGCTTCCGCCTCTACGGACAACCGTCCGGGTGGCGGACTGGGCGCGCCCATTGACGCCCCCGATAAGCTGGATCAATACCGCTGGTGGATTCTCGCTGGCTTCGGCGTGGTCCTTGCGGCCGGCGCTTTTTATACCACCAGCCGTTCCAGGCCTAATCTTCCGTCACCAGCAGTGGCCGCACCCACGCATGCGGGCCTATTGCTGGATGCTCTAAAAGAAGAGATCTTCCAACTAGAAATGGAGCACAAGCAAGGGCAGGTCTCCGATCAGGAGTACTCAAAAGCCAAAGCTGCGCTTGATCAAACTCTCGCCCGAGCCGTCAAGCGGAATCGCTGATCCTGTTTTCTCTGCAAGAGTTCCTGTCGTCCGCGTTCTTCGAAGAGATGCATCCGAGCGGCTGCGGTTGCATCTATTCTCTTAGGGCAATTTCATGGGGAATACATTTAAAACCGCGTTCCTGCTCACCGCGCTCACCCTGCTGCTAATGTTCATCGGGCGCATATTTGGCGGCCAGAATGGCATGTTGATCGCGCTGGTGATCGCAGGTGTATTGAACTTCGTCTCGTATTTTTTCTCGGACAGGTTGGCCCTCGCCATGTACCGCGCACGGCCAGTCACGCGCGAAGAACTGCCGCGCGCGTACCAGATTGTGGAGCGACTCACCCAGAAGATTGGGTTGCCGATGCCGAAGATTTACGTGATCCCGACCGAATCGCCGAACGCGTTCGCCACGGGACGCAATCCCGCACATGCTTCGGTAGCAGTTACTCAAGGAATTCTAAGCCTGCTCAATGACGAAGAACTGGAAGGTGTACTCGCGCACGAACTCGGCCACGTGCGCAATCGCGACATCCTGATCAGTTCGATTGCAGCAACCATTGCCGGCGCGATCACTTACTTTGCCGACATCGCGCGTTGGGGCATGATCTTCGGTGGCTACGAACGCGACGACAACAATCGCGGCGGAGGACTGGGGGCGATATTCATGCTCTTCCTGGCTCCGGTTGCAGCTATGCTCATTCAACTTGCCGTATCCCGCTCACGCGAGTACCAAGCCGACGAAACCGGCGCGCACTTCACCGGAAATCCTTATGCTTTGGCTAGCGCGCTCGCCAAATTGGACGCGTATTCGAAGCGCATGCCGCTCGTTGCGACTCCCTCGACGGCGCATTTATTCATCATTCAACCGTTGTTGGGAATGAGCTTTGGCAGCCTGTTTTCGACGCATCCGCCCATCGCGAAGCGAATTGAGCGACTTACCGGACGGCCAGCAGAATTCGTGCAGTAAAAAGGACAGAGTCAAATACTTGGCGACGGATTTTCACGGATTTTTGTTTCTCCTGGTTTTGATCCGTGGAAATCCGTGTTAATCCGTGGCTGAGAAGACTTTATTTTGCCAACAGCCAACAGCACGGTTTTCCGGTCACCAAGGTAACCACGGCGGACTCACCGCCGCATAGTAAAATCGCCTCCATGTCGCTCGAAACCGTGATTGCCGCGTCGCATCGGGCTTCTCGCCTGGAAAATGAACTTAAAAAGGTGATCCGCGGCAAAGATGACATCGTCCGTCTGGCTTTGGTTTCGGTCCTTGCGCGCGGGCATTTGTTGATTGAGGGTGTCCCCGGCGTGGGCAAGACCACTCTGGCCCATGCCCTGGCGCGCTCGCTGGGCTGCAGCTTTCAGCGCGTGCAGTTCACCAGCGACATGCTCCCGTCCGACATTCTTGGTATTTCCATCTACTCCGCAACCGAGCAGAAATTCGAGTTCAAGCGCGGCCCGATTTTTACCAATGTGCTGCTGGCGGATGAGATCAACCGCACTACTCCGAAGACGCAGTCCGCCCTCCTGGAAGCGATGAACGAAGGCCAGGTCACGGTTGATGCCAATTGCTACCAGCTTCCGCAACCGTTCCTGGTGATTGCCACCCAGAATCCGGTTGAACACCATGGGACTTATCCGCTGCCCGAGTCGCAGCTCGATCGATTCTTGATGCGCGTGCAAATGGGATACCCCGACATCAAATCCGAACGCGAAATTCTTCGCGCTGAAGCCGGCGCGGCTCAATTGGAGAACCTGGAAACCGTGCTGACGGGCGGGGATGTGCTCGAGATGCAGCAAGTTGTCACCCAAGTCGAAGTTGACGATTCTCTGGTCAGCTACGCACTTGAAATCGTTGCCCGTACCCGCAAGCACGAAAAGCTCACCCTCGGAGTCTCGCCGCGCGGCTCGCAGATGCTCTATCGCGCAGCCCAGGCCATGGCTTTCCTCGACGGACGCAGCTTCTGTGTCCCCGAAGATTTCAAGCCGCTTGCAGTTCCAGTCTTCGCTCACCGCGTCGCCATCCACGGGATGAACTCTTCCGGCATGAAAAAATCCGTGCGCACCGAAGATGTCATACAAGAAATCGTCGATTCCGTTCCAGTGCCGGTGTGAACATACCGAGACCCATAGACCCACCGTAGAAGAGCGGCGCTTTCAGCGCCGCGTAGTCATATCGATCGCTGTGACGCGGCCCTGAAAGGGCCGCTCTTCCACGGAAGTACCATCTGCTTCGAGTTCTCCCGCGCCTGCTACTATTCCCGCATGAAGCTCCTGCGCTTCCTCATGCTGCTTGCGCTGGCCATCTGGCTGGGCGGCCTGATCTTCTTCCCAGTGGTCGCACAAACAGCATTCTCCATACTGCCGTCGACGCATCTCGCAGGAGAAATGGTGCGCGATTCGTTGCGCGAGTTGCACTGGATGGGATTTGTCTCGGGCGTGGTGTTCCTCGCGAGTTCTCTGCTTTACAACCGCGCAATGCTCGGAAGAACGCGGGCATTCGGGTTGCCCCATATTCTCGTGGCCGCAATGCTGTCCCTCACTGCTGTCTCGCAATTCAGGATCATCCCGCGCATGGATTCTCTTCGCGCCTCTGCCGGAGAGATTGCTTCGCTGTCGGTTGATAACCCGATCCGCCAGCAGTTCGATTCTCTCCACGCCTGGTCCACGCGAGTCGAAGAAACAGTGCTCCTGTTCGGATTGATCGTCTTGTATTCCACATCCCGCCGAATCGGCTCTTCGCGCCAGTAAGTGCGAACGTCACGAATCATTTATTCTGTTAAATCGTCCTTCCGCACACTTGGCGATAAAGGGATTCAAGCTAAAAGCTAGGAGCTAACAGCTAGAAGCTTCTTTATGAAAACTGGCATCATTGGCCTGCCTCAGGTAGGCAAAACATCTCTGTTCCGAATTCTCACCAAAGCGCATCTCTCGCCTGCACACGCTAATCCGCGCGAAGCCCACGTTGGAGTCGCCAAAGTCCCCGACGACCGCCTCGACCGGTTGGCCGCGCTTTACAATCCCGAGAAACTGACTCACGCTTCCGTCGAGTACGTGGACGTCGGCGCGATCGGCCAGGAAGCTTTGAAGGAATCCAGCTACATCGGACACCTTCGCAATGTGGACGCGCTAGCCCACGTGGTGCGCGCTTTCGAAGACGAATCTATTCCCCATGCCGGCCCAATTGAACCGCTTCGCGACATTAAGAATGTGGAATTCGATCTGATGGTCAGCGACCTCGGCCAGATCGAAAAGCGCCTGGAGCGTGTAGAGAAAGATTTGAAGAAAATGCGCTCGGCCGATCTGGAAAAAGAGTTCGAGCTGCTGAAGCGCGGCAAAGCGCAGATCGAAGCTGAACGCCCGCTGCGTGAAATGGAGATGACTCCGGAAGATAAAAAGCGCTTTCGCGGTTTCATGTTTCTGAGCGAGAAGCCGATTCTTTACGTGCTGAATATCGGCGAGAGCACGGAATTAGGTAAAGACCTGGAAGCCGCGGTTACAAAGTACGGCCTGACCGATCTCATCTCGGGCCATGGAGGGGAAGACGCCCATGGAGTGAAAGATGCCCACCTGGGGACGGGCGCCCTCGCCCGTCCGGTCGAGCAACGCTCGACAAAAAATGTTGGAGCCACTGCCATCTGCGGAAAGGTCGAAGCCGAGCTTGCCGAAATGAGCGACGCCGATGCCGCCGAATTCCTCTCCAGCTACGGCTTAACCGAGAGCGGCCTCGCCCGCCTGATCCGCAAAACCTACGCGCTGCTGGGTCTGATTTCCTTCTTCACTGCGGGCGAAGACGAATGCCGCGCCTGGACCATCCCCGTAAACACGCGCGCAGTTCAGGCCGCCGGAGCCATCCATTCCGATCTCGAACACCACTTCATCCGCGCCGAAACCATCCGCTGGGACCAACTTCTTGAAGCAGGCTCGGAGGCCAACGCCCGCGCTCGCGGCACTCTCCGCCTGGAAGGCAAAGACTACATCGTGCAGGATGGGGACGTGATGCACATCCGGCACTCGGGGTGAGGGCTCGCACGAGTAATTTCCTACCTACATCGGCAACTTGTTGCAGAACAGGTAAGCGGAACCGTATTTGTCTACATCGAAATGGCCACGACTGCTATAGAAATCCCGCCAGGTATTCGGCATTACATCGCAGATCTCCCCGCAGCCATGACGTTGCGAAAGACAGCTGAACTCGAAATGCCACGCGCGCTTTCGTTCAGCCGCCGTTGCCACAGGGACCAGGGACGAGTCGAGTGCAAAACCCAAGTCGCTTGCTCTCTCTCCCATACGCACGTCATTGCGTTCTATGGAATACGAGCCGGAAATGCGCGCTTGAACAGCTCGAGACTCCGGAAGCGTCTTGCCTTCTTCCGCCCCGAATCCGCGCCACTGGGCGTTCGAGGCCTTGTATATGATCCCGAAAGAGTATTCCTGCACAGTACCGTTTTCGATGTATACGAACGCACTCCCGCTCCAATCACTAGAGACTAAGCGACTCAAAGACGGATGTTTTAGCACCAGCCTGCGGATCCGGCTGAAGTTAGTTGGGATCATGTATGCACAGCGATCAAAGTAGCCGCCGGTGCAGTCCCGTACACCGTCATAGTCATTTTCGTATGGGACCGTTCCGAACTTCATTGCAATCGATTGCGCCGCTTTGTAATCCGATGCACCAACTCTCACTTCTGGATATCGGTCGCAATCATTTGTGCCCGCGCCACGGCTTCGCTGTTGTAATGCCGAAGGCAAGCTGCTCCTAAGAGGATGCCCACAATGGCAGCGACGACGATTGGCGCGAGTACTATCGCAAGCTTTCTCATAGCCCAATTAGACAACATAGCAAGCCGAACGTGACAGAAACTCCCGGCCCATAATACTGGTGAAAGACACGATCAGCTACAGTACAGCACGATTGTCAGTTAGGCTCGATTCTCGCGTTCCCACCGGCGCCGCCTGCAACTTCTCCAGCAGCATCGGCGCGAGCTGCGATACTGATCCTGCGCCCAGGGTCAAGATCATGTCACCATCACGTGCCCTTGCCGCTGCTGCCGTCACAGCATCCTCAAACGAACCGGCATAGGCAGCCTGGTGGTTTCCTTTTTCGCAAATCCGGAGCGCCAAAGCTTCTCCGCTGATGCCCTCGATTGGTTGTTCGCTGGCGGGATAAATGTCCAGCACCTGTAGCGAGTCGGCGTCGTCGAATGCGGCGGCAAACTCATCCATCAAGTCGCGGGTTCGTGTGTAGCGGTGCGGCTGGAAGATGACATGGATTTTGCGATAGCCGCATTGCCGGGCCGCTGCGAGCGTCGCCCGAATTTCCGTCGGATGATGGCCGTAGTCGTCGACTACAGTCACGCCTGCCACTTGTCCCCGCACCTGAAAACGCCGGTCCACACCCCGGAAATTTTCCAGTGCCTCTCGAATCTGTAAAAGCGGAATATCGAGTCCAATCCCCACTGCAATCGCCGCTGTAGCGTTCAGTACGTTGTGCACACCAGGTACATGCAGATGGAATTCGCCCAGGTCTTTACCGCGAAATTTCACTCCAAAACTCACTTGTGGAGTCACGGGCGTCCCTGCCCGTGCATTCTTATCCCCAGCCGGGCGGGGACGCTCGGCGCTCCACAATTCCTTGTTTCTTGATGTGATCAGGAAATCCGACCCCTTCCGCATCCCATAGCTGACCATGCGGCGCCGGATCTTCGGCAGCATCCGTCGCAGAAGAGGATCGTCGCTACAAAGCACAACCATCCCATAAAACGGGACGCGATCCATGAAGTCGAGAAATGCGCGCTTAATGTCATGCATGTTGCGGTAGCAGTCCATGTGTTCGCGATCAATGTTGGTCACAACCGCGAGAATCGGCGAGAGTTTCAGGAACGACCGGTCGCTTTCATCAGCCTCCGCCACAAGATACTGCGACCGTCCCAACCGCGCGTTCGATCCCATTGCATCCACTCGTCCGCCCACAACGACGGTCGGATCGAGTCCGCCTGCCGCGAGCACTGCAGCGACCATGGAAGTCGTTGTCGTCTTGCCATGCATTCCGGCAATGGCAATGCCGTACTTAAGCCGCATCAACTCGGCCAGCATTTCCGCACGCTGAATGACCGGAACATGCAATCGGCGCGCTTCTTCGACCTCTGGATTTCCCGCATTGATCGCAGAGCTGGTAACCACCACCTCGGCGCCAGCAAGGTTTTCTGCGCAGTGACCTTCGGAAACAATCGCCCCGAGGGCCCTGAGGCGATCAGTTACGGCAGATTGCTTAAGATCGGAACCAGAGATCTTGTAGCCAAGGTTCAGCAACACTTCGGCAATCCCACTCATGCCGATACCGCCGATGCCGACAAAATGAATGCGTTGGATTTTGGCAAACATAAATCAAATTCTTGGCCACGGATTTACACGGATTCACACGGATCAAAACCCAAATCTACAGAGCAAAAAAAATCCGTGAAGATCCGGGCTAATCCATGGCCAGTTCTTCGCTTCCAGCCAGGTTCTCTGCCAGTTCCGCAATGTCTTTAGCCGCATTCGGATGCGCCATGTCTCGCGCCGCCTGACTCATTCGCGCGAGTCTCGCCGGATCTTCCAGCAGCGCGCATATCGTATCCACAAGCCAGACTTCGTCGAGCTTGGTTTCTTCGAGCACCACGGCGGCCTGCGCTCGCTCTAGCGCCTCAGCGTTGCGCCGCTGATGATCATCTGCCGCCAGTGGAAAGGGAACAAATATCGCTGGCTTTCCCGCGGCTGCAATTTCAGCCACTGTGCTCGCTCCCGACCGGCACAAGACCAGGTCGGCGCGAGAAAAAAATGCCGGCATATCGTCGATGAACTTGTGAACTTCCGCTGGAATCCCGGCCTGCGTGTATGCGCCTTGCACCTCATTATATTCACGCTCTCCGGTCTGATGAATGATTCGTAACCCTGGCACTCGCTTGATCAATTCCGGCAAAGCTAGAACCACCGCCTGATTGATCGCGCGCGCTCCCTGGCTTCCCCCGAACACAAGCAAGGTTGGTGATGCCTGAGAATAGGGCTTCCTGGGAATCTGAAAGAAAGCTGGACGCACCGGAACTCCAGTCACGACCGGATTGCGGAAGTGGTCCCCCGTTTGTTCGAAGTGTACGGCCGCTGCCGAGACGAACCTCGCTACCACTCTGTTAGCGAACCCGGGAACAAAGTTTGGCTCGAATGCCAATGTCGGAATGTGCCGGAGAAGGGCCGCGAGCATGGCTGGCCCCGACGCGTATCCGCCGACGCCGATGACCACGTCCGGCTGAAAGTCGATCAGCATTCTGCGGGCAGCAAATACTGCGCGAGGCAGATCGAAAGCCGTTTTCAGCCGCGTCGCCAGGCTCACGCGATTCAGCGCGCCCACTTTCACTAGTTGCAGAGGAAAGCCCGCCGCCGGAACCAGCCGGTTCTCGAGCCCGCGCGCCGTACCAATAAACAGCACCTCCGCCCCATACCGGCTGCGCAGTTCCTGCGCGATGGCAATGGCGGGAATTACGTGTCCGCCCGTGCCTCCACCCGCCAGAATGACTCGCATGAGAGGAACTATATATGAGGGCCCGCGCGTGCGCCTTATTCCGCCTGCTTGGTGATATTCAGCAGTACGCCCACGCACGCGAGAGTAATAAATAATGACGACCCGCCGTAGGAGATCAGTGGCAGCGGGATACCTTTGGTGGGCATTAGTCCAAGCACCACGCTGATGTTGATGAATGCCTGCACCACAACCATGCTGGTGATGCCTACCGCCAGAAATCTTCCAAACATATCTTGCATGCGCAGGGAAGTTCGAATTCCGCGCCATAAGAACGTCGCAAACAGAAAAACCACGATCAGGCAGCCGACCAGGCCCAGCTCCTCACCCAAAACAGAAAATATGAAGTCCGTATGCGGCTCTGGCAGGTAAAACAGCTTCTCCTTGCCTTCCATCAGCCCGACGCCCGTCAAACCGCCGGTCGAAACCGCAATTAGCGATTGAATGATGTGGAAGCCGCGCCCCTGCGGATCGGAATAGGGATTCAGAAAAGCTAGAATCCGATCGCGACGGTAAGCCACATGAAAAATCAAGAGGTAAAGCGGTAACAGCGATGCCAGGAATCCATACGCCAGGTACTTTGTTTCCAGGCCGGCGACAAACAAAATGCAAACTGTGATTGCCGCGCAGGCAATCGCGGTCCCCAAATCCGGCTGAAATACAATCAGCCCTACGAAAACCAGCGTCGGCAGCAACGCCGGAATCAAAGTGTTGCGCCAGTCGTCCATGGATCTGGTACGGTTCTCAAGAAAAAAGGCGAGGAACAGAATGAGCACGGGCTTTGCCAGCTCTGACGGCTGGAAGGAGAATCCGCCGAAATGGATCCAGCGATGCGTATTGTGCGAGCGGTCAAGAAAAAATACCGAGATCAGCATCAGGGTCGTCAATCCCAGCAGCGAAAACACAACAGCCGGATGCTTCAGCCGCTTGTAGTCAATCCTCATCCCGATCATCATGGCAATGAAGCCGGCGATTGCCCATCCCAATTGCCGCAGCAGAAAAAAGTACCCGGAGTGATATCGCTCCTTTGCCATTACTGCCGAGGCGCTGAACACCATCACCAGGCCGACGAAAACCAACAGCAAGGTCACAATGAACAGCAGCCGGTCTACGCTGACGCGCTTTGCCATGGAAGATCCATTTCACCACGGAGACACGTGGGTACGGAGGATTGTTCGCCACAGATTCTGCCTGAGAGATAACTATTTTGGTTCGCTACTTAGGGTTCGCGGGCGGCGTATCGGCTTGCAGGCCCAGTACCAACTCCTTGAACACCCTTCCCCGGTGCTCGTAATTCTGGAACTGGTCGAAGCTCGCACATGCCGGAGCCAATAGAACTATGTCTCCAGGACTGGCGGAAGCTGCCGCTTGCTTTACGGCGGACTCAATAGTGCCAGTGTGCACAATTGCCGTCGGCCCTTTGATCTGCGACTGGATCTTTTCCGCCGCTGCTCCGATCGTATAAACGCACTTCACCCGCTCCCGCAAGAGATCGTTGAGCACCGTGTAGTCGCTGCCTTTGTCTTTCCCGCCGAGAATCAGGTGCACATTGGCCGGAAATGACTCCAGGGCCTTGATGGTGGCGTCCACGTTCGTGGCCTTGGAATCGTTGTAGTACTCGACGCCGCGCAGCGTGGCGACGTATTCCAGCCGGTGCTCGACAGCTTTGAAGTCGCGGATCGCGTCGCCGATCTTGCCCGCTTCGCATCCCATGAGCGCTCCGGCGCACACGGCAGCCAGGACGTTCTCAAGGTTATGCGAGCCTTTCAGCGGGATTTCCGAGGCCAACATCACTTCCCGCTGCCCTCCTGTGCCTCGGAACAACACGTCACCTTTGCGCACGAACGCCCCCTGTTCGACTTCGCGCTTGCGGCTGAACCAGAACACTTGGGCACGAGTTCGTCCCGCTAGCTCGACACAAGTGGCATCATCTGCGTTCAACACGGCGAAGTCCTCACCTTGCTGGTTCTCGAAAACACGGGCTTTCGCGTCCACGTACGCCGCAAACGTCCGATGCCGGTCGAGGTGGTCAGGGGTCACGTTCAGGACAACTGCAATCTTGGGCCGGAAGTGTCGAATGGTCTCCAGTTGGAAGCTGGAAACCTCAAGCACAGTGACCGTTTCCGGTGTCGCTTGTGGAACCAGGGAAATTGCAGGAGTCCCGATGTTCCCGCCGACCAGAGTCTTCAAACCGCCAGCCGAAAGAATTTCGCCGGTCAGGGTTGTGGCCGTGGTTTTCCCGTTCGATCCGGTAATCGCGACGATCTGGCCCTGAAGGAATTCCGCTGCAAGCTCAATTTCTCCCAGGATGTCCTGACCCAGTGCCCGCGCCTGACTGATCGGCTCGGCATCTACGGGAACGCCGGGACTTACCACAATCAGATCCTGATTCTTAAAGGTCCGCTCACCGTGGCCGCCGGTTTCGACTGCTATCCCGTGATCGAGCAACGCGGGGATCTCTTTGCGAAGCTGGTCTTCCGACTTCGCGTCGGACACAGTCACGCGAGCCCCGCGCGACTTCAGAAACAACGCCGAAGCCACGCCCGAGCGCCCCAGTCCCACCACCAGCACGCGTTTGCCGTTTAGATCCATGAAAACAGCTCAACCACAGAGGACACAGAGGAGCACAGAGACAAGTCAGGATCACCGACCTTTCTCCGCGTTCCTCTGTGTCCTCTGGGTAAACGAATTTTATCTTAGTTTCAGCGTGGTCAGCGCGAACAGGGCAAATACCAGGGAAGCAATCCAGAAGCGCACGATGATCTTCGACTCCGACCACCCCATAAGCTCAAAGTGATGATGGATCGGGGCCATTTTGAAGACGCGCTTCTTCCTCAGCTTGTAGGAGGCCACTTGTAAAATGACCGAGAGGGCCTCGATCACAAATACGCCACCAATAAACGGCAATAGCAATTCCTGCTTAATGATCACCGCAACCGTTCCGATTGCTCCCCCCAGTGCGAGCGAGCCTACGTCACCCATGAACACTTCGGCGGGATGGGCGTTGTACCAGAGAAACCCGATGGCCGCGCCCACCATCGCCCCGCAAAAAACGGTCACCTCGCCGACCTGAGGCATACGCTGCAATTCGAGGTAGGTAGAAAAAGTGGCGTGTCCGCTGACATAGGTAAGCATGGTCAGCGCTCCGGCAGCAATCAGAGTGCAGCCGATCGCCAGACCGTCCAGTCCGTCCGTAAGGTTCACGGCATTGCTGGCACCGACGATGATGAGCACCACAAAAGCGATAAAAGGAAGAAAGGCAATCGGCCACAGACTAGGATTGTTGGTCAGACGGTCGATCACCAAGTCCGGCTGGAAATGCTTGAAGAAGGGTACTACCAGGCGTGTCGAGTAAATGACATGCTTCTGCATGGCAATGAGTGCCACTGCAATCAAAACGCTGACCAGAACCTGCAAACCAAGTTTTGTCCGTGCCGTAAGCCCCAGATTCCTCTTGTGCACAACCTTCGTGTAGTCATCGGCGAACCCGATGGCAGCGAATGCTGCAGTCGAGAGGACTGCTATCCATACAAAAGAGTTGGTGAGATCCGCCCACAGCAGGGTCGGCACAATAATGGAGATCGCGATCAGAACGCCGCCCATGGTGGGAGTCCCAGCTTTCTTCTGATGCGCCTTGGGGCCTTCTTCGCGAATGTACTGGCCAATCTGGAAGTCGCGCAGCCGGTCAATTACGAGCGGGCCAATAATCAGTCCGGTGAACAATGCTGTCAGGCTGGCAAACGCGGTGCGAAAGGTCAAGTAGCGGAAAATTCGAAAAGGCGGAAAATAATGAAACAGTTTTAGATACAGCAGCCAGTAGAGCAATCCGCCTCCGGTTAGGTCTCAGTACGTCTGCGCAGTCACTCGTTGTCTTCGTGTTTTCCTGCCGGCTGATAGCTGACGCCTGATAGCTGTTCTTTCCAGGTCTCCAGCGCCTTCTCCAGCTTTACCCCTCTCGACGCTTTCAGCAGAACCACGTCTCCGTCCTTCGTTTCGCTTGCCAGCCATCTTCCAGCTTCTTCAGGAGTGGCAACGAACTCAGCGCCGACGCCCGCTTGCTGCGCCGCATCCACCATCTGTTCCGCCCATCCTCGCACGCCGATGAGAATATCGATCCCCTTCTCAGCAATGTGCCGGCCGGAGTCGCGATGCATGGCCTCGCTTTGCGGCCCGAGTTCCAACATTTCCCCCGCGACAACAATCCTGCGCTCCGCCGGCATGGCAGCCAGTGCATCCACCATAGCCGCCAGGGCTTTCGGATTGGAATTGTAACAATCATTGATGACCGTGATGTTGCCGATGCGAACAACCTGCCCTCGCTTATCGGCGGGAGCAAGACTCGCGAGTAATGAAACTGCGTCTCCGAGAGTCAGTCCGCGATCAATCGCCAAGGCAACCGCAGCGAGCGCATTGTAAACATTGTGGCTTCCCACTAGAGATAGGGTTGCATGCTCGCGGCGGTCTCCAACAACAATGTCGAATGCCGAGCCCTTGCCTCCAAGAGGCTTGAGATTCTCCGCCCGTACGGTGGAAGCTGGTCCAAATCCGTAAGTGAGGACCTTGCCTTTGAAGTCGCGGCCAAACTGCGAGACGTATTCGTCGTCGCCATTTAGCACGACAGTACCGCCAGCGGGAAGCGATTCGATCAATTCGTACTTAGCGCGCGCAATCTCCGCAATGGAGTTGAAGAATTCCAGATGGACTGGCGCCACGTTGGTGACAACACCGGTTTCCGGCTGCGCGATCTGCGCCAGCGCAGTGATCTCGCCCAGATGCGACATACCCAACTCCACGACTGCCACATCGTGTTCGGGCTCAAGCTTGAGCAGCATCAGAGGCAATCCGAAATGATTGTTGAAGTTGCCTTCCGATTTATGCACTCGAAAGCGCGTGGAAAGAACGTGAGCAATGGCGTCCTTGGTTGTGGTCTTTCCCGCCGAGCCAGTCACGGCGATGAGAGGCCGGGCCCACAGTCGGCGCACCGCCGTGGCCAGAGTTTGAAAGGCGACCAGAGGATCTTCAACCACTATCAGAGGAGGGCTGGGTTGTGTAGCGGCGGGCGCTCTCGTCCGCTGACCAATCCTTGAGAGTTTTTCGCGAGACACTACAGCCGCGACCGCCCCTTTTTCGAGCGCCTGTTGAACGAAGTCATGCCCGTCCATCTTCTCGCCTTTGACGGCGAAGAAAAGTTCGCCGGGGCGGATGGTCCGAGAATCGATGGAGTAGCCAAGGGCCAGGGCTTGGCGGTCGAAATCTCCGCCCGCACCTTCTCGACCCATTCCAAGAACGTCTGCAACTCGGGCGAGCGGCAGCTTCATGCGGTCTTCTCAGCTCTGCCGTTGGTGCAATCGTACCCGAGGTTACGTAAGGATTCCGCAGCAACTTGCGCATCATCAAAGGGAACCGCGCCTCGGTTTGTGATTTGCACCTGCTCATGGCCCTTTCCGGCGATAAGCACGATGTCACCAGGCCGGGATTCGCTGATTGCGAGATGGATCGCCGCACGGCGGTCAGGTTCTGTCTTATATCTCACTCCCGATCGCTGCAAGCCCACAATCGCGTCATTAATGATCGCCAGCGGGTCTTCGCTGCGCGGATTGTCAGAAGTAAGAACAACAAAATCACTGCCTGCGCCTGCCGCTTCGCCCATCAGTGGACGCTTGCTGCGGTCCCGGTCGCCGCCACAGCCAAGAACTGTGACCACCCGTCCGCCAGCCGGTTTCACAAATTCGCGGGCCAGCGAGGTCAGATTCCTCAACGCATCATCTGTATGGGCGTAGTCGACGACTACCGTGAACGGCTGGCCGCAGTCCACTCGCTCGAAGCGCCCTGGAACACGGACAAGACTTCGAACACCGGCTTCGATGGCTTCGCTGGTACATCCGCGCGCATAAGCCGCAGCGCTGGCGGCAAGGATGTTATAAACGTTTACTCTTCCAATCAGCGGCGACACTATGGGAATTGTTCCATGCGGAGTGACCAGATCAAACCGCGTGCCTCGCGGGCTGATTTCCAGTTTCGCTGCGTGAAAATCAGCTTTCGAAAGTCCGTAAGTGACCACTCTCTCACTACGGCCCTTCGAGAATTTCGTGAGTTGCGGGCCGTATTCATCGTCGGTATTCAGAACAGCCACTTGTGGTTCCCTCGCCCCGCAACCTGCGAAAAGAATCCGCTTGGCGGAAAAATATTCAGCCATACTGAGGTGGTAGTCGAGATGGTCGCGCGTCAGATTGGTGAACACCGCAACCTCGAAGGGGGTGCCAAAAATACGCTGCTGGGCAAGTGCATGGGAAGACACTTCCATCACTGCTTCAGTGGCGCCACTGTCCAACGCATCACGGAATAGCCGTTGCAGTTCCAGCGGCTCCGGCGTGGTGTGGGGCGCAGGAAGAACTTTCCCCGCCACGTGATATTCGATGGTCCCCACAAGCGCGCTCTTGCGCCCCGCCGCTGCCAGAATGGACTCCACCAGGAACGCCGTCGTGCTCTTGCCATTGGTTCCAGTTATGCCCGTCACGGCAAGCTTCTCCGCCGGACGCCCATAAAAGTTTGCGCTCAGACCTGCGAGCGCGCGGCGGCCATGCGGCACTTCCGCCCAGGCGACGCCAGATCTCGGCGTCTGGTGTACGTCAGTTACGATTGCTACCGCGCCCGCAGCGATGGCCTGATCAATGAACCGGTTCCCGTCGCTCGATCCACCTTGCATGGCCACGAACACGTTGCCTAGCCTGACCCGGCGCGAGTCGTATTCGACGCCGGTAATCGTCGGATACTCGTGGGGATTTCCGCTCTGGGCGAGAACTTCCACACCGTCCAGGAGATCGAGGAACGTCATTGCAGTGATTGTATTGCAAGTTGGTAAACACAGCGAAAGCGCGAACCAAGAAGCGCACGAAAACCGCCGACCGCGATAAGATACACCGGCATGCGCCTCTGGTTCTCTCGCGCCAGCGAAATCAGCATTCGCGACCAGCTCGTTACCCCAGATCGTTCTGAGTATCCTCAGCGGCGATCTGGCCCCCGCGGACAGCGGCTCCCTAGTACGCGCGATCTGGCGCGGCGCTTCCATCTTCATCCCAACACCATCAGCGCCAGTTACCGCCAACTCGCACACCAGAACTGGGTGGAATTCCGCAAAGGCAGTGGCATCTACGTGCGAGAACCCAAACAACTGAGAGCGCAGGCGCCGGAGCTTGACCTGGATCAACTCATCGCGAGCTTCCTTCATTCCGCACGACAGATTGAAGGCCGGCTGTCGGTCGTTCGCTCGCGCCAAAGGCAATGGCTGGAATTGCAGCCTCCCGACCACTTTCTTCTGATTGAGCCGGATCAAGAGCTCGCGCGTATCGTCGTCACGGAGATGCGGCGAGTCCTAACCTTGCCCGTCAAAAACTGCGGACTCGACGAATGCAAGGATGGCACATTGTTCGAGGGTGCTGTCCTGGTAGCTCTTTCCCTCAAAGCGAAAACCACGCGCGATCTGTTGCCAGACAACCCGGAGTTACTCGTGCTTCACCTGCGCTCTGCCGGAGACTCGCTTGCCGCGTACTTGCCCGCTCCCTCAAACGCCCTTGTAGGTGTCGCGTCCCGATGGCCGACTTTCCTGAAAACCGCCCACACAATGTTGGTTGCTGCCGGTTTCGATCCCGACTGCCTGGTTCTGCGTGACTCCTCGAAGCCGAACTGGCGGCGTGGTCTGAAGCAGATTTCCGCGGTTGTCTGTGACTCTCTTACGGCTGAAAAGCTGGACGGCATCCGCCGGGTCCTTACCTTCCCTCTACTTGCCGAATCCTCGCTCAAGGAACTTCTCGAATACGAAGAATTTATCCGCAGCCCACTCGCCCCTTAAATGTGACACTCGCGAAAGTGTCACAGAGACACCCCCGAAGTTTTACTCCCCGCCTCTAAAGTACGTCTCATGCGACGACCACTAATACTTCTCTTCCTCGCCGTGGACCTCTTCAGCGGCATTGCTTTTGCACGGTCTTCGGTCGGCGATTGGCAATCGGTACAGGACATACCAGCGGGCTGGCAGATCACCGTGGTAACAGAATTCACTTTTCCTTGCATCTTCGCGCACGCGACCGACGAAGAATTGATCTGCAAGGTCGCGCAGCGCAACAGAGTGGCTGTCGAGCCCGACGAGATTCGCGTACGCCGCGATCGAATCCACGAGGTGCGCGTCGAGCGACGCGATGGCGCTAATATGCTGGCTGGTGCGGGAGGCGCAGGAAGCCTCGGAGCTATCCTGGGCGCGATACTCGTCACCGGTGCAAGGGGACCTTCTGCGTATATGTTCGGGCTTGGCGGCGCATCCATGGGCGCCCGCACAGGTCGCGACTTGCATCTCCTTCATGGCAAGGTGATCTGCCGTCGCCCCGTAGCCAGTAAGAACCCGAATGCAGTGCACGCACTGAGTCCTGCCAGTGAACTATCTCCCGAACCTCACCATGATTCTCGCTCCACTGGCGACGTGTGTGCCCGGTGCTGGTGATTGTTCCTGGGCCAACCCGCTGCCGCCGACGCTGAGATCAAGCCCACTCGATTCGGCAAGTTCGATTGCCGAGCGCACCGACTTGCCTATAAACGATGGCACCACGATTCCCCCTTGTTCCACATCCAGAACGACCGTTCCGTTTGCGGGCGGCGGAACAGGAGCGTCGGCAGCGGATGGGAGAGTTGGCACCGGCTGCTGACTGCCCGCTAATTCCTTCTGACGAAGTGCCGCGGGCAGGATCCCGGTGGCAATGGATTGACGGGCGTCTCGCCGGTCAATCCTGGCGGCGACGCCCGAAGATCCATTCAAAGGTGCCTCGGCGCCAGGAAGGGCATCAGCGACATCTATCGTTTCTCCAGGATGATCCGGCGATCCTTCTTCCAAATCTCTATCGCTGCTCTTGTTACGCGCCAGCAGCACCTGGCGATTGGCTGGGATTTCCACATCGTGCGGCGTGTGCAGATATTCGAGCACCTGCTGAGCAATCCGGTTAAATACCGGCGCCGAGACTTGGCCGCCCTGGTGCAGCCCAACCGCTGAGTCGAGAACAACGGCTATGGTCACCGCAGGATTGTTGATCGGAGCAAACCCAGCAAATGAGGCGACGTATTTAGTGCGCGAGTACGCGTGGGTCGCGGGATCAACTTTTTGCCCCGTGCCCGTCTTTCCGGCTGAACTGTAGCCGATGAGCTTGGCTTTCGTCCCGGTGCCGTGCAGGACAACGCCTTGCATCATCTGCCGCATCTCGGCTGCGGCGTACGAGGAAATCACGCGACGCTCATTCACCGGACGAAAGGCGATCATCTGCGGCGCGCTCTGCGGCTGCGTGGTCGCAGCCACGATGCGCGGCGCGGCATATACGCCATCGTTCGCCATGGTAGAAACCAGGCCGGCCAGTTGCAGCGGAGTGATGCCGATCTCCTGGCCCATGGAAATCGCGGCAATCGAAACCTTCGACCAGCGGCTCACAGGCTTAGTCATGCCACGCGTTTCGCCCGGCAGTTCGATTCCCGTCTGCTGGCCGAAGCCGAAGGCGCGAATGTATTTATAGAAGCGATCCTCGCCGAGTCTCATGCCAATCTTGATCGAACCAACGTCGCTTGACTCGGCCAGCACATCCGACACCGTCAGCAAACCGTGAGGACGGCTGTCGCGGATGCGCATGCCGTTGAAGACGATCGATCCCATTTGGCAGTCAAAGACTTCGTCGGGCCGCGTAACTTTCTCTTCCAGAGCTCCGGCAATAGTCACCAGCTTGAAGGTCGAGCCGGGTTCATAGACATCGCTGACGGCGTGGTTCTTCAGCTTCTCAGGAGTGATTTCGCGCGACAGATTGGGATTAAAAGTCGGCTGGTTGGCCAATGCAAGAATTTCACCGGTGCGCGGGTTCTCGACCACAACCGTGCCCGCGATGGCATGGGTTTCCCGCATGGCGGTCGCGAGCTCGCGCTCGGCGATGTACTGGATTTTTTCGTCAATCGTGAGGACAACGTTCTGGCCCGGCTCCGGCTGCTTCTCGACGCTGCCGAACCACTTTTTGTGCGCGTCTACGGAAATGACCATTTGCCCGGGCCGGCCATGCATCTGATCTTCGTATTCGCGTTCGATTCCGCTTAAGCCTGCATCGTCCATCCCGACATAGCCGAGCACCTGGGCCGCGAGTTCATTTTTCGGATAGTAGCGCTTTGATTCTTTCTGGAAGTACACGCCGCGAAGATTCAGCGAGCGAATCCGCTCTGAAATTTCTGCATCCGGCTTGCGCGCCAGCCAGCAGAAAGTCCGAGCCGCGCGGCAGCGCGCGAAAAGTTCACGCGGATCTTGTTTCGTAATGCGCGCGATCAAAGAGATCGTGTTGGCTACGTTTGGCATCTCGGTGGGAATCGCAAATACCGAGTCCACAGAGATGGACATAGCCAGCTCCCGCCCCTGGCGGTCGTAGATGATGCCTCGCCGGGCAGAAACTTCTTCGGTCCGCTGCTGCTGGTGCTGGGCGCGCTGCTCGAAGCTGCCATAACGGAAGACTTGCAGATAGACCAGACGAAAACAGATAACTCCACACCAAAGAACGAAGATGCCTGTTAGGAGGTAGAGTCGTAGATTCGTGCCGTTGCGGGCTGTGCTGGCGGCCACCGATTCGTTCCTCAGATAAATATAGCGGCCGGTTAGCCGCCAAGTTCTGGGCAAAGCCCCAAAACTCTGTTCGTGTAGTGGCGGACGCACTCGTCCGCCCACCCCGGACGAGGGCGTCCGGGGCTACACTGATTTTTACCTCGCTGAGACTACCGAGACCGGCGTCATGCTGGCGACCACGGAACTCGATGCATCCGGCACAGCCACATCCATGTGGATCACCTGGCCAGCTTGCGGCGACTGCAATCCCAACTCGCGCGCCATGCGATCAATGCGTTCGGGATCGCGCAGTGAGGCCTCTTCCAAACGCAGAGCGCGATTCATCTCAACAAGGCCCTCGCGTTGCGACTTCAGGGCTTCGATCTTATATCCGTATTCAATGGCTTTGAAATGCTGGAAGGCGTAGGCCATTACCAACAGGAACAGGCAGCCGAGAGCGACACCAAATTGCCGCATTTCGCGGGTGCGGCGAGGATCCTCGACTTTGACCAGCCGGGAGTTATCGACGCCTTTGGCAAAATAAATTTCCGGAGTGCCGCTCCAGAACGAACGTCTTTGAGACGCGATAGATGCTTGGATCGCCACGGTCGCCATAGCTATGCCACCCCCGCAAGATTATGGTTCTGGAAATCGTGATTCTGAAAATCCAGGTTCTGCAGATCTAGGTTCGCCAGCTCGCTCTGCGCGACCGCGTACCAGTAGGCGAGTTTGGACTCCTGCTCCTGGTCAAGGCAGAAGCTGTTCTCCGTGCGTTCGACCGCTGCCATCAGATCGTCAATCAATGTTCCCTTGTACATCGCTTTCTCCATTGGCCCGTATTCCCACCGATTAGAACCGTTTTGCTTGCGTCCCTCTTTGGGGACTCGTTTTATTCTCGGGAGGGCACGACTTTCAGTCGTGCCGTTAACCCCTCCCACTTGCTGTCTCCGGCACGGCTGAAAGCCGTGCCCTCCCGTCAAACTCTCTCCGCCGCCCGCAATTTCGCGCTGCGGGCCCGGGGGTTGCGATCAATCTCTTCTTCTCCGGGCGTCACAGGCTTCTTCGTCAGCAACCTGTATTGCCCCCGCTTCGCGCTTTCGCGCATCGCGTCTTTCACGATGCGGTCTTCCAGCGAGTGAAAACTGATCACCACCAACCTCCCACCCGGTTTGAGCAACTGCGGCGCTGCTTCGAGCAACTTCCGCAGGTCGTCCAGTTCGCGGTTTACGAATATTCGGAGAGCTTGAAAGGTTCGCGTCGCGGGATGAATTCTGCGTTCGGCCTGATTCATTGGCCGGGCCGCGGTCGAAATCACGGCTGCTAGTTGGGCAGTCGTCAATATCGGCCGCGACCGGACAATGGCTCTGGCGATTCTCCGCGACCTCCTTTCCTCACCGAATTCGTAAATCAGATCGGCAAGCTCGCGCTCGTCGAACTGGTTTACCACTTGTTCGGCGGTCGGCTCCGACTGCGGATTCATCCGCATGTCGAGAGGCCCGTCCGCCTGAAAACTAAAGCCGCGCGCGGCATCTCCGAATTGCAGGCTGCTTACGCCAAGGTCGGCCAAGATCCCGTCAACCATTTCGGTCGTCGGTCGTCGGTCGTCGGCTAAGCTTGCAAACGATCCATGCCGCAATTCCACCGTGGGCCAGTCAGGTTGTTGGTTTTGTTTTTCGCCAACGACCAACCACCGACGCCCGACGACGGTTTCTGCAATCTCCAGCGCCTGCGGATCCTTATCGAAGCCAATCAAATGACCCGGTGCGCCTAGGCGTTTTGCGATTTCTAAGCTGTGCCCGCCCAAGCCCACCGTGGCGTCGATATAAGTCCCGCCACGCCGGACGGCTATAAAGTCGATCGCTTCTTTTAAAAGAACCGGAACATGGCCACCCTGCCCATGCCCAACCCCCTGAGGGGTGTCTGTTGAACCCTCGCCCACTAGATGCCCAATTCGTCGAGCGTCTTCTCATCCTCAGGCGTGAACTTGTCTTCCTCGATCTCCCGGCGATACTGCTCCAGGTTGCGAACTACCAGGTGCGTCAAATTTCCGGTCACTGCTACTTCGCCCTTGATCTCCGCTGACGTGCGCAAAATCTGCGGCATCAGCAACCGGCCTTGTCCATCCATCTCGACCATCTGCCCGTAGTAGTTCACCCGATCCAGAAACTTTTTCTTCGTAGGATTGAACGTGGAGAGCCCCGCCAGCTTCTGCTCGATCCGCTCCCATTCCTCGAAGGGATAAACTTGTGCAACCTTGCCATCCAGGCTGGTGATGTAAAATTGCTGACCGTATTTCTCGTCGATCACGCGCTTGAATTCCGCGGGGACCTTGAGCCGCCCTTTTTCGTCCACGCGAGTTGGGTGATTGCCGCGAAACATGGTCTAAGCGTCTGTGGAGCGACGGGCGTCCTCGCCCGTCCGGGCGCCGTTTTGCGACGCCAATTGCGATTGCAGAGGCAAAAACGGTGACGAGTTGGGCTGTTTCAGTTTCATTCGGGCCATTTTTGGGGATATCAGCTATGAAATCCACCGGCGCTCCGATTTTGTTCACTACCACCCACGACATCTATTGTGTTGACCACTTTCTACCACTTTTGTCCACATCTTACGCCTAAAGGCTTTAGTGTCAATAGGAAAGTTGTAGGTCATAGCACGTCGGGTAGGGTCAATCTTAAAAGCGCAACAAATTGCGGATTACTGATTCGGATACCCCAAGGAATGGTGTTTTGAGCTTTGGTTCGCTGGCCGGTAAGGATCAATCAATAGAACTGGTGAGCCTGTGGAAATGACCGCTACTACTGCAACGTCAGAATCGTGGGATGCAGTTCCCACGGCGTACCGACCTCGACAGTGCCGCGGTTGTGCTCGAAATCGCGAAATGCCAACCCCAAAACAGATACAGGTAAAGATTGCGGGAGTTCGGACTGGCTGACCAACGAGTTAACCACGTATTTCAGCCGAAAGTGGTGCTGGGCGAGTGCGTGCTCGAGACTCCGCGATTCGCACAGTATTCACTGTCAATCGGCGTCTCGACGATCACTCGTGGAGCAGTCTTGCTCGGCACATCTGAAATCTCCAGGTGCACATCACAATCGAAGCTGATGAGCCTGGCGTTCTGCAAATAGGCGGTCGCAATGTGATAAAGCGTGAGTTCCCGCCCGGTGCGCGGTGTGGTATCGACAGGGTTAGGGCCCAACGGCCAGGACAGAATCTGTGCCACCGTGGTTTCAACCGGTGTCACATTGGGCAGCGGCACATGTTTTTCCGCATGTCTGAAATCCTTAGATACTGGCGCAGTCGGAGTGCAGTGGCAAATGTCACTTCCACCGCACGACATCATGCATGAGAGGGCCAAGATCGTCAGGAGAGCTGGAAGCAGATGTCGTGGCTTTGATACAGCTACACGGATTACAGAATAAAACACGTACTATAGAGATGCCCGGTTCGATACTAAGGGCTGCTCCGAGAATGTCATCTGTTCGTGACAACTAATTCAACTGCGCGCGCGGAAACGAGGGAAAAGAAAGCCCGCGTGCCGCACATGTTCCTGAAACTGATCGCTGAATCGGGCGGACAGAATGCGCTCTTCTTTCTTCGCCTTGATAGCGTAATTGGTCCACAGTAGTGCAAACGCCAAAACTCCGCGCCATTCGCCTACCAGCAGAGCAGTTCCCGCAACTCCGAGCAGCACACCGGAATAAATCGGGTGGCGCATGTAAGCATAAGGCCCGCTGCGGATCAGCTGATGGTCTGCTTTGAGCACGACCTTGTCGCTCCAGTGCTGGCCAAGGTGCATGCGCGCCCACAGAGCTATGACGAGTCCAGACAGGGTGAGGAAAAATCCAGAGTACTGAACAGCCGGGAACTGCGGGACGAACCGCCGGCCGAGAATTCCCGTAGCCGTCCGGTCAGAAAAAAGGAGCGTAAACGTGATCACCAGAATGGCCAGTCGTACCGAACGGTAGATCGGAGATTCGCTGGTCTGATCCCGAGTGCCACCTCGGGCGACAGCCAACCAGTACCCGCCAAACGCGGCCCAGATGTAACCGAGAATCTTTAGCAGTTCCGTTTCCATCACGAAGATGATCTGACCGGCTCGACGAGCACCGCCGTCCCATACGCCAGGACTTCGGTCACTCCCTGCATAATCTCGGTTGCATCATAGCGTGCTCCGACTACCGCGTTTCCGCCTAGTTCGGCCGCGTGCTGCAACATCAAGTCAAATGCTTCCGCGCGGGTTTTCTCGCAGAGATTCGTAAGCAGGGTGATATTACCGCCAAGAATGGTCTGAAGACTGGCGCCGATGGTCCCGAAAATGGACCGTGAGCGCACGACGATTCCGCGCACCACGCCCAGCGTGCGCACCACCTTAAATCCGTCGAGTTCGAATTGAGTAGTCACCATGGTATGCGCGACCACGTGTCCCGGAGTTGTGTAGCCCATCGCCATAGAAAAATCTCCCGTTGCGGAGTTGAACGAATCGCATTCAATGTACACCAAGCGAAAAGATGATGTGTGGCGCGGACCTGCCCTGAGCGAGGTCGAACGGGCCCCGCCCGCGAGGCGGTACTCTATAATTTCCCCTTTGATCGGCGGAACTCTACATCCGGTGCGTTGGGCAGTCATCGCGGCACTAGGGATTCCATGTGCCCTAGCGATCGGGTTCCTGCTTACAAGACTTGCGGGACAGGACGATGCCGGCAGGAGTCTCCTGCGCATTCTCCGCTACGTTCTTGCCCTGGAAATCCTGCTGCTTGTTGCTCTGGCTTTCACGGGCTGGCTGTATGAGCGGCGCGAGTGCGAGCGCGACCTAAAACTCTACCGTCCGCCTGGCAAGCTGCTGGATATTGGTGGCTATCGCCTCCATCTCAGTTGCACAGGCAGCGACGGGCCGACTGTGGTGCTCGAATACGGACACCAGGCTTCCCACCTCACTTGGTACCTTGTTCAGCCACAGATCGCGAGCTTCACCCGGGTTTGCTTTTACGATCGCGCAGGCTACGGCTGGAGCGATCCCGGCCCGCAGCCGCGCGTTCCCAGCGTTATGGCGGAGGAGTTGCACACCCTGCTGCACTCCGCTGGAGAGAAACCTCCATATATTTTGGTTGCACATTCCTTCGGCAGCTTCAACGCGGTGATGTTTGCTCACAAGTTTCCCGAAGAAGTATCGGGCCTGGTACTGGTGGACGGGCTACATACGCTTTCACTGTTTCCGTTCCGGTTGAGCGAACGGTTATCGCTGCGGACGATGCAGCTGATGATTCCGTTCGGACTGCCGCGCTGGCGAGGCTGGTGCGGCGGCGAGGCCCCGGGAGCGATTCGTGGTGAAAAGCAGGCCATCACTTGCCGGGCGAGTTTGTTCCGCGCTTTCTATCGTGAGCGTGCGGCTTACCCGGAGAGCGTCCTGGAAATGCGCGCCATAACCAGCCTGGGTACGGTGCCGTTGATCGTCATCGCGCGCGATCCAGCACTCGGCAGTGTTTCGGATGAAGGGGACAACTGGAAACAGATACAGCAGGAGAAGCTCCGATTATCAAAGAATGCGGAGTTGGTGATCGCCATCGGCAGCGGTCATGATATACCCCACGTCAGACCCGATGTGATCATCGCCGCCGTCCGAAAGCTGCTTGCTCAGGCCTCCGGAACTGGCGGACATCCTGGAAATTCTTTGAGATAGGCGCTACCGATGTAGCCGAGATATTTAATCCCAATCTCGCTGGTGAAAAATCCGTCGGCAGTCATATTGCGCAGGAACGAGAAGAACTCGATTCCTGGGTCCAGAGTGGGATTGGCCATCGCACTCTTCCGGTAGGCGATCTGGTCCAGAATTTCTTTCTGCTGCTCAGGTGAACAGTCGAGAAATACCTTCTCGTAGCGGTCCGAGCACGTGCTATCGAGCCACAGCAGTCCTCCGCCTAAAGCCCGCTGATAGTCTTTATTCTCGCTGGTGAGTAGGTCGATGAACTCGGGCGCTCCCGCTTCGATCGCCCCTCCCGAATCAGCGTCCGCGGGGATGATGGTTTGGCACAGTGCCTGAAGAGTCTTGTACTCGTGCGGAGAGAAGAACTTCGGCGCGTAATTCTTCGCTGGGGCTGCGGCCTTCTCCGCCGCAATCATGTGATGCGCATATTCTGCAGCCTGCGCCGGAATCACCCGCAGCACTGAAGTTGCAGCCGCACTCATAGCGAGTGATTTGAGCACGTCGCGCCGGGAAATCGTCGGACTCACAGGTTCCCCTTCTTCGCCTCATCCAACAAATACTCCGAAGCCCGCCACGAGAGCGCCATGATGGTCAGGGTTGGGTTCTTGTCAGGATTGGTCACGAACGAAGCCGCGTCGGTCACAAACAGGTTCTTCACATCATGCGCTTGGCAGTATCCGTTCAGGGCCGAAGTCTTAGAGCTGTTTCCCATGCGCACCGTTCCAAGCTCGTGGATAATCACTCCGCCATCCTCGATCCCATATGGATTGGGGCCGTCGGCCGTAACTCGCGAGTAATAAGTGCCGCCACCAGCTTCCACAATCTCACGGAAGGTCTGCTGCATGTCACGCGCCATTTTGATTTCGTTGTCACTCCATTGCCAGTGGAAGCGCAACACCGGGATTCCCCATTCGTCCGCAGTGTTGGGGTCAACCTCGCAGTAGCAGTGTTCGTTGGGAATCATCTCGCCGCGGCCAGCAAAGCCAATGTACGTGCCATACGATTCACGGCACTTCTGCTTGAGGGTGGCGCCGTAGCCTTCAACGTAGTCGCAGAGCGCGCCAAACTCGCCCACTCCGGGCATGGTGCGTCCGCCGCCGAATTCGATGTGATATCCCCGCAGAAAGTCATTCTTGCGATCGAACTTCCACCACGGCATGTACATGTGCATTCCCCCGACGCCGTCGTGATTGTGCGGAGGTACTTTGGCGAGCTGAGGAAAAACGCCACCGCCCGAGCTGCCCACGCTGTCCGTGAGGTAACGCCCAACCACGCCGGAGGAATTCGCTAGTCCATCTGGAAACATCGTCGATTTTGAGTTGAGCAAGAGACGCGCCGACTCGCAGGCACTCGCTCCCACAACAAACGCCTTCGCATAAATTTTCTTTTCCGTGCGCGTCGGCTTGTCAATGTAGGAGACTGCCTGGGCTTTACCATCTTTGCCGACTACGATCTCGCGCGCCATCGCGTTGGTGATCAGTGTAAAACGGCCGGTTTTCTCCGCGTACGGAATCATCACCTGGCTGGAGCTGAAGTTCGACGCGCTGATACATCCGCGCCCACACTGCGCGCAGTAGTGGCACGGCGGGCGACCGTTGTGCGGCTGAGTAATGATGGCTAGACGCGAAGGAATACACGTAATGTTCAGCTTGTCGCAGGCCTTCTTGACAATAGTTTCGGTGCAACGCGGCTTCGGCGGCGGCATGAAGATTCCGTCGGGCGCGCTGGGCACATTTTCTTTAGTGCCAAAAACCCCGATATACGACTCGACTTTGTCGTAGTACGGAGCAACATCCTCGTATGTGATCGGCCAATCGTCCCCCCTGCCATCGGTCGAGCGGGACTTGAAATCCACTGGCGCAAAACGCAGTGCGATTCTGCCCCAGTGATTCGTGCGCCCTCCGACTACCCGCGACCGGAACCAGCGGAAACGCGACCCCTCCGCAATCGTGTAGGGTTCGCCTTCGATGTCCCACGAGCCGTTGGGCGCGAGGAACTCGCTGAAGTTGTCGCTGGCCTTTCCTCCTATTCCAGCTCCGCGGTGCGGCAATTGATAAGGCCAGACGTGCTCTTTGAAATCTTTCTCGGGATTCACGGGCGGACCAGCCTCGAGCATCACGACATTGAGACCGCCCTCAGTAAGGATTTTGGCTGCGGTCCCGCCAGAGGCGCCAGAACCGATGATGCAGACGTCGTAAAACTTGGGAGAGCGAGTAACCTGGGCCATGTGTCTCCGGATTCCCTCTGTACCCTCTGTGGTTAAAGATCTTGAACCACGAAGGGCAGAGATACATAGAAGGACGTCTAAAAACGCAATTTCTCTAAATATTCGTAACTTAATTGAACGCTGTCGAATGGCGATTTTGGATCATCGTGCTCGACGAAGTAGTGCTTGGTTCCTGCAACATCGGCTTTGGCGAAGATGCCTTTCCAATCTATTACTCCCTTGCCCACTTCAGTCATATTGCCGTCTTTGTCAAAGTCCTTCACGTGCACGAGTGGAAACCGGCCGTGATATTTTTCGAAATACTTCAACGGATCGGCGCCCGCCTTGTGTACCCAGCCGATGTCCATTTCCATCGCAACCATTTTCGGATCGGTTTCGGCGAGCAGAATGTCGTAGGGTAGCTTGCCGTCTACTGCCTTAAACTCCTCCACATGATTGTGGTAGCCGAGCTGAATTCCCGACTTCGCGCTCTCTTTTCCAAAACGGTTGAAGGTTTCCGCGGCACGCTTCCAGCCGTCGGCAGTTTTCGTCAACTCCCGGTCAATAGACGGATTCACGATGTATTTGTGACCGAGAATCGCAGAAGCCTCGAGCACCTTCTTCCAGGTTTCCTCTTGAAAAACGGAGTATGGAACGTGACCGGCAGGAGCGGCGAGGGCGTCCGAGTCCAGAATCTCACGCGCCCGTTTCGGCGGCGGATTCAGATTGGAAACATCGGCAAAATATTTTGCGAACTCGACTTCTTTGTAGCCAATTTTTGCCACGCGCGCGAGCGTGCCTTCAAAATCCTTCTGCAGCGCATCGCGCACGGTGTAGAGTTCGAGACCAATTTTCTCGATCTTGTGTTCCCGCGCGGCCCAACCGAAGCGGCTCATCAGCGCAGCGGCACTGACACTCCCAATAAATGTCCTGCGATCCATAATTCCTCCGCGGAAAACTATCTTGTGGAGCGACGCGCGTCCTCGCCTGTAAAATCAGATTACGTTTGCTCGGACAGCAGTTCCTCGCGCACATTCTTCAATACATACAATGCCCGCTCCACGCCGACTTCTCCTGACAGAATCGGGTCTTCGTTCTCGACACTGAAAATTCCTTCGTAACCTACGTCCATATATGCGCGCATGATGTCCTTCCAAGCGTCAGCACCGTGGCCGTAGCCAACCGCGCGGAACGCATCCGATGCGGTCTTCAAATCTTGCTTTTCAAAAATGAAATTCAGCACACCGTATTTTCCAACCTTGTCCGGAAAGAGCACCGTATCTTTCATGTGCGCGTGGAAGATCGCTCCTTGCTTGCCCAGCATATGAATCACTTCGACGGCATTGCAGCCTTGCCAAAATAGGTGACTCAGGTCATTGTTGGCGCCGATTTCCTCCCCGACTGCATCACGCAACTTGAGTAACGTCAGCGGGTTGTACACCATGAAGTTCGGGTGCATCTCAAGAGCGATCCGCTTTATTCCATGATCGCGCGCGAATTTTGCCGCCTGCTTCCAATACGGCACCACTTTTTCTTTCCACTGCCAGTCTTGCGCTGCCGCATACTCTGGGGGCCAGCGATAAGTTATCCAGTTCGGGTTGGTGTCATTGGGATTGCCACCCGGGCATCCCGAGAATCCGACAATCACTTTCACATCCAGCTTCTCCGCGAGTAGCACCGTTCTGCGGAAAGTTTGGTCATCACGCTCGGCGATGCTCTTGTCGGGATGCACTGGGTTTCCATGGCAGCTCAGCGTCGCCACATGAATGTTGTGGTCCTCAAATTTCTTTTTCCAGGCCTTCAATTTCGCCGGATCATCCAGCAATTCCTGCGCGGGACAATGCTTGTTGTTGGGATATCCTCCAGTACCGATTTCAGCCGCCTCTACTCCCAGGCTGGCATATTTTTCCACCAACTGGTCGAGCGTGAGGTCGGGAAACGCAGGATCGAAAACACCGATCGGAATTTTCCGGCGCGCGCCTGGCGAGGACATGTGTGTACCCCCGGTTTGCGGAGTTGCCGCCGACAGTGCGCGTGGCGCCGCTACCGCGCCAGCAAGAGCGCCACCAGTAGTAGCCAGAAAATTTCGTCGTGTGGGCGAGAGCGGATCAGAATTTTTTCCCATGAAGGTCCTCAACTTGGAGTCCACAACGCTCGAACATTATACGCAGGATCGGCGGAACTCAAATAATGATCCATTGATTTCCGAGAACTGGTCATGTGGGATTCGGCTCTGTTCGTGACCGAAAAGTCGTCAGATTAGGCCGTGAGCACCCCCAGGTGTACACTCCGTGGGTATCCGCTATGAGTTCATAAGGAGATTCCACTCTAGTAAGACCACTCAGCAATGGCGTAGGCGCACTTGTGGAGGAACAACATGGCACCACGTCTTAGTTCTTGCACTCGCCCGAATGGTGGAACGTCGGTGATTGTTCTTCTCCTCCTAACTTCAGCTCTCGTCCTTGGCGCAGTCTCATCCCTTCGCGCACAGCAGAACGCCAATCCCACGAGCCCCGGCCCCGTCTTCCGCAGGGTAGCGACATATTCGACCGAGGGTTTGGGCTCCCGCAGTGTGGGCGTTGGTGATTTCAACGGCGTGGCAAGCTGGATCTGGTGGTCACAAACGGGTGCGTAGACTCCAGCTGTCAATTCGGTTCTGTGGCAGTCCGCTTGGGAAATGGCAACGGGACTTTCGGGCGCGCGATAATCTCCGACCCGGGAAACGGAGCCCCGAATTCCATGGTGGTGGGAGACTTCAAGCATGACGGCAAACCCGACTTAGGCATTGCAAGCCTCTGCGTGCCGTTCTTCGGCAGCTATCTCGGCGAGGTGCATGGTCTGACCGGCAACGGCGATGGAACATTTGACAATTTCTTTGTTTCGCCTACTTCTGGGCCTTGCCCCTACTTCGTGGCCGCCGGTGATTTCAACGGCGACGGCAACCTGGATCTGGCCGTGACGTATTTTTGCGAGGATTCTTTTAACTGTATGGACGGCTCAGTGGGTGTTTTCCTGGGATTGGGAAATGGAAACTTTCAGGACCCAGTGTTTTACCAATATGGAGGAGGGCGGCCCTTCTTTCTCGCAACTGGTGACTTCAACGGCGACGGCAAGCCTGACTTGGCGGTAGGAGATGGCTCAGGAACTCTTACTGTGATGTCGGGAAACGGGGATGGGACTTTCCAGATAGGACTCTCCTTTCCCTTCTCCTTCTCTTTTGTCGTGGGAGATTTCAATGGCGACGGCAGGTCCGACATCGTCGGCGCAAGCAGCACCAACACCTTGGCGCTCCTTCTAGGTAGTGCGGATGGCACTTTCCAGCCCGCAATCACGATCAACGCTAGCCCCGGCGCATTTGCTGCCGCAGACTTTAATGGTGACGGCAAGCTCGACTTGGCGGTGCTACGCCCGGACGGCATAACCGTACTTCTGGGTAACGGTCATGCAGAATTTCACGCCGTCCGCGGCGGCGACGGCATCGGAGGCATCTTCGCCGTCGCGGTTGGAGACTTCAATAATGATGGCAAGCCCGACCTGGCAGTGGATCAGGACAGCCGAGTCACTGTGTTGTTGAATGTTTATCGCGGCTTTCGTCACGAGACGCGCGCGAAAAAATAGCACTTCGAGGAAGTTTACGGGACTGAACCTGCCTGTGAGCTTGCACAAAACCAAAGCCGCCCTTTCGGGCGGCTTTAGCTTCGTGGGTTGAACTCCTCAAATGCTGGCCGGAGGAGGCCGATACTTATGAGGACGTTGGAATCATTGTCAGCCGGAGCGCATTGAAGCACAATAACCCAAAAGTATTAGAATCCCGGCTCCGGCTTAATACCCTTGCTTTCAGTAACTTGGTAAGTCTTCCCTGCAGCCAGGCCCTTGAATTCCTCGGTCCTCCCGCTAGGCCAATCGATAACCATCCGCTCGATCGTGTCACGTTTTCCCAGGCCAAAAATTACAGGTAACTCCGACTGCGACAAATAACTCGATCCGCTGCGGACCATACGCGTTTGTATCGTCCGACCTGAAAATACTTTGACCCGTGCGCCGATCGCATCACGATTCGATTTCGTTCCTACCAGCCGAAAACGAATGCTGCGATTTCCCGAAGTCTGATCGTTACGGAACAAATACGCAGGCCCATTGTTCGTGGTCATCAGGATGTCCGCATCGCCGTCACGGTCAAAGTCTCCGATGGCGAGTCCGCGGCCAACTTTGGGCTGGCTGAATCCACCGCCAATTTCATCTCCCACTTCTCGAAAGCTTCCCTTACCGTTGTTCAGGAACAATTGCGGGGGCTGCGCGTACCCAACGTTGCGAACGTTGCGGACCGTGTCATCAATGTGTCCGTTCACCGCGAGCAGGTCCAGTGAGCCATCAAGGTCGCAATCCGTGAACACGCATCCGAAGCCGAGCGTTGTCTTCGAAGGCAGCCCGACTCCACTTCGCACCGCAATATCCGAGTAGTTTCCTTTTCCATCGAATTGGTAGAGTCCGATCATCTCGTTATCGAAATTTGTGATGGCCACGCCTTGGCGCCCAGAATTCTCGAAATCGCCGACGTCCACTCCCATGCCGGCCCGGGCTTTGCCATCTGCGCTGAAAGCGATGCCAGCCTCGAGAGCAACGTCTTTGAAAGTTCCGTTCCGCTGATTCCGATACAGCTTGTTCGGCTGGGTATCATTCGCCACCAGCAGGTCTGGCCAGCCGTCCTGGTCGTAATCAAACATAGCTATGCCGAGAGATTTTGAACTGCTGTCAAAGATTCCGCTCGAAGCGGTAACATCTTCAAATGTGCCGTTTCCGCGATTGTGAAATAGCCAACAAGTCTGGCCAACATAGGCTTCAGGCGTGCAATACGATTTGTGCTTGCCGTCCGGGCTGCAAAATACGTCGTGCTCCGCCGCCCACTTCACGTAATTGCAGACGAAGAGGTCGAGCAGGCCGTCGCGATCATAATCAAACCAAAGCGCCGAGGTGCTGAAGGCCTGGCGCTTTCCCAGTCCGCTGGAATTGGTTACGTCAAGGAATGTCCCTTTGCCAGTGTTCTTGAATAACCGGTTCTGCCCGACGCAGGTGATCAGGATGTCCGGGAACACATCATTGTTATAGTCACCAACCGCTACCCCCATGCCATATATCTCGATGTCGAGTCCGGCCGCGCGAGTCACGTCGGTGAAAGTTCCATTGCGGTTATTGCGATATAGCTTGAGGGTCGAACGCTCGCGTAGATGCCCAGGCCAGTCCGTACTGTTGACGAGCAGGATGTCTTGCCATCCATCGGCGTCGTAGTCGAGGAAAGCGCAGCCCGCGCCCAGAGTCTCGGGCAGTAATTTCCCACCGTACGCGCCATTGTTGTGCTTGAAATGAATTCCCGCTGCACCGGTCACGTCAGTGAAGTGAAAACCAAGCGGCGGCGTAGACGCGCCCCAAATTGTTGGCGGACGCAATGCGGCTAGCGCGGCTGCGGTCGTGGTTCCAACCAGAAAAGACCGGCGGTTCACGGAATGTTCACCAAGCCATTGCGAATTGCATACACCACTAATTCCGCGGTCTTATGGATTCCGAGCGCATCCATAATATTGGCGCGATGCACCGCCACAGTGTTCGCGCTCAAATCGAGCTGTGCCGCAATTTCCTTGTTCGATTTTCCATCGCAGATCAATTGCAGGATTTGGAGTTCCCGTGGAGTGAGGCCCGCGTTCCGTTCGCCCTTCAAGTTCTCTTGCAGTGAAAGTTGCCCGTCTAGTACGGTCTCGCCCTTCACCATTCGCCGGATCGCCGAGCCCAATTCCAGGTCCATCGCATTCTTCAGCACATATCCTCTTGCGCCTGACTCCATGGCCTGGCGCACCCAAGTGTCCTCGGTATGCATGCTCAGCATAAGAACCAGCGTACCCGGCGCTAGTTGCAGGATTTTACGCGTAGCCTGCAGCCCATTGATTCCGGGCAGCGCGCAATCCATCACAACCACCTGCGGCTTGAGCGAGCGCGTGAGTTTTACCGCTTCTTCTCCATCACTGGCTTCACCCACGACGTGGATATCGGGTTCGTCCTCAAGCATGCGCCGGAAACCGCGCCGCACCAGGCTGTGGTCGTCCACCAGCAACACCGAGATTTGTTGTTCAGACATGCGACTCCGGCGTTGGTTTTGGAATGTTCAACCGCACCAGCGTGCCTCCCCCGGCAGGGCGTTCAAACGCAATGCTGCCGCTCAACAATTCGGCGCGCTCGCGCATAGCAACCAGTCCGATTCCCTGGCGTGGACGCGCTGCAGGAAATCCCGCGCCGCGGTCTTCCACTTCTAACTCCAGGCAGTCGGGCCCAAAGCGCAGCCGCACCCAGGCTTGCTTCGCCCCAGAGTGGCGGGCCACATTGTTTAAAGCTTCCTGCAACACCCGATAAACATGGACCGCAGCGTTGCCGTTTATGGGGAATGGTGCCCCGGATTTCTCGTAGGATATGCCAATCCCAGTTTGCCTTTCCACTACAGGCAGATACCACTCGATGGTCTGCTCCAACCCGGCTTCGTCGAGCATGACCGGATGGAGCGCTTGTGAAAGGCTGCGAACTTTGTCCAGCGTGCTCTGGGCAATTTCCCGGACTTCAAGCAAGTCTGCGCGAAGCTCGGAATTTTCCGGCACCTGGTTACTCGCGCGTCCCAACATCACGCCCATCGCGGTCAGGATTTGTCCAAACTCATCATGTAACTCACGTGAAATATAACGCAACGTGGACTCCTGAGTGGAAATCAGCGTCTGCGCCAGCTCACTCCGCCGCGCAGAAAGGGCTGCCAGTTGATTGAACAGCAGCCGGCTCGAACGAATCAGATAGAGGCTGGTCAGAACAATCGCAATTAGCGTCCCGATGAGAAAAAAGTACGCCTGCCGCTGCACGTGATCGTAAATCTCAGTGACCTGGGTGGCAGCACGCTCCTCGCTCTCGTTGTTCTGCACCAACAGACGCGCCACCGCTGTGCTTAACGCCGCCAGGCGCGCCTGCAAAGAAAGGCGTATCTGGTCGCGTGCTTCCTTTTCTTTTCCATCGCGGCCAAGCGCGAACGTCCTCTCGACCGCGTCCCAGAATTGGGAGAGCGAGCTTTGCAGATACTGCTGTTGATCAGCCGTCCGGCCCTGCGGAGAAACCCTTTGTTCGCGCTGAAACGCATCCTCCAGGTCCACGCGCATGCGCTGGAATTGCGGCTGCCATGCAGTCAGCGGATAGCGCTGACCGTTCTCCAGTAGCTCAGTGTCAAGCATGTCGCGCATCGACATGCCAATCGAGTTCAGTTCGTTCTGGATGCGCAATAGCTGGAGCGAATCTCTCCGGTTGCGATCAATCAAATTATTCTGCAGCTCGCGCAGACCGGTAATACGCCGTGTAACGTACGCCGAATAAGCAACCACCGCGACCAGCGTAATCACCAGGCCAATGTAAAGTGGAGTTGTAGGAGATCGCCCCGCCGAATGCTGCACTGCGAAAGCATATAACTTCCACCCCAGCAAGCCAAAATCGGGCTTGATGGGGACCCCCGGATGCGAGCGCGCGAAGTCGCGACCCGTGGCTTATATCGCGAATTCTTGGTCGAGTTCACGAAATTGGCAAATATCGTGGAAGAGCGGCACTTCAGGGCCGCGTTTTTCGCACGTTCTTGATGCGGGCTTTACCCCCGCGCCGCGTCCCGCTAGGAAATCCACGTGAAATAGTTGGGGAGGTTCAACAACCGGTGGGTAAATTGAAGCCGAAATACTTGGCGTCTGGTGGTACTATTCCTCGCAAATGGTCGAACACAGACTGCGGTATCACTTTGGCGACTATCTGGGCAAGGCTGAGGTGGTCATCTACTCCGTCCTCGCAGTGTTGCTTTCTGTCACGGCACTGGTGGCGATCGCGAGCGCTGCCCGGCTGCTCTGGGACGGCCTGAGCCACCGCACGATCGCAGTCGAGATTCTGAGAGTGTTGGCACCAGCTCTTGGTCGTGCTGATGCTGGTAGAGATTCTGCACACGGTGCGCGTCTCCATACGCTCGCACATTTTAGTCACCGAGCCATTCCTTGTGGTTGGCCTGATTGCTTCGATTCGGCGGATACTGGTGATTACGCTGGAAGCCTCAACTCTCACCAAAGAAGGATCGTGGTCGACTCAGGGCGCCAGCATTTTTCGAGCTTCCATGCTTGAACTTGGCTTGCTTGGGCTGCTGGTTTTGGTTTTGGTATTTTGCATTACACTCTTGCGTCGCCACGCTCCCAGCCCGAAAGACCTCGAGGATAACCTCTGATAGCTTGTAATAAAGCTATGATTTGAGTAAGGGGATCCGTGATGACTGCGGGGGATTACGCACGCGCTAGATGCAATCCAAACCACCTGCGCCGGTCATACCACGTTTTTTCGAGCTTGAATCCGGAAACGCAGAGCATAGTCTCCACCATTTGCTCGGTGTACTTGTAACTGTTCTCGGTATGGATCCGCTCTCCGGCGGCAAACTTCACTATCAAACCTCTCGTCCGTAAAGTGACGGCTTGCGCACGTGTGCTCTCCAAGTAGATTTCCATTCGTGAGCGCAATGGATTCCACTCGGCGACATGACGGAATGAATCCAGATCGAAATCGGCATCGAATTCGCGATTCAGCCGCACCAGAATATTTTTATCGAATTCGGCAGTAACGCCTTGCGCGTCGTTGTAGGCGGGCACCAGAATCTCCGGGCTCTTCACCATGTCCGTACCGAGCAGCAGCGCATCGCCAGAATTGAGCCGGTCACGAACTTTCCGCAGCATCGCGGTTGCGGCATGCCAATCGAAGTTGCCAATGCTCGATCCCAGGTAGAGCACAATCTTGCGGCCTGGAATGTTCTGTAGAAATCCGAAGCCATTGCTGAAGTCCGCAATTACCGGCCGTATCACCACCCCAGGGCATTCGTCACGGATTCGTTTCTTGGCTTCGGCCAGCGCCGCCGGAGAAATATCGACCGGGAAATACTTCACCCGCATCTGCCGGCGTGCAAACGCCCTCACCAACGTGCCCGTCTTGGTGGCCGTTCCCGCGCCCAATTCCACGATTGAAACCGGAGACCCGGCGGCCAGCGCAATTTCCTTGCCCCGGTCCCGCAGGATTTCCAGCTCGATGCGTGTTAAGTAGTACTCGGGTAAGCGCGTAATCTCTTCAAACAGCGCCGAGCCGCGATCGTCATAGAACAGCTTGCACGGCAGAGTCTTCCGCCGGGCCATCAGGCCGTTCATAACTTCGTCAACATAAGGAGGAACTGCGACCAGTTCGCGCGCGATCATTTGGCAAGCCTTATCCCCATGAATTGCCAACGAGCGTGGGGCGGGAAGAAATTGCGATAGCTCGCGCGAATATGGCTGGAGGGCGTAGCACACGAACCGCCGCGAAGCACAAACTGGTTACACATGAACTTTCCGTTGTACTCCCCAATCAGGCCTTTGGCCGGTTCAAATCCCGGATACGCCATATACGGACTCGACGTCCACTCCCATACATCTCCGAATACCTGTTGCAGCCCTTTCCCGCGCGCGGGCTGGGGGGGAAGGCCGCCACCTTCGAGCAAAGCGCCTGTCGATGATGCTTGTGCCGCCGCGACTTCCCATTCTTCTTCGAGAGGAAGCCTTGCGTTGCTCCACCGCGCATACGCATCGGCCTCGTAGTAGCTCACATGGCACACTGGCCCGGCGGGATCGAGTTCTCTCATTCCGGCGAAGGTGAACTCGAACCATCTTCCATCGCTCTCTTCCCAATACAGAGGCGAATTCCAGCCCTGCACGCAAACCGTGTCCCATCCATCGGAGAGCCAAAGCTCGGGCCGGCGATAACCACCCTCATTCATGAATTGCAGGTACTCGGCATTCGTGACCAGGCGGGAGGCGATCCGGAAAACGCGCAATAACACCTCGTGCCGTGGCCCTTCATTGTCGAATGCAAAACCTGTGCCAGCGTGGCCTATCTTGTGAATGCCGCCTTCGAAATACATCCACTGGAGCGGCGCACTGGTGCTGACCGCTCGAGGCTGGTTCACGCGCTCAGGGCGCAGCGGCATAGACCACAGCGCATGCTTGATGTCGGTAAGAATCAGTTCCTGATGCTGCTGTTCGTGGTTCAGTCCCAGTTCAATCAACGCCGCAGTTTGCTCGTTCACACTTTCGAGATGGCGCAACATCGCGTCATCCACATGAGACCTGTAGGCATGAATTTCGTTCAAGCTGGGTCGCGACATCAAACCGCGCGCCCCACGGTAGGGATGGGACCCAAGCTGCTTGTAGTAGGAGTTGAAGAGGTACTGGTAGCGCGAATCAAAGGGTCGGTAACCGGCGACGTGAGGGCTAAGAATGAAGGTTTCGAAAAACCAAGTTGTATGCGCCAGGTGCCACTTTGCTGGGCTGGCATCAGGCATGGATTGCAACATCTGGTCTTCCGCTGAAAAAGGCTTTGTCAGGTCCAGCGTGGTCCGGCGGATCTCCTGATACCGCTCGCGAAGGGGACAACTGGCCAACTGCTGCGCATGGCTCGCGTGCATCGGATTCTCCAGAGCAGAGGATTAAGCCCGGCAGCATCGCTGCTGATCGGCCGCTCCAGCCATGGATGCGCTGAAGGGCGTTATTGTTTCACTTTTCTTCTAAAAAATCAGGCTTAGATTAGGAGGCCGCAGGGCAAGGAAGCCCCGCGCCATTGAAATCAGGCGCTTACGCTACTTCCTCTGGCGAGTATTCCAGCGCTTCGTCCACCGTGGAACAAGTTCGGAATAACGAGCTTACGTTTGTCAATTCGAGGACGTCCAGCACGCGCTGCGTCGGTGACGCGATCCGGACCTCCTTCCCGGCCCCACACGCCCGCATGTAAATCAGCACCAGTTCGCCAATGCCTGTGCTGTCGATCATTTCGACCTCGTCGAAATTGAGGACGAGATTCCTGCCTGCGTCGAGGATGCCATGCGCCAGTTTTGAAAAAATCGCAGCCTCTTCGCAAAACTGGAGCCGGCCCTTGCAATGCAAAATCACTGTTTCTTCAACCTGCGTCGTTGTGGTTACCAGCTTCACCTTCGGTTCTTCCTGGGTAATAGTGCGTTTTTTGCCCATATCGTTACTTCCAAGCGCGACAGTTAAATGCCTAGCCATAAACCAAGCCGGGATCCTGCCACACCGCCTGCTTACCTCCCACTGTAGCGGCACAGGGCCCCAACGGTGAAAATCTGGTTAAGACTTCGATGCTAAACAACAATAGGGCTATGCATCCAACTCACATTCAGCATGCATCGAAAGCATCTATGCGACTGACGCGCTCTTGACAGGAGAAAATTCGTGCGGAAGATCAGCGCGACCGCCTTTACACTTTTGGTTCTCTCGGCAATTTCAAGCGCACAGATTCCGACCGGCGGAAACATCTTCTTCGGATATTCCTACTCGCACGGCGAGGCTTTTGCGGGAACCGCCAGTGGCGGCGCCAGCATGAACGGCTGGGAAGGATCTGCCGAGGGCAAATACTTGCCTTGGATTGGGGTAGTAGCCGATTTCGACTGGCACTACGGCGGACGCGACCTAAGGGGTTGCGTGGGCACACCATGCCTGCCCAGAACTTTTCGTGTTAACGGCAGCCGCCATACTGTCTTGTTCGGTCCGCGCGCATCGATTTCCGTCGGCAAGTACACGCCCTTCGCGGAACTGCTGGTGGGGATTGCGCATCAAACCGACGCGGGTGGTGGCATTTCTAACTCTGACACCACGTTCGCGACCGCAATCGGCGGCGGGCTGGATTACAAGCTGGTCAAGGGAATTGCTCTACGAGCGCAAGGAGATTCAATACACACTCATTTCTTCGGCCAGGCGCACAATGACTTACGAATTTCGACTGGCATTGTGTTCCGCTTCTAGTCTGCGAGTTGGGGGTCGCCCTACCCACGCAAATGCACAGGATTCTAAGCTGACTGCGGCGCGACGTAGTCCGGAGGCGGCGCTGCGCCTTGTCCGAAGAAATACTGCTCCATCTGCTTGACAATGACTTCCTGGTCTTCCCGCCTGGCTGGATTTAGGCGGTACTCATTGAGCAGCATTTTGCAGAATTCAGTCCATTGCTTCCAGGCCTCCTGCGAAACATTCTCATAAATCTTCGTGCCAAGTTCCGTGTCAAAGGGAGGCTCTTCCAACCCCGGAAGTTCCTTGTGCAGCTTGACGCAGAAAACTTTGTGCTCTGGCATGATTCGCCCTCACGAAAATTATCTCATAGCCCGAGTGATGGTAAAGCCCACACGGACGAACGCCGCGACACCGAAAAAAAGGCCCGCCACAGCGGGCCTTCTTTCCCATTACAAAACTAGGCGCCCGGTGGAGGTGTCGTCCCAGGAGTTGTGTTCTGGGGCGTAGTCGGAGGTGTGGTGCTGGGTGGATTGGTTGTGCCCGGAGCAGGCGATGTCGGCATACTCTCAGGCGTGCTGCTTCCGGGAGTCGTCTCAGGAGTTGGTGTTGTCGGAGCTGTCTGTGGAGTTGGCGCTGTTGGAGTTCCTTCCGGAGCCGGAGTTGTTGGAGCAGTTTCCGGAGTTGGACTCGTGGGAGTTGCCTCCGGAGTTGTTGTTCCGGGAGTGGCAGCTCCTGGAGTTGGAGTCGCTGTGCCAGGAGTTGGAGCTGCGGTCCCTGGAGTTGGGTTCGCCGTGCCCGGTTGAGCTGTACCCGGAGTTGGCGTGGAACCCGGCGTCGGCGCTGTACCAGGAGTGGTAGCTGTTCCTGGGGTCTGTGCGGCAGTCTGTAGCGCCGCAACAATTATTCCGTCCTGGCTCCGACGTGCAGTCGGGCCATGGTTCGACGGTGAGGCGTTGCATTGGTCTGCGACCTTGCTGGCGCCGGTGACAGTGAACTGCTTTGCGGTGCCACCGCTGGCCGAAGGAGTAGAACTAGCCTGGCCCCCTGCATTGGAATTGGAATTCTCGGTCCCAGTGCTGGAACTCGTGCCTGGTGCGGGAGCACCCTCTTGGCCCGTGACTTGGACCTCGTTGCCAACCATAGTGCGAACGCTCTCCAAGTTTCCACTCAGCTTGTAATTGCTCCCGGAGTGGTCCGTCAGAGTGAAATTCCCGGTGATAGGAGATCCCGACAGGCAACCAGTCAATGCAGTGCCACTACCTGCAGGTGAACTGGCATTGGGCGTGGTCTGATTTTCTGGAGCCGCGCCCTGACTCGGAGTGGCCTGGCTCGGATTGGCTTGGTCAGGCGTCGTCGCGTTGGGTGAACTTGCGTCCGGGGTGCCTGGATTTTCAGGAGTCTCCGCCGGCTGGGTTGTGCTCGGCGTCGATGGCTGAGGATTGGTCCCGGTTTGGCCGCTCTGCATAGTTTGATCAGGAGTCGAACCGGACGGCGATGTACTCTGTGCTACCACCCAGATCGCCGAAAGCAGCAACATGGAAAACAGTGTCGCTCTAGTTTTCATGGGAATCTCACGCCTCCGATGATGTGATTTCCTCTTAATTACTTTATTACTTTGGACTGTAGGCTCAATTCCTGGTTGGGAGAATCCGGTGGACCCTCTAGGCTGCAAGGCGCGTTCCCGTACAGCGAAATTGCTTAAGGCGGAGGAAAAAATTACCTATGGCTGCTTGGGCTTGCGATTGCTGGTGTTTAGCGGCTTCCACCCTGAAGCACGCGTTCCTTTGGGTCTTCCACCGACGATGCCCCAGCCAAAGACCGCGCCTGGCGGCCATGAAAGAACAACAGGTGAATGAGAAACATGGCAACCAGCACCGCCCCGAATGTGCACACGATGGTCGCGCCGGTCGGCAAATCCAGCTGCACTGAAAAATAGACCCCCAGGGCCGAAACCAGAGTTCCCATCGTCCAGCCAATCGCCAGTCGGCGGCCCACGCGGTCGGCAAATAACATCGCGCCCACCGAGGGCACAATGAGATAGCAGAACACCAGTAGCACACCAGCAATGGCCACCGATGAAGTCACAACGAAGCCGAACGAAGCGTAGAACAGAAAATCCCAAAAACGAATGCTCATGCCCTTCGCTTCGGCCTGCTCAGGATCGGTCGAGATCAAGAGGAATTTGTGCCGAAAGATGTAGTGAAAAATCCCAATGGCGCCGTAAAGAATGGCAGTCTTGAGCACTTCATGCCTGGATACCGCCAGGATATTGCCCACTAGCATGTCTTTCAGGTGTTCAGTCTCGCCCGTTGCTTTGCTCATGGCAAGGATTGCAGCTGCCGATGCCACGGCATAAGCGATACCGATGAAGGCTTCTTGAGGAATGTGCCCGCGCCGGGTGCGCGCGAACGCAAAGATCGCTGCGCCCACAAAGGTAAACGCCAAACTCAGCCAATAGGCTCCCTGCCCATGCGGGTCCATTCCGGCGAGGATCGCGACCGTTGCGCCCAGCGCGGCAATCTGCGCCAGGGCCAGGTCCACAAAAATGACCCCGCGCTCCACGACATGCACGCCCAGGTAAGCATGTATACCCGTCAGAATCAGACTGGCCATGAAAGGCCAGAGCAAGAAAGGCAGAATTTCCATGTCGCTCCTTTGAAACCTTTACTGGAATGCCTTCTTCAGCAAATCGATATCGTAATCGAACAGCTCAAAATAATTTGTCACCTGTTTCTCTCCGCCGACCGACGGCAGGTACACCACCACCTTCGCGCCGGTCGCGGCGCCGATGCTGTTCGGAGTTTTCAAATCAAAGTAGGGCTCGACCAGCAGCAGCTTGCAGTTCTCGCGCTTCATCAGTGCTATAAGCTCAAACGTATGGCTGGGTGTCGGAGGAATGCCAGGCCGGGGCTCAACGTACCCGATCACTTCCAGGTGGAAGTGCTTGGCAAAATTGGTGGCTGAATTATGGTAGGTCACAATTTTTCGTCCACGGTACGGTGCCATTTCTGCGTCCCATTTCTGCTCGGCAGCAGTCAACCGCTTGTCGAAGTCCTGAAATCGTTGCTGAAAATAAGCTGAGTCGCTGGGGTCGAGTTCCGACAATTTGCCGGCAATGCCTCGCGCCACACGACGGCCATTGTCCGGATCGAGCCAGTAATGTGGGTTCCCAAGCGGGTGGACATCGCCCATGGCGCGGGTCACCACCCCGGTTGGGATTTCCAGGATCTCTGCAAATTGCGATGCATCCAGGTAGCCTGATGCGCCCACTTGAATCCGCGGGTTTCCGCTTTGCGTGATAAGCGGCGGCAGCCACCCGATCTCGAGTTGCAACCCAACGACGATCAACAAGTCGGCCTGCCGTAACTTGAGCAGGAAACTCGGCTTGGCTTCGACAAAGTGCGGGTCCTGATAGCCTTTGGCAATGGACTCCACGCTGATGCGGTCGCCGCCTACCTCCTGCGCGAGTGCCGCCATATCGGTCGTGGCCGTCACCACATTCAGCTTCTTTGCCTCGGCGGTAAGAGGCAATAACGAACAGAGCAACGCTATTGCGATGCTCAGAAAACGATGGCTCTTTATCATTTGCTAATTTTCTCCTGACAGCTAGTGCGACCCAGCAAGATCTTGGGAAGGGCACGACTTCCAGTCGTGCCGTTAACTCATGCAGATCAGAATCGGCACGGCTGCAAGCCGTGCCCTTCCCGGTTATCCAACAGGACCTCCAGTTCGCCCTCCTAAAATGGATGCGCCCCATGCGCGCCCAGTGAGAAGATCAATTGCATCAGCAGTTCGTTGCTGTCTCGGTTCTCGGCATATTTCGTAAAGCGATACTCCCCGCGAATCTGGCTGAATTCGCTGGGCCAATAAGTCAGTGTCGCCGCTGCACCCTTGTCCGTGAGGTTGTCGAAGCGGCTGCGGTCCGACCAATCAAAGCGCCCACCGGTAAACCATCGGCGCCCTAACTGGTAATCACCGGAAGTGTAAAAGCCGAAAGCGCGCTGTTCCCGCGGCAGTTCCTGCCGCTGACTCCAGATGAGCTCACTCCGCGCTATGAAGGAATGGTAGATGGAACGCCGCAGCGGCTTCCACCGCAGCGTTGCATCAATCCCATACAACTGCGTCACAAAATCAGGGTTCGGCAAAAGGTTTACACCCGCATCGTTGTGTCCACGCGCATAAGAAACACCGAGATCGAGATTGGTCGATTCCGTAATGTCCTTATAGCTCCGCAGGTGTGCCACGGCACTAACATCGCTTCTTTGCGAGGCCGTAAAGACGTCAGCTGAGTCCCCGCGAAAGAGTTGGCCGGTCGCCTCCAGGAAAATGCCTTTGGGCGCGGGCAGAATACGCTCGACGGAGACCCCAGCATCGTCAATGCCGTCCTCGCCGCCGGCCAGGTTCGTGGTTACGAGGGGGCGATCGATCCAGGGAAGCACGTGATTGTGCATCAGATTGACTTTGCCAAACACCGATCGCATTTTCCCGACTTTGGCCACGAAGCCGGCCGGCAGCGTAGTAAAAGTGATATAGCCCTCTTCGAGGTTCACTCCTTCTTCACCAAATGAGATGAAGAAGTCGCCCCGCGCGTAGGGATCGATAATCGCCTGCAAGCTAATTTCTGACTCATGCATCTGCAGCGACGGAAAAGGCTGGAGTGTAGCCAGGGCAGGAGGCGAATTGCCTCCCGCAGCGCCAATAAAATCTCCAATAACGCTGACATCCGGATTCAACGCCTTCGCCGCAGCCGACGAGCCGCCATAAACCGGCAACTGCCCGCCCGAAGTGGCCAGTCCGGCTTGAGCTTCATTAGGCGAGGGCGCAGGCGCTGGAACCGTAGTTTGGGCGGGAGCCTGAGTGCCGGTCTCGGCAGTCGCCGCAGGCTGAGCCGGTTGCGGCTGCGCAGGTTGAGCGGTCTGCGCGCTTTCCATCGTTCTTAATTTTCCTTCCAGCGCGATGACACGATCTTCGAGCTCGCGAATGCGTTGCTCTAGCGCTGCGGAGTTCTGGGCGTTCGCATCAGGCGCATTTGTTCCCTGCTGACTCCAGGCGGGAACGCAAAACAATGCCACGCCAATAGCTGCAATGATCTTGGTCTTCATTTCTGCTCCTCGGAAATACCCGCAGATCGGATTTTGGGCCGACGTGCTTGACGACTTGACGTTTGGGATGCGCGCGCTAAGTGTTACGCGATCGGAGGAGGGCGGACGAACAACCGGAAGAACCTGGCCGGCGTGAGCGGGCTTTCATAAGCGACGGCAGGATAATCATGAACCACAAACGTTGGCGAAGCAGCACGATACAACGGCTCTGCCACGCTGGAATAGACCGCGACGCATGCCAGGCAGACGGAACCGCCGGGAGAAGAAGATGGAGTGTCAAAGCTGGCATGGTCTTGCGACAGCAAAGGGCAGAAATGCGCGGCGTGGATCACGCTGGCTGACAGCAATGCGAACAGGCACAAGAACGCGCCCCATCGCCTCGAGCCTCGCGTCTGACGTTCTCCGGTTCCCATTCTCTAGCTACTTAGATGCGGACAAAGTTGCCCTAATGCCACCCGTTCCGAATAACTCGTTTGGTGGGCCCTCTAGGATTTGAACCTAGGACCAACGGATTATGAGTCCGCTGCTCTAACCGCTGAGCTAAGGGCCCGTTGCACCAACTGCAACTGTGCTTATCATATAGGACGTGATCCCGCTGCATGAAACCGCGTCTGGTATTACTTTCTATGTCAAAGTCCAGCCTCGTGCCCGCAGAAATGCAATCGTCGGGGAATTAGGAGATGCACTTAAGATTGCGCTGACTGCGCCTCCAGTAGACGGTCGCGCGAATGAGGCCTGTATCGAATTCTTGGCGAATCTCTTGCGTCTGCCGCGCTCGTTAATTACGATCGTCGCCGGCCAGAGTAGCCGGAATAAGGTAGTACAAATCACTGGGACCACGATTGAGTATGTGCGCAGTAAATTGCAGCTCTGATCCTTCCAGATGGCCGAACGCAAGATCACACCCGCCAGCGTCGCTACTGAAATCCGCGGAATTCTTAAGCGCGAAGGTTCAGCCGAACATTCCAAAGGCGTGCAGTGGTTTTTTAAAGAAGAAATAAAATCGCACGGCTGGTACACGGCCGACTTGCGCAGGCTGGCGCTCCGTTTCTGGCGCTCGATAGGCAAAGAAAGAGGGCTCGATTACTTGACGCAGGTTGCGGACAAGCTCTTCGCAGGCCGCGCTCTCGAAGACAAGATCGTTGCGGTTTTCTGGCTGGAAAGATCGACCGCCAGTTTTGATGGAGAGCATTTCGCATTGTTCGAATCGTGGATCGGGCACGTCAGCAGTTGGGCAGATCACGATGCTCTGGTTCACTATTTGATCGCGCCAATGATCGCGTCAAAGCCCGCGCGGGTTCACAAAGTTTTCGAGTGGGCCAAGTCGCCGGACCGCTGGCATCGACGGGCTGCCTGCGTCGGGCTAATACGCGGAACGCGCCAGAGAATCTTCTTGCCACAAATCAAGCGGCTCTCGAACATGCTACTTCAGGACGAAGATGACATGGTCCAGAAGGGACTAGGCTGGCTGTTACGGGAAACTGCCAAGGCCGACCCGAAGGGAATTCTTACCTATCTGCTCAAGATTCGCGATCGTGCACCAAGGCTTGTGCTGCGAACTGCATGCGAGACTTTGCCCGTGGGTCGTAGAAAGCAAATCCTGTTCCAGCGTTTACAATAGCCATTCGTCATGAACCTCGCCGCCATTCAGTCTGCTCTTCGCCAACGCAATCTCGACGCATGGCTGTTTTATGACCATCATCGCCGCGATCCAATCGCCTATCGCGTGCTTGGGCTTCCTGACAATTTGATGGTCACCCGCCGCTGGTTCTATCTGATTCCAGCGGATGGCGAGCCCCAGAAGCTAGTCCACAAAATCGAGGCCGGACATCTCGACACCCTGCCTGGCAAGAAGCGCACTTACGCGGCATGGCAGGAGCTGTTCGAGGCGCTGAAACAAATGCTCGCCACCCATCGAGACATCGCAATGCAATATTCACCCAACAACCTGGTGTTCACCATTTCGCTCGTGGACGGTGGGACACTCGATCTGATCCGTGGGCTGGGGAAGAACATCGTCAGCTCCGGCGACCTGGTCGCGCTGTTTGAAGCCACGTTGACGGAGGAACAGATCAAAACTCACTTCGCCGCGCGGGATTCAATTGACGCAATCACCGCAGCCGCGTTCCAGGAGATCGGCAGCCGTGTCCGCAATGGCGGAACCAACGAGTTCGAAATACAGCAATGGATCCTTGAGGCCTTTCGCCGCGAGAATCTAATTACAGTTGATCCGCCTATCGTGGCTGTGAACGCGAACAGCGGAAATCCTCATTACGGGCCCGAGAGCTCCGCCTCAGCGCCCATTCGCGAAGGTGATTTCGTCCTGCTGGATATTTGGGCGAAGAAGAACGTCCCTGGCGCCGTCTACTACGACATTACGTGGACTGGCTTCGTCGGGAAGTCTCCATCAGACCGCACCAAGGAGGTGTTCCGGGTTGTCCGTGATGCGCGCGATGCCGGAGTGAAATTCGTGCAGGACTCAATCGCCGCCCGCAAGACCATTGCTGGCTGGGAGGTAGACCGCCCCGTGCGCCAGGCCATCAAGGCCGCCGGTTTCGGCGAATACTTTGTTCATCGGACTGGGCACTCCATCGCGACCGAGATCCACGCCAATGGCGCCAACATGGATGATTTGGAAATTCACGACGAACGCCGCATCCTTCCAAATAGCTGTTTTTCGATTGAGCCTGGCATTTATTTGCCGGAATTTGGAGTGCGCAGTGAAATCAATATGCTGGTCCGCAGCAACCGCGCCGAAGTAACTGGTAAAATGCAAACTGAGATCGTAATCATCTGAATGGTAATTTCTCCGGCAAGAAAAGACGCAATCGTAAACAAGCAATCCACCACACCCGCAGCCACCGTGTCCGTGGTCGCGCCGGTCGTGGCGTGGCTGGTCCCTGGCGCCGGACATCTCATCCAAAAACGCTGGATACGCGGCCTCCTGCTGATGGTTTCCATCGTCAGCATGTTTGTACTCGGTCTGCTGATGCAAGGCCGGTTGTACCGCCCAAATGGCGGCAGTATTCTGGACGTTCTCGGGTTCGTTGGCGACCTGGGGACAGGCGGGCTGTATATCGTCTGCCGTGCCATGAGTCTCGGCCAGGGAATCGTGGCCCATGCGACTGCGGATTATGGAAAAGTATTCATCATTGTGGCCGGCCTGCTGAATTTCATCAGCGTGGCAGATGCATATCACATCGCGATTGGTAAGAAACCTTGACGCTTACGCTCTCCCATTTCAATGCCGCGCTGCTGTTCTCAGTTTTCGCCTCGGTGGTATTTGGAATTACCCTGCGCGAAACTCCTCGCGAACAAGTCCGTTACGGACTCTACTGCTTTGCCATGTTCATGGGCGGACTGATCGTGGCCGGGTGGGTGATGTGGGCACTGAGACACTAGACGTGCCCGCCCACAAATTGAACCTCGCCTGTACCTTGTAGTGTCTAATTAAAATCGTGGCACCTAATCCAAAAGCCGGTGCAGCCGCTGCTTCGCGCCCAAAACTTGGCGCGGTTATGCCTCTGGTCTGGGAACTTATCCGCCCGCGCCGCGGCTTGCTGGCGCTTGGCTTCCTTCTGATGGCAATCAACCGAGTGGCCGCACTGGTGCTTCCCTACTCCACGCGGTATTTGATCGACAGCGTCATCATCAAGCGCCACACCCAATTGCTGAAGCCACTCGTGCTCGGCGTGCTGCTGGCGACATTGATTCAGGGAATCACATCATTTTCGCTGACGCAATTACTTTCCAAGGCTGCCCAGCGACTCATCGCTGAACTTCGGCAAAAAGTACAGTCCCATGTCGGACGTTTATCCGTCTCGTTTCATGATTCGACCAAGAGCGGAGTTCTTGTCTCCCGGATCATGAGCGATGTGGAGGGCGTGCGCAACCTTATCGGCACCGGCCTGGTGGATCTAGTTGGGGGCCTGCTGACCGCATGTATCGCGCTTGTAATTTTGTTTCGCATTAGTGCGCTGATGACCGGGCTGGCATTCGGCTTCCTACTGTTTTTCGCTTTTGCCTTGAAGAAAGCCTTCCAGACCATCCGGCCGATTTTTCGCGAGCGCGGCAAAATCAATGCTGAGGTCACCGGACGCCTGGCCGAATCCCTGGGCGGCATTCGCGTGGTGAAGGGCTATCACGCCGAAGAACGCGAAGACCGCGTCTTTTCGGGCGGAGTCATGCGCCTGCTCGACAACGTGATGCGCACTCTGACCGCAAGTTCCGTCATGGGACTCTCTGCCAGCGTGCTACTGGGTGTGGTCGGCGCTGTCATTATGTTTGTGGGCGCGCGGCAAATTCTCGCTGGCTCGCTGACCATCGGGGGGTTTTTTACCTATACCTTGTTCATGGGATTTCTCATCGCGCCCATCATGCAGATTGTTCAGATCGGCACCCAGCTCACCGAAGCGCTTGCCGGCCTGGAGCGCACCCATGAAATTCTGAAGGAGTCCGCCGAAGACCGCGACCCCCGGCGCACTGTCATGCTGCCCGCGATCGTAGGCAACATTGATTTTGCAGATGTGAGCTTTAGCTATGACGGTGTGCGCACCGTCCTGAACGACATTTCTTTCCACGCTTCCCCGGGAACGGTTACGGCCCTGGTCGGATCGTCGGGCTCGGGCAAATCAACAATCATCGGATTGATTTCCGCGTTCTACGTTCCCACGAAAGGCACAGTGCTGGTGGATGGGGTTGACCTGGGCACGCTCCGACTCGATTCGTATCGCACGCAGCTCGGAGTGGTATTGCAGGAGTCGTTTTTATTCGATGGGAGCATTCGCGAGAATGTCGCGTTCTCCCGGCCCGATGCCAACGAAGAGGCCGTAATGCGCGCCTGCCGCATCGCCCGAGTGGATGAGTTTGCCGAGAGCTTTGCCGATAAATACGACACCATCGTCGGCGAGCGCGGAGTGAAACTCTCCGGCGGTCAGCGGCAGCGCATCTCGATTGCGCGCGCGATTCTGGCCGAACCTCGCATCCTGATTCTTGACGAGGCGACCTCCAGCCTGGATTCCGAATCGGAGCAGATGATCCAGGAAGGTCTCTCATACTTGATGCGAGGCCGCACCACATTCGTGATCGCACATCGTTTGTCCACGATTCGCCGCGCCGATCAGATTCTGGTCGTCGAGCAGGGCCGAATCCTCGAGCGCGGCACTCACGAAAGGCTCTATGCAGTCCAAGGCCGGTACCATGAGCTCTACACCAAACAACATGGCCTGGAAAGCAATCTCTTCCTGGCCCCCGGAGAAGGCGATGGCGCGTCGAAGCAGAATGGAGACGAGCCAGCGCTGGCGGACGCGTTACGAATAGTGAGAGGGGGATAACAACTAACGCCGTTCTCTTCGGGCGGCGTGCCGTGACTAGCCGGTTTTGCGACCCCTGGACGCAGCCCCGCTGTCTTAACAATCGCGGCAGGTTCAGAATAGGTTGTGAAGTCGCCTGTTTAGGGCAGCAATCCGGTTCAAGGCCTGATTTCAATCAGAGTGCCGACCCGAACCAATTTCCAAGTCTCGTCCATCTCCTCGTTCGAGACCGCAACGCATCCGTCGGTCCAGTCATGCAGAGCGTGCGCCTCTCCCACGAAAGCGTACTCGTTAGGGAGGCCGTGCAGCACGATGTCACCTCCAGGACTGACGCCTAATTTCCGCGCTGCCGCTATATCTTTTGAGTTTGGATACGAAACGTGAAACGTTTTGTAGAAGTGGCTGTTGGCGTTTCGTGAATCGAGCACGTACGCCCCCTCGGGAGTTCGATGGTCTCCTTGCCTCGTCTTCGGCCCATTGGGTTCGCCACCGAGAGCAATCCGGTACGACCTCAATTCCTTTCTGTGACAGAAGCACCAGCCTCCGTTCATGCTTGTAGACAACGACGTGGTCTACATCAGCACCGGGCGCCTCCCGAGGGCAAAGAGCAAGGAGGTGAGCAGGAAGATTCCAGTTACAAAAGTTCGCATTAGAATGGAATTCGATCCCTGGCAATTGTATTGTGACATCGCCATCACACCAACGACCGCTGGACGGCCGGTGCATGAGTTCTCAAATCGGCCACTGTAACGCTCTACGCTCCTTGCCGCTGTCATCGGGGTTCAAGCTAAGAGCTAAGAGCTACCGTCTCACCCTTCCCACACAAATGCATCAAACACTCGCCGAGTCTCAAATCCCAGGTGGCGATAAAGCTCGACTGCGCGCTCGTTTGCTTCGGTGACGGTGAGCGAGAGAGTGGAGAATTTTCTCTGCTTCAAGTTGTGCACGGTCGCCGCAAGCAGCGATTTCCCCAGCCCATGTGAACGGTACTCGGGTAGCACACAAACCTGGGTCACGTGCCCAACATCGTGGCGGACGCGAGAACAGAGGATGATGCCAGTCAGAGCGCCTGTGCTCTTTTCCACGGCAACAAAAGACGATTCTGGATCAAAGGTGCCGCAACCTGGAAACCGCACAATATTGTTTAGAAACCGCAGCGAGCCGCTCAACGTGCGGTACTGGTCGTTGATTTCGGAATCCACGTGATGGCGATATGCGGCAGTGATGACCGAGGCCGAGGGCTGATAGTCCAGCTCGGTCCAGCGCCTGATATCGATTTCCTGCGCCGCTTTCTTGTCACCTGCCTCCATATCAGCAAGCGGTAGAGTCATGAACAGTCGCGCGTGGCGGCTGAATCTCTGATCCAGGAACGGCTGGGCAGCGGCGCCGGCTTCATGCGCCAGCAATTGTGCCTCGATGCGATGGACCCCCGGCGACTGCTGCAAGGTCTCAATCACATGAGTGAGCAGGCGCCGCTCGACCTCGTCGCGGTCCGCGCCATTCCCACCTTCACTAACGAACAGGTCTCCAATCACTCCCTTACTGTTTTCGTAAACAAAGAACGAATATCCGAAGACGCGGCCATGCGAAACTGCGGCATATCCCGGCAGAAATTTGGCGTCCATGTAGCGCAAAATCATCTCTGCGGAACCGCTGTAATCCCAGCACAGCCTTTTCGCCCAGACCTGGGTCTCGTCCTCCAGCAAAGGACGCAGGTCTGCCGACGAAAAATGTCTAAGATCAAGAATCTCCACTCGGGCTCCTGAAGGAATCCGCCGGCATTACTGGCGGCAAGAACTGAGTGTAGTAGCAGCGAACAACGGCAAGCAAACTGCGGGAACAAGGAACGGCAACGTGAGCCGGGCTTTAGGCTCTAGGCTCTAGGCGGCTATGGACAAATGCTGAAATTCGACTCGCTTTGAAGGGACATTCGATCGACACCTTCCCGTTCCGCTGCCTCGATCTCTCACCGCGCCGAAACGTAAAAATATTCAACCTTCTGTGCCACAAAGTCTCCCAGGTAAACCACTCTTCTGGCCGGCACAGTCTTGGCAATCTCCTTCTGGAATCCTTGCGCAGCGACTACCAGATGCTCTCCGTCGGGAATTTTCCCGAGTTCATAACGCGACAATGTCTGGTTGCGATAGAACTCGAGTCCAAATTCCATTTCGCGCGGTACAAGAAAGACCGCCAGCGGCAAATGATGTGGATCGAACTGCGATAATGCGTTCGCCACCGGGCGCGCGGACAAGGTTTCGTCGAGGATTGGCGCCCCAAAACGCAACACGAGGGCCAGAGCCATTACCGCCGGAACCAGGGTGACTATTCTCAAAGCTCTGTATCCCGATCGGAGAAGAAGCACAATGATCACCGCCGAGATCACAGCCACCACGAGCGGCACTACAGAAGCGCTATTCCGAGGGACACGATGCTGAAGCAAAATGTATTGGACCATCAAAGCGGAAAAGATCAGCGACGCGGAAAGGGCAGCATGTAAGCCAGCAATCGCCAGCATCGGCTTCTGCGCGAATCTCCCCCGCACGTACTCGGCAACCAGCAGAATTCCGGGTGCCATCACTGGGAGAATGTAGCCGGGGAGTTTCGATCGTGAAATCGAGAAAAAGACAACTATTACTGCAAGCCAGATCACCAGGAATGTACTCAGTGTGTCGACATCACGATTTCTGAATCGCCAAATCGCAACGGCCAACGCCGCCGTCACAAATACGGACCACGGCACCCAGCCCAGCAGCGTGACTGGGATGTGGTACCAAAACGGTTCGGGATGGTGATAGAGGTTGGTCCCGAAACGCGCGAGATTGTGCTCCAGGATAAACACGCGGAAGAACTGCGGATTCCGGAGTTGCGCCAGGACATACCAGGGGAAACCCATGGCGCAGAAAAGTGCAATGCCCGGAGGCCAGAACGTTTTCCATGCAATCTGCATGCTCCGCTGTGCCGCGGCGAAGATGACGATGACTACTGCTGCAAGAAAGGGCGCAACCGGCCCCTTGGCCAGCATGCCCAGTGCCATGAACACATAGAACGCCGCCAGGTGCCGTCGGCTTCCTTTTTCGAACCATGCGTACCAGGCCAGCATAGCGATTGTGAACGCCGCAGCCAGCGCCATGTCCATTGAAGCTGCTCGGGCATAGCCAACCACGCCAGCAGCAGGCGCTACCATCAGGGCGCCGTCAAGTTCAAACCCCGGGCGGAAGCAGCGGAGAAAGCAATAAACCGCGAATACCAGCGCGAACGCGTCGAAAACCGAGGGCAGCCGGGCCGCCCAGTCACTCACGCCGAAGAGCCGGTATGCGACCATTGCCTGCCAGTAGTAAAGCGGCGGCTTTTCCAGCCATGCGCCACCACCCAGAGTAGGCGTCACCCAGTCATGCCGCGCCAGCATTTCTCGCGCAACCTGCGCATAACGAGGCTCGTCAGCCCCGATCAGGCCAAAGGAGGAAAGTCTCCACAAGAAGAAAAAACTGCAGCATGCGAGCAGCAGAAGCCAATCGGTGATTCGGAAACGATTATTCAATCGATTTGATGAAAAGTAGTGCAGGTCTTCCTCTGTGTAACTCTGTGTCCTCTGTGGTTTAACGGTTTCTCCTAACCACGGAGGACACAGAGTTACACAGAGGTAATCTTACGGACTGACGAGTTGCCTCTCACTTTGCCGAGCACGCTTTCCACTGCCGCGTGCAGCGGACCATCCACGGAGCCGCCGCTGGCGCAGGTATGGCCTCCGCCGCCAAACTCTTCGGCGATCTGCGCGACATCAAGCCCGCCCTTACTGCGGAGGCTTACTCTGAAACGTCCGCCGGGCAGCTCGCGAAAGAAAACCGCGACCTCTACATCGCCAATCGAGAGCGCGTAATTCACTAAGCCCTCGCAATCTTCCTCTTTGGCATTCGCACGTTCCATCTGCGCTTGGGTCACCCAGATCCAAGCCAGCGGCCCCTCGCGCTGCAAGACTGAAAGCGCTGAGCCCAGCAGTCGCATCTTGGCGGTCGAATGCCCGAAGTAAATGGGACGCGCACAATGAGCGGGATCTGCACCGGCCAGCACGAGCTCGCGTGCCAGTTCAAAAGTATGCTCGCTGGTTCCCTCATACATGAACGCGCCCGTGTCCGTAAGCACAGCGGTGTAGAGGCATGTAGCAATCTCGGGTGAAATCTTGACTCCGGCCGCCCTGGCCAGCTTGTAAACCATCTCCGCAGTGGCGACAGCTTTCGGATCGATCCAGTTCACATCAGCAAATGTCCGCCCGCTCTTGTGATGATCAATGTTAATGAGAAACCGGCCATCCAGGCCCTCCAGCCGGGTGCGCTGAATGCTGTCACACTCCAGGATGATAGCGGCATCGTAGCTGCCGTTTACGGAGTCGGACTGAAGAACCTTGTCAGCAAAAGGCAGTGGGTGATAGATGCGAGGAACACCATCGCGCAAAACCACTTCGACGTCCTTGCCCATGCAGCGAAGGATCTCCCAGCACGCGAGCGCTGAACCAACTGCGTCGCCGTCGGGACGCGCGTGCGAGGTCAACACGAACCGATCGCGCTCTTCGATGTGCTTTAAGACTTCCGTCAGCATCTTTTCCTAGGCCCCGGAGAGCGATGGACGCTATCCGCTTCTCCCCTTCTTGAGGGTGCGCGACAACAACTCATCAATTCTGGCTCCGTACTTGTGCGAGCGGTCGAGTTGAAAATAGAGTTCTGGAGCGCGGCGCAGGCGCAGATTTTCCGCCACCTCGCGACGGATGAATCCTACGGCCGCGGTCAACCCCTCCAGAGATCTGTCAACTTCTTCGTCATCTCCGTCCAGCGAAACAAACACTCGTGCCGAGCGCGAATCCTCTGCCAGCACCACGCTGGTAACGCTAACCAGCCCGATGCGCGGATCGCCCAACTCGCCTTCCACGATGGTTTCAATCTCTTCGCGCAAAGCTTCTCCCAAACGCTCACGATGGTATTTTGCTCCACGCCTCTCCACGCACACCCCTTGGGTAAAACGGATGAGAATATCAGAAATTGCGGTTAAGGGTTTGTCAAAGGAATGATGCGGAGGATCGGGAGTTTGCCGCCCGCGGACCGCAGCCAGTCCTAGTGCGCAAGCGGACCTGTCTCGAAGTAATTTGGCCCGCCTGAAAACGGTAACCTACACTCGGGTTGTCGAGGCGACCACACGATTGATCCGAAACCAGCGATTCCTAAGTGGGCGAGCGGTGTGCTCCGCACGGTGGGAACCGTGAACGCCGTTCTTGCGCTAATCGGGACATCTTTTATAGTGGACTCAATCTACCGTTTCTCAACTGACAAATACCCAGGAGCGCCAGATGCACCTTACTTTCGATTGGCTTTTGTTGTGATGCTGGCGATTGAGACCGTATTCCTGGCCATCCTCACAGTGATGGCGGTTCGGCTCATGCGGGCCAGACTCTCCGCTATAAATTCGTACTCCCTTTGGGTATTAGCGGTCATCGTTTACAACCTTGCAATCGTGATGCTATGGCGGCCGGGCGCGGTAGGATTCAGTGTTGCCGCCGCAACGGCAATTACTACCGACGGGATTGGGGAGCTTCAGCTGTGTTTCCAGGTGCCCTCGGTTATTTTGTTGCAAGTGCTGAGGCGACGTTACAGCGCGCAGCGAAACCGAATGACTGCGTTCGCCCCGTCACCTCGTACTTGACGTTCTCTCACCACTCACGCGAACCCTCAACATCGCAACGATCTCAATGCCTGCTCCCTACAAGAACTCCACAAACGAATCCGTAACCTCCGCCCCGGCATTGTTCACAATCCGCATCGCCTGGCGCTCAACGTTCTTCATCAGACCATCCAGATAATCACGGGAGTCGGAAACACTGACGACGCCAATGGTGGCGCGGTTCCAAAGCCCGCTCGAATCCAATTCCGCCGTGGCCACATTGAAATGCGCGCGCAACCGGTCTTTCAGGCTGCGAACCACTTGCCGTTTGTCTTTTAGAGATTGTGCGTGCTCGATGCGGAGTTCGAGGGTGAGAAAGGCGATCATGTAGCTATCAGCTATCAGCTTTCAGCCATCAGCAAACCACTGAGAGCTGATATCTGAGAGCTGATAGCCGGATTACGCCATTACTTCTGCCGCAACGCGCTCGGTCACGAAGGCTTCAATCACGTCGCCAACTTTGATGTCTCCATAATTCGCGATGGAGATACCACACTCCATGCCGTTGGTAACTTGGCTGGCGTCATCTTTGAACCGCCGCAATGAGCCGACCTTGCCCTTGAAGACGACGACATTGTCACGCAGCAGCCGGACTTCGGAGTCGCGTTTGATCAGCCCGTCGGAAACCCGGCATCCGGCCACCGTTCCAACCTTCGGAATACGGAAGGTATCGAGCACTTCGGCGCGGCCCTGGTAGGTTTCTTTTATTGTGGGCTCGAGCAGGCCAGTCATGGCGCGCTTGATTTCATCTTGCAGCTCGTAAATGATCGAGTGCAGGCGGACATCTACTTCTTCCTGTTCCGCTAGTTCCTGCGCCTTGCGTTCAGGTCGAACATTGAATCCGATGATGATCGCGTTCGAAGCTGATGCCAGGAGCACATCGCTTTCCGTGATCGCGCCCACACCCGAACGCAGCACTTTCAGCCGCACCCGGTCGTTCGACATCTTCGAGAGCAGGTCGCTCAGCACTTCGACCGAGCCCTGGACGTCTCCCTTCAGAATGATGTTCAGCTCCTTCGTGCCTGCGGTCTTCATTTGCTCCGCTAGGCCTTCAAGAGAAACTCGGGAGCTCTTCGCCAGCGTTGCCTCGCGCGCTTTCTGTTCGCGGTAGTCGGAAATTCCGCGCGCCTTGTCGCGGTCCGCCACCACCAGAAACTGGTCGCCGGCCTGCGGCAGCCCTTCCATGCCTAGAATCTCTACGGGTGTAGAGGGAGGCGCTTGTTCAAGCTGGCCGCCGCGATCATCGAACATCGCGCGCACTTTCCCGTACACGTTGCCTACGACAAAATTGTCGCTGGTACGCAGGGTCCCGTTCTGCACCAGCACAGTTGCCACCGGGCCGCGTCCACGATCCAGTTTCGCTTCGAGCACGACCCCGGTAGCCGGGTGATCGGGATTGGCTTTCAACTCCTGCAGGTCGGCCACCAGGCAAATCATTTCGAGCAACAGATTGAGATTGGTCTTCTGTTTTGCCGATACATCCACAAAGACTGTTTTGCCGCCCCAGTCTTCCGGCATCAACCCGCGATCGGCGAGTTGCTTTTTCACGCGTTCGGGCAGCGCACCTGGTTTGTCAATTTTGTTGACTGCTACGATGATTGGCACCTCGGCGGCGTGTGCGTGGTCAATGGCTTCGAGGGTCTGCGGCATCACGCCATCGTCAGCCGCAACCACCAAGACCACGATATCTGTCGCCTTTGCTCCTCGCGAACGCATGCGAGTAAAGGCCTCGTGACCCGGCGTATCCAGAAACACGATTTCACGGCCATATGCAGGCGAGTCTTTGTCCTGCATCGAGACCTTGTAAGCGCCGATATGCTGCGTGATTCCTCCAGCTTCTCCTCCAGCAACATTGGTTGAGCGGATGGAATCGAGCAATGTGGTCTTGCCGTGGTCCACGTGTCCCATGATGGTAACCACCGGAGGCCGCGGCACGCCTTCGGTGACCGCGCCCTCTTCTGTCTTCGCAGTTTCTGCAACTTCTTTCGCGGCCTGCTCTTCGAAGGTGATCACACTGGTTTCCGCGCCGAAGAACCGCGCCATCTCTGCTGCCAGCTCGGCGTCGAGTGTCTGGTTAATAGTGGCAAACACACCTTTTGCGAGGAGCCGGGCAATGAGGTCCTTCGCGCGAATCTCAAGTTTTTCGGCTAGATCTTTAACGCTGATGCCCTCGGCGATGGTGATGCTGCGCGTGATCGGCATCGGTTCGTTCGAAAGCGAAAGCCGCGGCGGAGGGACAAAGCCCTTCATCGGGCCTTCTTTTACTCCGCGCGGAACGTAACGCTGTCCCGGTCTGCGCGCCGGTCCACCCGGGCGGCTGCCAGGACGAGTCGAGCCCGGTGGCGGGAGCCCTGGGCCAACACCCATTGGACGAGCGCCTGCAAGTCCTTGCCGGGTCGGATGCATCGGTCGCCGTTCACCCGGACGGAGCGGTGGACGGACGCCAGGCGCGGCAGGTCGGGCACGCTGGAAAATAGGTTGCCCTGGGATCGGACGACCCGGAGCCGGGCGCATCGGCGCTCCTGGCTGTGGTGCACTCGGCCTGGGTGGTGCTTTGTAAACCGGACGCGGGCCAGTCTGCGGAACAATCATGCGCGGCCCAGGCGGTTGCGGACGAGGAGGTGGCGCCGGCGCTGCTGGCCGGGACGGACTCGCTTGCGCGGAAATTGGAGGTACAGAGGGAACACGCGCCGCGAGCGGGACGACAGCCGGGGGAGCTGCTGCAACCGGCGGAGCTGACGAAGGCGGCGGGGTCGAAACCACCGGCCTAGTTTGTGCAGGTGACGATGGCGCAGGTGGTGCAATTGTCCGTGGAGGCGTGCTGCTCGCCGGCGCTGCAGGTGCAGGAGAAGTCGGCTTCGCAATCGGCGCGGTTGGTTTCACTTCCTGCGATGCTGGCGGCGGAACTGGGCGTGCAGGAGGAACAGGTTGCGATGAAGGAGCAGCCTGCTGTTTGCTGATGATGGCTTTCAGCACATCTCCGGGCTTCGAGATGTGCGACAAGTCGATCTTGGTCTTGATCCCGTCCGTATCAACCCGGCTGGCGCGCGCAGTCTTTCCTGCACTGTGGGCCTCGCCGGAAGCCCGGAAATGTGCACGGACCTTCTCGGCTTCGTGGTCCTCAAGCGAACTGGAATGCGTCTTCTTCTCCGTGACTCCGGCTTCAACCAGCACGTCGAGAATCGCTTTGCTTTTAACTTCCAGCTCCCTGGCCAGGTCGTTGATTCGAATCTTACTCATCCGCCTCTTTGTTCCTCCGGACTGTCCCGCTAAGCCTTCATAACAACCTCACGGATTCAGTTTTGAATTGCGTCATACTGATGACTACTCTTTCTTCTCAGCGTTCTCGGCCGCTTCTTCCGCCAAGTTGTCTTCCGGCAGATTGTCGGCCCCAGAAGTGCCAAACTCCTCTGATTGTTCAGGCGCCACTTCCACTTCGCCGCCGTCGGGCACGACCTCGGCATTAATCTCGTCGCCTGCGGCAGACTCTGTTGCCCCAGCTTCCGCTGCGTCAGCCTCGGGTTCAGCCGCTGCCAGTTCTTCGCCTTCATCCTCGGGCAGCGCGACCGCTTCTCCGCCTTCGAGGCCGGCGAAGTAATTATTGACTGCCACGCTGATTTTTTCCACCGTTTTGGGGCCAATTCCTTCGATGGCCTCAAGCTGTTCCGGGGTCATGTCAGCCAGCGCTTCTACAGTTGAAATCCCAGCCCCCTTCAGCTTCTCAACCAAGCCTTCGCCCAAGCCTTCGACGTTCTCGAGCGGAGTAGCCGCCGTGCCAGTCAGTTGAGCCATCTGCTCTTCGACTTCCTGGCGCTTTTCCTCTTCGCTCTTGATGTCGATCTTCCAACCCAGGAGCTTCGCGGCCAGGCGAACGTTCTGTCCCTTCTTCCCGATCGCCAGCGAGAGCTGGCTGTCATCCACGACGACTTCCAGGTGCTTGTCCGCCGCGTCGACAATTGTGACGCGGCTCACCTTCGCAGGCTGCAGCGCCTTCTCTGCGAACGTTACCGAATCCTCGTGATATTCGATGATGTCAATCTTCTCGCCGCGCAGCTCGCGAATGATGGACTGCACGCGCATGCCCTTCATTCCCACGCAAGCGCCGACCGCATCTACTTCTTTGTCTTTGGACATGACCGCGATCTTCGTGCGTTCGCCGGCTTCGCGTGCAATGGCACGAATCACCACTGTGCCATCGTAGATTTCCGGCACTTCCGTCTGGAACAGATGCTGCACCAGCTCCGGAGCCGCGCGCGAAACCACCACTGCTGGCCCCTTCGAAGCCTTTTCCACCCGCGCGATGACTACCCGCACACGCTCGCCGATGGCAAAAGATTCCAGCCGTGACTGCTCTTTGCGGGGCATGCGCGACTCTGCCTTCCCCAGATCAAAAATCACATCCGGGCCTTCAATGCGCTTGACCGTCGCATTCACGATCTCACCCACGCGATTGATGTACTCGTTGTAAACGGTGTCGCGCTCTGCCTCTCGAACCTTCTGGAAGATGACTTGCTTCGCCAGTTGCGCCGCAATCCGGCCAAGAATTCCCTCAGTAACCTTGGGAATCTCTAGCTCTCCCCCGATCTGCGCGTTGGGATCGGACTTGCGCGCGTCCTCAAGTGTGACTTGAAGCGTCGGATCCTCGATCTGCTCAGGCGCTTCGACGATTGTCTTCACCGCAAACGCACGAATCTTTCCCGTGTCTTTGTCGAGCTGGGCGCGTAGGTTCTCCTGGGTCTTGTAATACTTTCGCGTGGCGACAACGATAGCGTCTTCCACCGCGCTTACGACAATTTGCGGATCAATTCCCTTTTCTCTGCTCAGAGCGTCAATCGTGTTATAGAGCTCGCTTGCCATAAAAGTCAGTTTCCAGTGACCCAGCTTTCAGCTGTTAGCTTTTGGCTAAAAAGGCTAGAAGCTAATAGCTGCTTTCAAATTTCCGGAACCAAATTGGCTTTTTCAACATTGGCCAGTTCGATTTCAAGTTTCTGAGGCGCCGGTTGCTGCGGGCGGGATTTTTTTCGCGCTTCAGCCAAATCTAGTGTCAACCGACCCGCTTCAAAGTGTTCCAGCCGCCCTTCAAAGTGCCGATTCCCATTCACCGGATCTTTAGTGGTGAGTTTCACGCGGCTCCCTTGAAAGCGCTCAAAATCGACAGGCCGTGAGAGCTTGCGATCCAGCCCCGGCGAGGAAACTTCCAGCACATAAGATCCTCCCGGCACCGCGTCCTCGACGTCGAAGATCGTACTGACCTCGCGGCTCAAATTGGCGCAGTCCTCATGAGTGACACCGCCCGGCTTGTCGATGAAGATCCGCAGCATGCGCGCCTTGCCGCCGCCACGCATCTCAAGTTCAACGATCTCAAGGCCGGAGGAAGCTGCCACCCGCTCTGCGATCGCGTATATATGATCTAGATCAACTGCCATAAAAACAGCGACTTAGATGCAATCCCGAGCCGTGAAACCCCGCCCAAGTAAAAAGTGGGCTTGCGCCCACTGGTGTGCTCCGCCAATCCTGGTACTACACAACAGTTCCAGTGATTAATATACGCCCGCCTAAACCAAAAGACAAACTCACCGGCGCATTGACGATATCAAGCTGCCGGTGTAAATAGGGCGAGCTGCGACGACTCAAATGTGCTATTGCAATGGTGAGAATCTGCATGCGGGAGGTCCGCTTTTGAAACCGATTTATGCGTGCGCGTCAGTACGCAGGAGCAGGCAGATCCTCGCCTACTTCAACGGATTCGAGGCCGGTCTCAACTCGGTTGCGTCCGTTTCTTTTCGCTTGATACATCGCTGCGTCGGCGGCGGTAACCAGGAACTCCGGGTCGCTCTCGAAAGTACCCAGCGTAACACCCGAGCTCAATGTGACTTTGACACTCTCATTTCCCAGATCAATCGGTTCGTCGGCAACCGCGGTGCGCACTCTCTCGGCAAGTTTCTGCGTCAGTTCGAGATCGCAGCCGGGGGCGATGATCAAGAATTCCTCACCTCCGTAACGGCCCACGATGTCATAAGGACGAAGTGTTGCAGAAATCCGTTGCACCACCGACACCAGCACGGCGTCTCCTGCGCCATGCCCGGAGTGATCGTTGATCTTCTTGAAGTGGTCGACATCGGCGAGGATGACACCGAGAGTATTTCTCTCCCGTCGGCAACGGGCAAGTTCCCTCCGGAGGACGTCACGAATCGCGCGCCGGTTCAGGACCCCCGTCAAGCTGTCATGTTCCGCATGAAACCGCAAAGACTCTTGCGCCTGCAGTAGTTCAGTTTTCGCCTTCTGGATCGCCGCCAACATGGCATTCACAGCGCCGGCAAGCGCACTTAACTCATCGTTCCCCCCGGGATCCAATCGCAGAGACAAATCTCCACTCACCGTCACCTGCGTCACTTTAGTGCTGAGTGTCGCTACCCGGGCCATCAAGACTTCTTCCAGGAAAAAGAACAATGCTCCGCAGTAGATCGCCCCAGCCACCATCAGGAGCGCCAGAAGGTAGCGCATGACAGTGTTTCCTGCCGCATACAACTCCCGCGGTAATCGGGCCACCAGAACACGGCGGGTGCTGCCGTAGAAATCCTTGATCGGAACATGCTCGAGCATCGACTGCTCGCCATCGAACCGTACTGAGTTCGTTCCGTCGCTCCAGCTTGCTCGCTGGGAATTGGCTCCAGCCGCATGCTCCGGCGTATCTAGCCACAAAGGCGATCCGACCGACCTCGAGAGCGATGCAACGAGTGCTCCGTCCAGTTCCCGGGCCATTACGAGAGTGCCACGCGGCCTGCCGGCCCCGCGGCTCGTTAGAATCGGCTGATACGCGACCAGCAGAAGCCGGCCTTTCAGTTCCAGAATCCCATTCATGGCCGAGTTATCAACTCGCCTTGGCTGCGCCGAGTCTGGCACGCCTGCGATCGCCCGCAAGTCGCTCTCATCAAGCACCCAATTGCCAACATTCTTGTGGAAGGCCATGCGACCGGAACTGTCCAACAACGCAAAAACATTAATTCGAACGATTTTGAAGGTGTCGTCGGTGAGCTCGGTTCGAACATAATCCGGGTCGTGAGTCTCCATGAAGGAGTACGTCCGGTCCCACTGCGCGTAGTCTCGGGCCATGATCTCCAGCCGGGATTGCTCATTCTGCATCTCATTCTGCAAGTGGTGAATGTTCTCGCGGACGTAATTGTTTTCGAGGCGGGCAAAACCATTCAGCAAGGCAAATCGGGAGACCAGGTATACAGCGGCGAGAAAGGCGCCCAGGGCCAAGACGGAAAACAAGAGAATCTTTTTGCGAATCGTCATAGGTCGAACCCTGCAATCGCCCAGCGGCGAGCCCTGGGCCTCCAGAGTCCGCTCCGGCTCGTGCTCTTCACTACATTGGATAATTACTGAAAACCTTTCGCCTCCCGGCTTTAGGGGCGCAAACACAGCCCTACAGGATGGTTGATCGGCAGCCACTTACGATGGCACCTGAAACGATAGCATCTGAAGCCGGAGTTCTCCGATGACTGCTAGGCCTATTCAGGTACTTTGGTAATCAGAAAATGCTCCACACAGGTGACCATAGGTAAGATTGGCGAGTCGTCATGGGCGGGAGGCATTCGGGCGCTGCTTAGCAGAATTATTACCCTGCCAGGTGAGTTAGAGGGCGGTGCCGACCTGTCTATCAGCTTCACTCCGGCTTCCTCCTCATCAGCGAGAAAATCGCTTTGGGCAGCCTTTCCAGAAGCTTTCCAGGAGAATTCATACGCGACACCTGCGCGGACCATAATGCCGGGTGGACCAAGGGAAGCGGATGAACCGGCGGACCGAATTGGGTGAGAGATCCGGCCCGCGCGAAAATCAGGCAATTCTGTGCGTAGTACCAGAGCACTCGCGGGTTGTTCCAGATCCTGGGCCGGAGCAGGTCATAACACTCGTATCCAAAGCCTTCAAAGAGTCCCGCCCAATGTGAAGGCCACTGCTCGTTAACGTGATGCCGCCCGCCCTGACCAGGAATTGCTGCGGAGAAGACGATGCGGTCGGCAGCCTCACATAGCGTCTGGACAAATGTCCGCGCGTGGGATGCCGGCAAGTGCTCCGCCACTTCCAGCGAGAGCGCGAGATCGAACCTCCGCTCGAGTTCTAGCGGAGTCCCTAGATCATGCACGAGCAATTTTTCGCGAGGAATAGCAATCTGAGCTTCAAGCGCCCAACTCCCGTCCACGCCTAAGAAGTCTTTCACTCCGAGTTCGCTCGCGGCCGCCAGCCAGTGGCCTGCTCCGCATCCGACATCGACAATGCTTGCTGGCTTGAGCAACTCAAGGATGATAGGCAGGACCTCACGCGCCGATTCGCGCGTTGAGTCGAGTTCGCGATAGAACTCCGGAGTATAGAAACCCTTTTCGTTGCCCATTGAGTGCGAGGCATTATAGTGCGGCTCTTAGGGAATGTCCGCGCAAAATCATAATCCTTCAGCAAATCTCTCGATTGCCTTGTCATTCCGGAAACAGCGCCTGCACAAACTGCCATTTGCCTCCGTTCTTCACCCTCTCTACAATAGTCACTCACCCAATAGTTATGATTCATTTCCCCGTTCCCGAGGCCCTCACTTTTGACGACGTGTTGCTGCTGCCTGCCCGCTCCGACGTGGTTCCGGCCAACGCCAGCACTCAGACCCAGCTCACCCGCAACATCCGCCTGAACATTCCCATCATCAGCGCCGCCATGGACACGGTCACCGAGTCGCACATGGCTATTGCGCTCGCGCAGCAAGGCGGCCTGGGATTCATTCATCGCAACCTGACCATCGAGCAGCAGGCGGAAGAGGTGGACAAGGTCAAGCGTTCGGAAAGCGGCATGATTGTTGACCCCGTCACCATGAGCCCAGATGACAAAGTCTCCGACGCGCTCGAAGTGATGCGGAAGTACAAAATCTCCGGCGTCCCAATCACCAAAAATAAAAAGCTCGTAGGCATACTGACCAACCGCGATCTCCGCTTCGAAACCCGTTTCGACATTCCGATCAGTAAAGTGATGACTAAGGACAACCTGATCACTGTTTCCGTGGGCACCACGCTCGAACAGGCGGAAAAGATCCTGCATAAGCATCGCGTAGAAAAGCTGCTGGTCGTGGACGACAGCTATAACCTGAAGGGCCTGATCACGGTTAAGGACATTCAGAAGAAACTCAAATATCCCAACGCCGCAAAAGATTCCCACGGCCGCCTGCGTGTTGGCGCGGCGATCGGTGCTACCGGCGACTATTTGGAGCGAGCCGAAGAACTGGTCAAGGAACTTGTGGACGTGCTCGCCATAGACAGCGCTCACGGCCACTCTTCGCGTGTTCTGGAAGCGGTGAAGGCGGTCAAGACAAAATTTCCGGAAATTGATCTCATCGCAGGAAACGTCGGCACCTTCGACGGCGCATGTGAACTGGCCCGCGCCGGAGCCGATGCAATCAAAGTCGGAATCGGTCCCGGCTCGATCTGCACCACGCGCGTAGTCACCGGCGCCGGAGTGCCGCAGATCACTGCTATCGCCGAGTCTTATCGCGCCACGAAAGACGCCGGCGTGCCCGTCATTGCCGACGGCGGAATCAAGTACTCAGGCGACATCACCAAAGCTCTCGCCGCGGGCGCAAGCGCGGTCATGATAGGATCGCTCTTCGCCGGCACCGACGAAAGTCCCGGCGAGCTGATTCTCTATCAAGGCCGCACCTTCAAGTCATATCGTGGCATGGGGTCGCTTGGCGCTATGGCTGCCGGTTCCAGCGAGCGTTACTTCCAGAGCGCCGACGGAGAAGCCTCGGTCGCTGTCCCGAACATGGGGGTCGATCCCAATCGCCTGGCCAAGCTGGTTCCCGAAGGAATTGAAGCCCGCGTCCCGTATCGTGGTTCTGTCTCGATGATTCTTTATCAGATGGTCGGCGGCCTCAAATCCGGCATGGGCTATTGCGGCTGCGCGACCCTTCCTGAGCTGTTGCAGAAAACCCGCTTCGTCCGCATCAGCGGTGCCGGCCTGCGCGAAAGCCACGTGCATGACGTGATGATTACGAGAGAAGCGCCCAACTACGCGGCGGAGTAGCTCGCCTACAACTCTTCATACCTGTTATCCCGAGCGGCGTCGAGGAACCTCGGTTCTGCTTTTAGCAAGAACGGAGCTGGTCCCACTTTCGTAACAGTCCGTAAAAATGAGCCTCTATCGCTTGAACCGCCGACCCCGGCGGACGTATGATTGAGGCTGGCTAATTCCATCGAAAGTAACCCTGACGATAACCCGGGAACGCGCCCGCGTTCCCCAGGACTGGGAAAGGAGGTCCACATGCCCACGTCCAAAGAACTGACAATTCGAATGGAAAACAAACCCGGAACTCTGGGGAAGCTGTGCCAAGCATTGGCTGACCACAAAGTCAACATTCTGGCGTTCCAGGCTATTCCTTCAGATCGGGATAGCGTGGTTCGCGTAGTGGTGGACAATCACACTGCCGCCAAGAAAGTGCTGGACGCTGAGCACCTCAGCCACACCGAAGCAGAGGTCGCGCAGGCCAGGCTTCCCAACCGGCCCGGCGAGTTGGCGCATGCAGCGTCCCAGCTTGGCGGGTCTAACATCAACATCGAATATGCTTACAGCGGTCTGGACTCCAACAACGCGCCAGTCGTGTTCTTTGGAGTCAAGGACGCCGGTAAAGCAGCGATGATCCTGGACAAGATCGCCGCAGCGGCGTAAGAACCCATCGTCTGTCAAACTGGATACCCCACCCTTCGGAAACCCGCCAAGGGTGGGGCCATCCGCTGCCGAAAATCTAGAAATCCGTCTCGCTTTGAAACGGCAAAGGACTCTTCCGCGCTTGCTGAGACTGAACCACGCTGCCAATTGTTCATCTTCCTAATTATATAGTCATTATAATATGTCCATAGTCGTGGTAGTATTGTTTTCGGAGGTGATAGGCGTGAAAGAGATGCCAGCGGGTGAATTCAAAGCCCACTGCCTTGCCGTTATGGACCAGGTTCAGCAAAGTGGCGAGCCCGTCTTGATCACCAAACATGGCAAGCCGGTGGCCAAACTGGTTCCTGCGCCCAGCGCGCCCGAGGATATTTTCGGCTACATGGCCGGCAAGGTGAAAATCGTCGGCGACATCGTGGGCCCGGTAACTCCACTCGAAGATTGGGAGTCCAAGTGATCCTGCTCGACACTCACGTTCTCATCTGGATGTCGAGCGATCCGAAGCGGCTCTCCAAGAAAGCCCGTGAAGCGATCCGAGAGGCAAGACAGAAAACCGGCATTGCCGCGGCCAGCATTACACTTTGGGAACTAGCTTGGCTGGCGGAAAACCGCCGTATTCTGGTTTCGGGCAGCGTCGAGTCGTTTGTTCGTGAAACCATCTCCCGAGTCATCGTTATGCCAATGACGCCCGAGATTGTGGCTCTTGCGGTTCGGCTGCCTTCAGACTATCCCAAAGATCCTGCCGATCGGCTGATCGCATCCACTGCCATAGTCGACGGCATCCCGCTGGTGACCGCGGATGAGCGCGTTCGGCAAGCAAAGGTAGTACAGACGATTTGGTAACTCGGGTGGAGCACGCCGTTCATTGCCTGCCCTAAGGACCTTACCCAGAACGGCCGGCCGCTGTGACAATTTCGAGACGGCCATCAGTACAACGAATCGTACTTCGTTACCACCCACTCGCCGCTGCGGCTGTCCAAAGTTACGGAGAGCAACCCTTCGTAGTCGGAGCCCTCATTGCGGCGCTTGCCGCTATAGTGCAAAATGCGCAGTGGAGGCCGGTCCTCCCAATCCACAATGCGCCACGACGCGAGCGGATGCTTGGCCTCGGAGTCGCAGATGAAAGCCGCATAGCGCTTGCGGTAATCCTTCTCCCAGTCGGCTAACTGCTCGTTGCAATGGCCATCGCGCATGGCACGCAGAAATTCATTGGCGGAGCGTTCGGACGTACGGTCACGCAAAGGATTCAAGTCGATAGAAAGCGGCACCTTGGTGAGCGGATCGACTTCCAGCGACTTCGCCAGCACTGGGGGCTGGCCGTTCAGCCACATGAGATAGATAAAGAACCCCAGCAGGACCAGGAATCCAGCCCCGGCGGCAATGGCGATTTGGACCTTCGAGAACTTCATGTCTCAAACAGAGTTTAGCCCGGAAAAGCGCGGCGAACATGTTACTTCCGTGCCGGGGAACCCGGCTGTCCGTCCGGACAATGCTCGGCAGCACGCGTTCACAGCTGGAATGGCTAGAATTGACGGGAAATGAAACCCGAGCACTTCGACGATCCGGTCGCCGCCTATGACCGTCTTGCCGCTCACTATCCCGATCTCAGCGCCAAGCGTGAGCCATACCTGCGAAGCGTCGAAAATGTCGTGATTTCGCGAATCACGCCCGGCGGCCAATCTCTTCTGGACATCGGCGCGGGAGATGGCACACGCACCCTGCGCCTCACCGCCGAATCAGGAATCAAACGCTTGGTGCTGATCGAACCTAGCACCGAAATGGCCGGACGGTCCTCCGACCACGCTGAAATCTGGCCCATCCGTGCAGAGGACTTGACCACAGAATTCACTCCGGAGCGATTCGACATCATTACCTGCCTCTGGAACGTCCTAGGGCACATCCCCACCGCGGAAAAACGGCAGTGCGCACTCTCTGCGATCTCCGGCCTGCTCTCTCCGAAGGGCAAGTTTTTCCTCGACGTAAATCATCGCTACAACCTGCGCTCCTATGGGGTTCTCCCCACCAGCGCCAGATGGATTCACGATCTTTTCCATCGCAACGAAAGAAACGGCGATGTCGTCGCGAAGTGGAGCGTGGGCGATGCCAGCATCAGCACCTACGGCCACGTCTTCACGCACCGCGAGATCATTCGCCTTGCCCTCGCCGCAGGTCTCGAACTGGAGGAGCGAATCGTAATTGATTATCGCGATGGAAGGTTGCGCCGCTGGTCAATGCTAGGGAACCTGCTCTACATCTTTCGGCGCAGCTCGCGAATGGATTCCTCAAGCGCACCGCAAACTTCCTGAATGTTTGGCTCGGTCAATTCGTTGAAGAATGGCAGCGCAATCACGCGGTCAGAGACAAACTCCGTCTGATAAAGGCTTGAGGAGACTCCCGATTGGCTATCCGATTTTTGTGCCTGAGTGTCTCCTCTGTTTTGGGTGCCCCATTCTTTCGCGTTCTTTGCGAAAGGGTGGGCCTTTAGAACAGGCTGCTGGTGCAGTGGCGCAAAGTACCGCCCTGTGCCGATCCCCTTCCGCGGCAGCGATGCGCAAATCCAATCGCGGTCTTTAGCATCGAAATCGGCGGCCAGTCGGATCGGATACACGAACCAGCTAATCCGCCCGACGGCGCTCGTCAGCGGCGGACGAATGATCTCGCCAATGTGCGCCAGTTCGCGATCGTAAACCTTCGCCAGCAATTGCCGCCTCTCGATGATCTTCTCGATGCGGGAAAGCTGCGAAATTCCCAGCGCGCAGTTGATGTCGGAGAGTCGATAACTGAAGCCGATCTCTGCATGCTGATGCCAGTCGAGCGCAGGATCCCGGCCTTGATTTCGCAATTGGCGAGCATGCGAGGCAAGCTCCTCGTCAGAAGTAATCAGCACTCCGCCTTCTCCGGTTGTGATCTGTTTATTGGGATAGAACGCAAATAGTCCCGCCTCGCCAAACATCCCCGCTTTGCGCCCACGCACTTCCGCTCCCAACGCCTCGCACGCGTCTTCGATCAGATAAATCGCGTGGCGCGGACCTGCCCTGAGCGCAGTCGAATGGGGCCCCGTCCGCGAACCGCCGCGCCCATCCGCGATCTCTCGAATTGATTCCGTGTCCACAGGAAACCCAAATGTGTGGACCGCCAGAATCAATCTCGTGGCAGACGTGATCGCCGCCGCTATTAGCTGAGGGGTGGTGTTGTAAGTCTCAGGATCAATATCAACGAACCTCGGCTGCAGTCCTTCCTGCAAAATCACATTCAGCAGTGCAGAAAACGCAAACGAGGGGAGGAGGACCTCCGCCCCACGCTCCAGCCCGAGCGCACGCACTGCGAGTTGTAGCGCCGACGTCCCCGAATTGATCGCAACTGCATACTTGCTTGCGGTGTAATCGCAAATGGCCTGCTCGAACTCGGGCACTTTTGGCCCCATGCTCAGGTACGGAGTGCGCAACACCTCCACCACCGCCTCGCGGTCCGAATCCGTGATCTCCGGCTTGGCAAGCGGAATTCGCAGGCTCATAGGAATACCGTACTCATGGGAATACCGTGAAAGAGCGGCCATTTATGGCCGCGACGTCGAATCGCGCGGAGGAACGCCCTTCAGGGCCCGCCTGCATACGCCTCAACCGCGGCTCTAAAGAGCCGCTCTTCCACAACTCTACTTCTTCATTGAAGGTCTGAATGTTTGAAGAGCAGCTTCTCGCCAAGAGGAGTCTTTATCAACACATCCACAATAATCTTCGACGCTCCACCATTGCCGTAAGGACTCTTCAATCCGTGAATCGAGCGGCGGAAACCAACTGCGAGAGCCCGCTTGATCGCTCCCTGTATTGCTTTTCGTTTTGCGGGAACGTCAATCACGTTTGCCGCGTGCTCCCGCCCCAACTGCCGAATCCCCACATTTACTGCAGGAACTTCCAGCGAGGTGGATTCGATGATGCCGCTGCTCGAATTCCCAACCAGCACGCCAACATTGCTCAACAAGCTGAGATAAGTCCGGTGGTCCAGGTTCACCAGCACGCGCGAAGAATCGTGCGACGCAGCGAATTCTTCCGCCCGCCCGATCAACTCACGGCAGCCAGCGTCGGCGTTGGGATAAATAAAGATCATCGGCCGTTCGACGCCACTAAGCGCGGCGAGGACTTCTTCTGCCTCACCCAACGTGTTTTTCAATAACGTGACGGGATGGTAAATACAGAGAACCGTATCCGGCCGCAGCCTCACCCCAAGCTTCTTCTCGACTTGCGCCTTCGGAAGCAGACGCTCTCTGCGAAGATGATCCAGCGACAGGCTCCCGCTGAACGTGATCCGCCACGGATCTTCTCCCATGCTGGCGATCCGTCCCGCTGCCTTGCGGGTGCAGGCAAAATGCAGGTGGCTCATCTTGGTCAGCGCATTGCGCACAGCGTCATCAATCGCGCCGAACGTGACCTCGCCGCCTTCGACATGGGCAATGGGAATCCGCAGTGCCAGCGCCACTGACGCCGGCGCGAGCATTTCGGACCGGTCGGCAATGATCAGAAGAATATCTGGGCGCAACCGGTCGAGCGCGTCCGTCAGGCCAAGTGTTGCGACCCCAATCGTCTTGGCCATGCCCACATCGGTGTCAGAATCCAGCAGGCATTCAACCGATGTGACTCGTGCGGCAGAAATCTCTTTCCCCGTATGCCCAAACGCCGGAGAAAGATGCGGCCCCAGCGCAATCACCTGCAGCGCGACCCCCGGATGCCGCACAAGATCGTGCAACAGCCAGCGCAAATGCGCATAGTCCGCCCGCGAAGATGTGACGATGGCAATTTTTCGTTTCAATCAGCCCTAACCCGAGATTTGGTCAGAGATGGATTCTACTGGTTCAAGGCCTGTGGTCGCGGAGCCTTCATCGAGAGCCTTATGCAACAGGGAGCAGCAGTAGCGGTCGAACTCGTAGGCACCCACCTGGGGAAGCTGTTGCGCCAGCGCATTAGCCTTCTCCCATGCTTCGTTCGCATCTTTCAGGTTGCCTTCGATCCAGTGAAGCGCGCTTGCGGCCATCCAGTAATCCACATTGAGGCGAGTCGGCTTTTTAGCTTCCATATGTGTCCACCACTGGCGCGTTGCGCTGGCATTGCGCCAGATGTAAGCGCTGCCAAAGACAAAAGCCGCAAACAGTTCAGCGGGTATATCCGAAGCAGATTGGTTGTAGATCAATCCGGCCTCTCCGAGCGCCTCCGCAGCTTCTGGGATTCTATCCTGGTCGAGGAAGTGGTTATAAGCGAGCAAGCGGAGAAGCAGTCCCTGCCTGCCCTGGTTGATAGTGCGCCCCGCACGGCTGATTGCCTCAATGTCGTAATTTCTTGGCCTCAGAGGAGTCACAAGGCTGGATCCAGCCACGGAGAAGGCGCGGTGGAGATCGGCCCACGGGCCATTCGACAAAAGCTGATAAATCTGCGCGCCATCGGAATAGTTGTCCTTCGTCCGGAACGGGACCAGATTTATCACGCACATAACCAAGCTCCATGCGCCGAACAGAGCAAGAAAGCCCCCGGCCTGTACTGGTGAATTGCCGTCTACCGCATATGCGGCCCACAGCGCCAAGACTCCTGTAAATGCGTTTGCAAAAACGCCAGCGGCCACCACGCACAATTGAGCCCAGCGAGGAAAATTGGTGACAGCCGGGACGACACCCGTAACGCCACCTGGTGTCAGGATCTGTCTCGGCTCGAATTGGAACTCCCATTTGCCATCGCAAATGCGCCATTGAAACGGTCCGATGATGAAGGCACGCAGTCTCATCCCAAGAAGCAGGCCGACTGCCGTATGACCGCCTTCGTGCAACGCGACGATGACCAGGCCGAGAAGCACGGCCACGACGGTCGGGTACCAGCTCCAGTGAGGAATTGAAATAGCCCTGGTCCTTAGCCATCCGATCCACCAGGAGTAAGCCCCAACAAATGCAAGCAACGCTAGAAACTGTATTGTCCCGTTGATGAAATTATTGGTTCCATCACCCGGAACCCCTAGGCTCTCTTGGGTTGTTGCTATTGAATCGGATGGCTCCAGTCGGCGAGAAAAGGCAACCAGCCCGGCTAATCCGATGACTAAGATCACCGAGAAACTACCCCAGAGAGACCGCGGTAGGAGGAAGATTGGCCAAATGGAGACTGCAATATTTATCAGACTGGCGGCAATGCCCCAACCCCTTGCCGAAGTCTTCCCCTTGAACACGGCCCACCAAGCCATCCCGAAAACCACGGCGAAAAGTGTGAAGACAGCAGGGACCAGCAGAAGCAGAAGAGCGTATCGTTGATGAATCGGGTGCGGGACGCTCGGATGGATTGTGCGCAGGGCACTCAAGAAGGCTACGTGTAGACACACGAGCGATGTAAATGCGAAAGACCAACTGAGATACTTTCTAAGTGTCCGCATCACGCGAATGGCGGTTTCCGAGTTAGGTAAGTCTATCCGTGCCACCGCAAAGAGTCCACTCCTTCCGGATCGAGCGCGCGGTCGCGATGCTAGTGATTGCAGTTCATCAACAGTGTGGAGTGCCTCCTGTCATCGCAGCCTCTGGCCACCGACTTACACCTGCCGCTGAATCGGCTGCACCAATTCGTGCATATTGCGTCGGGGAGATCACCTCTAGACCCCAGGTCAAATGAATCATTCTCCCGCTTAATGAATCATTAACAATCGAGAGGTCGTACCAGCCCCGCGCACATACCTCGAACTTGATAAACTGGAGTGCTTCGCAGGGCGGGCCAGCTTAACAGAGTCAGTCTTTACAAAGTACTCCAGGGAGAGGACCTCATGGCCGTAAGCGATCAGGCGGTACTGACGGGCAAGCAGCTCGACACCCTGAGCATCAACACCATCCGCACTCTGTCTATTGACGCGGTGCAGAAGGCCAACTCCGGTCACCCCGGCGCTCCCATGGGACTGGCCCCAGTGGTTTATTGTTTGTGGCAGCAGTTTCTGCGTTACGATCCGGCCAACCCAGTCTGGCCCAACCGCGATCGGTTCATACTTTCGAACGGGCACGCGTCTATGTTGCTGTACTCGATGCTTTATCTCTCCGGAGTCAAAGCGGCTTCCGAGTACGAGGTTCTCGATCAGCCTGCCATTTCACTCGACGACATCAAGCAGTTCCGTCAGCTTGGCAGCAGAACTCCCGGACATCCTGAGTACCGCATCACTCCCGGCGCGGAGACCACGACCGGCCCGTTAGGTCAGGGAATCGGCAACAGCGTGGGCATGGCCATCGCGGGCAAGTGGCTTGAGGCGCACTATAACCGCCCCGGCTTCGAGATTTTCGGCCACAACATTTACGCGATGTGCGGTGACGGCGACATGATGGAAGGTGTCGGTAGCGAAGCCGCCTCGCTGGCCGGCCATCTCAAGCTGCCGAACCTTTGTTGGATTTACGACGCCAATCAGGTGACGCTCGACGGTCCCGCCGAATGGTCGTTCAGCGAAGATGTGGCTACGCGCTTCCGCGGCTACGGCTGGAACGTAACTCACGTCGGCGACGCCAACGACCTCGACGCGCTAGCCGGCGCCTTCGATGAGTTCGCTAATACTAACGACCGTCCTACCCTAGTCATCGTGAACAGCCACATCGGCTACGGCTCTCCTCACAAGCAAGACACCAGCGCGGCCCACGGCGAACCACTCGGCGAAGACGAAGTCAAACTGGCGAAGACGTTCTACGGCTGGCCGGAAGACGCCAAGTTCCTGGTGCCCGATGGGGTGCTCCAACATTTCCAGGACGGCATCGGCCGCCGCGGGCGTGAGCTGACTGCGAAATGGAATGATCTGTTCGCGCGGTACAGCCAGCAGTTCCCCGATCTCGCAGACCAGATCAACCGCATGCAGCGGCGCGAACTCCCCGATGGTTGGGACAAGAACCTTCCCAGCTTCCCGCCCGACCCGAAGGGCTTCGCCACCCGCGAAAGCTCCGGAAAAGTGCTGAATGTGGTCGCGCAAAATATTCCCTGGCTGGTTGGCGGATCGGCTGACCTGGCAACCTCAAACAAGACGAACTTGAACGGCGCGGGTGACTTCCAGGCCGGAAGCTACGCCGGACGCAATCTTCATTTCGGTGTCCGCGAACACGGGATGGGCGCCGCGCTGAATGGCATGGTGCTGTCTCGGCTTCGCGCCTTCGGTGGCACGTTCTTCAACTTCACCGATTACATGCGTCCTTCCATGCGGCTGGCCGCGCTCATGGAGATCCCCACCATTTATGTGCTCACCCATGATTCCATCGGCCTCGGCGAAGACGGCCCCACGCACCAGCCGGTTGAACAACTGGCATCTCTGCGCGCCATGCCGCACATGATCGTCATGCGTCCCGGCGATGCGAACGAGGTGGTCGAAGCCTGGAAGGTCATCCTGCAACTGCAGCATGAACCGGTGTCGCTGGTTCTGAGTCGCCAAGCATTGCCGACAATTGATCGCTCAAAGTACGCGGCGGCTTCCGGTGTGGCAAAGGGCGGGTACGTTCTAGCCGACGCGCCAGGTGGCAAGCCTGAGCTCATCCTCATCGGCACCGGCAGCGAACTTTCACTCTGCGTGTCCGCGTACGAGCAGCTCAACGCGGATGGCATTCGCGCACGCGTGGTCAGCATGCCTTCGACGAGTATTTTCGATAAGCAAGAGGATGCTTACAAGAATTCCGTGCTCCCGCCGGAGATTAAGGCACGCGTTTCCGTCGAAGCCGGATCAACCTTCGGATGGGCAAAGTACACCGGCCCGCAAGGCATCGCCATCGCCATGACCACATTCGGCGCATCGGCTCCGTTGAAAGATGTGATGAAGAAATTTGGATTTACCGCTGAACACGTAATTCAAGCCGCCAAAGAAGTTTTGGCGCAAGCGAGGTCAAGTGTCAGACCCACATAAAGAAGTACACAGAGGAACATTGACGGCCTTGAATCAGACCAGAGTGTCCGACCTACACGAGGTGCAATATGCAGCCCACTGGAATTCTTGAAACCGCGAAAGCCACGAATCCACTCAAAGATCTTCTCAAGTTCGGCCAGTCCGTCTGGCTCGACTACATCCGCCGCGACCTGATCACCAGCGGCGAGTTGAAACGCCTGATCGAGGAAGACGGCCTGCGCGGAATGACTTCGAATCCGGCAATTTTCGAGAAAGCCATCGCCGACAGCACCGATTACGCCGACATACTCGCGTCGCTCAGAAACCGTCCCGACCTCGATGCCAAAGCCCGTTACGAAATCATTGCCATTCGCGACATTCAGGATGCCGCCGACCTCTTGCGACCGGTCTATCAGGAATCCAAGCGTCGAGATGGCTACGTCAGCCTCGAAGTGTCTCCTTACCTCGCGCGCGACACTCAAGGCACGATCGAAGAAGCGCGCCGCCTTTGGAAAGCGGTGGATCGCCCCAACGTCATGATCAAAGTCCCGGGCACAGCTGAAGGCGTTCCTGCGTTCGAGCAACTTATCAGCGAAGGCATCAACATCAACGTCACACTGCTGTTCTCGCAGGAGGTCTATCAGCGCGTTGCCGAAGCTTACATCCGCGGCCTGCAAAAATTCAGTGCCGACAGTAGCGAGGTAAGTCGAATGGCCAGCGTTGCCAGCTTCTTCATCAGCCGCATTGATAACTCCGTGGATGCAGAAATCTCCGCGCGTTTGAAGTCGGCAAAGAACCCGCAAGAAGAACAGAAGCTGAAACGTCTGCTGGGCAAAGTTGCCATCGCCAACGGCAAGCTGGCCTATCAGCGCTACCTGAACATCTTCTCCGGCGCGCAGTGGGACCAACTACGCGCGAAAGGTGCTCAAACCCAGCGTGTGCTTTGGGCCAGCACCAGCACCAAGAATCCTGCGTATCCTGACATTCTTTATGTGCAGGAGATGATCGGCCCCGACACGGTCAATACCATTCCTCCCGCGACGTTTGACGCTTTCCGCGATCACGGCCAGCCCCGCGAAACTCTGACCGAAGGGATTGATGAGGCCAAGCAAGTCATGCAAGACCTGGCGGATGTTGGAATTTCAATCGACAACATCACCGACAAGCTCACCGACGATGGCGTCCGTCTCTTTGAAGAAGCGTTCGACAAGCTGCTTGCGGCCGTCGAGAAGAGTACTCAGGGCGGAACAACGCCCAAGATCAGCCAACAGACTTACAAGCTGCCCGACCAGCTCGCCAAACAAGTTGCCGAGACCATCACCGACTGGCGCGCGGCCGGCAAAGTCCGCCGCCTGTGGCAGCGCGATGCCTCTCTGTGGACGAACAGTGACGAGGCGGAGTGGCTGGGCTGGCTTGATATCACCGAAAAACAACTTGAGAAGAAGGACCAATTCGAGCGCCTCGCAGATGAAATTCGCAAAGAGAATTTCAGCGATATTCTCCTGCTCGGCATGGGAGGTTCGAGCCTCTGCCCCGAAGTCCTCGCCCAAACCTTTGGTCAGATCAAAGGCTTCCCACGTCTGCACGTGCTCGATTCAACCGACCCCGCCCAAGTGAAAGCCGCTGAACAAAAGATCAATCTCGCGAAGACGCTATTCATCGTCTCCAGCAAGTCTGGCACGACACTCGAGCCCAACATTTTCAAGCAGTACTTCTACGAACGAGTCAAACAAACCATTGGTGCCGAAAAAGCCGGCAGCCGCTTTATCGCCATCACTGACCCGGGCTCCAAACTCGAATCCGAAGCCGAGGCTGATACGTTCCGCCACGTCTTCCATGGCGTGCCCAGCGTCGGAGGCCGGTATTCCGCGCTTTCCAACTTCGGCATCGTTCCGGCAGCAGTCATGGGACTCGATGTAACGAAATTCCTCGATCGCACCGAAGAAATGGTTCAGGCCTGCGTCGCCGCCGTTCCCGTGGAACGAAACCCCGGCGTTGTGCTCGGAATCGTTCTTGGAGTGGCGGCAAAGTCTGGCCGCGACAAGGTGACAATCATCACGTCACCCGCAATTTCTGACTTGGGCGCATGGCTGGAGCAACTTCTCGCGGAGTCCACAGGCAAGCAGGGCAAAGGCGTCGTTCCAGTGGACCGTGAGCAGCTCACGGCTCCCGAGGCCTACGGCAGCGACCGGATCTTCGCGTATGTGCGGTTCGACACTGCCCCCGACTCCGCTCAGGATGCCAAAGTCTCAGCGCTCGAAGCCGCTGGGTCTCCTGTGGTTCGCATTTCTGTAAGCGACACTTACGATCTTGGCCAGGAATTTTTCCGCTGGGAGATTGCCACTGCTGTCGCCGGCTCCATCATCGGCATCAACGCTTTCAATCAGCCCGACGTCGAAGCCAGCAAAATTGAAACCCGCAAGCTGACCAGTGAATACGAGAAGACTGGATCGCTGCCGGCAGAGAAACCAATCTTTGAGCAGAACGGCATCAAGCTGTTTGCCGATCCGAAAAACGCTGCTGCGCTCGCAGGAGGAAAGTCGCTGACCGAATATCTCCGCGCCCATCTCAGCCGCATTAGCGCAGGCGACTACTTTGGTCTGCTCGGGTACATTGAGATGAATGAAGCCCACGAAGCGAAGTTGCAGGAGATTCGCCACTCTGTTCGCGATGCCAAACGCGTCGCCACCTGCCTGGGCTTCGGCCCGCGTTTTCTGCATTCGACCGGACAAGCCTACAAAGGCGGCCCCAACAGCGGCGTGTTTCTGCAGATCACATGTGACGATGCCATCGATGTGCCCGTTCCCGGCCAGAGGTACACGTTCGGACTGGTGAAGGCTGCGCAGGCCCGCGGAGATTTCCAGGTCCTCGCCGACCGCGGCCGCCGTGCGTTGCGTGTGCATCTGGGTAAGGATGTAAGTGCTGGCCTCGCCGCGCTATCGCGAGCTGTGAAAGAAGCACTGAGCTGATTCTTCTCTGTGCCCTCTGTGTCCCCTGTGGTTAAGGTTTTTGAGCCACAGAGAACACAGAGTCACACAGAGGAAGACCACGGAGGAAGCATGCGTTTGGGAATGGTCGGTCTCGGCAGAATGGGTGCGAACATGGCTCGACGCCTGATCCGCGGAGGCCACGAAGTCGTAGTCACCGATCTGACTCCTGAAGCGGTGAAGCAGATGGCGACCGAAGGCGCTATACCTTCCTCATCGCTGGATGACTTCAGCTCGAAGCTGGGCTCTCCACGCATCGCGTGGCTGATGGTTCCCGCCGGCGGACCGACCGAATCTACGGCACAAGCTCTCGCCCAGCGAATGAAAACCGGCGACATCCTGATTGATGGTGGCAATTCCTATTTCAAAGATGACATTCGCCGCTCCAAACTCTTCGGTGAAAAGGGTATTTACTACGTTGATGTCGGCACCAGCGGCGGCGTCTGGGGACTGGAACGTGGCTACTGCATGATGCTCGGCGGCCCCAAAGAAGTTGTGGCGCAACTCGATCCCATTTTCAAAACGCTGGCGCCCGGCCGTGGTGATCTCCCACGAACTCCCGGACGTGAAAAATTGGCAGGCACGGCCGAAGAAGGCTACATATACTGTGGCCCCTCGGGCGCGGGCCACTTCGTGAAAATGGTCCACAACGGAATCGAATATGGAATCATGCAGGCCTATGCCGAAGGATTCGACATCTTCCGCAACGCTGCCAAGGCTGAACTTCCCAAAGATCAACAGTACGATCTGAATCTTCCCGACATCGCTGAAGTCTGGCGCCGCGGGAGTGTCGTCAGTTCCTGGCTGCTGGATCTGACTGCAATGGCGCTTGCGGAAAACCCGACGCTTTCGGAATACAGCGGCTTTGTGCAGGACTCCGGCGAAGGACGCTGGACAATTGAGGCCGCCATCGACGAAGCTGTTCCAGTGGATGTGCTCTCGGCGGCGCTGTTCGTGCGCTTCCGTTCACGCCAGGAGCATACCTTTGCTGAAAAGATGCTCTCGGCGATGCGGCAGAAATTCGGCGGGCACGTCGAACCTGTAGTTGGAAAGAAGACTGCCTGACTTCCGGAGAAATAGTAATGGCACAAGCCGATGTGCTTCCTCGAACCCAGCAGCGCAGTCCGGGCCGACCGGCCGATCCCTGCATCATGGTGATCTTCGGAGCTGCGGGTGACTTGACGCGCCGCAAGCTCATTCCGGCACTCTACAACCTGGCCAAGGCGCAGCTCCTCTCCCGCGAGTTCGCCATCCTGGGTGTCGCTCACAGTCCCATGTCCACCGAGGACTTTCGCAACAAACTTTCGGAGGATATCCGCCATTACGCCGGCAGCGACATCGATTCCGATATCTGGGAGTGGTTCATGCGCCGCCTGTATTACGTCACTGCCGAGTTCAACGACAAGAATGTTTACTCTCAACTGAAGACAACTCTGGAGAAGCTCGACAAAGACCATTCCACTCACGGCAACTACTTTTTTTATCTAGCCACGGCTCCGGATTTCTTTGGCCCGATCGTGGAGCAGCTTGCCGCTACTGGATTGATGCAAGAGGAGAACGGCCATTGGCGGCGCGTGATTGTGGAAAAACCGTTCGGGCGCGATATCGATTCGGCCAAAACCCTTAACCAGCAACTGCTTAAGTTCGCCAGCGAGAAACAGATTTACCGGATTGACCACTACCTCGGGAAAGAGACCGTCCAGAACATTCTGGCGTTTCGTTTCGCCAACGGGATCTTCGAGCCGATCTGGAACCGCCGTTACATTGATCACGTGCAAATCACCGTTGCCGAAACCGTCGGCGTCGAGCAGCGTGGCAGTTACTACGACCAGGCGGGCGCACTCCGGGATATGGTCCCCAACCACATCATGCAGCTCATCAGCCTTACGGCGATGGAGCCGCCGGTTTCGTTTCGGGCCGACGCAGTTCGTGATGAACAGGCCAAGATTTTGCACGCCATTCAGCCGCTGAGTTCAGAAGAAGTCCTCACCCGCACGGTTCGCGGCCAGTATGGTTCTGGCGTCGAAAACGCTCACCGCGTTCCCGGCTATCGTGAAGAACCTGACGTTCCTCCCGACTCACGGACGGAAACCTTCGTCGCCATGAAACTGGCGATTGATAATTGGCGATGGGCTGATGTCCCGTTTTATCTTCGCACCGGGAAGCGCCTGGCGACACAGAGCACGCAAATCGTGATTCAATTCCGCCGCGCGCCGTTCGTTCTTTTTCGGGATACGCCGGTGGAGAACCTGATGCCTAACCAACTGGTCCTTCACATCCAGCCCGAGGAAGGTATCGCACTGCAATTCGCGGCTAAGGTCCCTGGACCCATTATGCGTCTGGGCGCAGTGGACATGAACTTCAAGTATGCTGATTACTTCGGCACCCAGCCCAGCACGGGCTATGAGAGGCTGCTACATGACTGCATGATTGGCGATGCCACACTGTTCCAGCGTGCCGACATGGTCGAGGCTGGCTGGTGCGTGGTCAGTCCCGCCTTGGACGTTTGGAAGGCTCTGCCGCCGCGGAATTTTCCGAACTATCCCTCCGGAAGTTGGGGGCCTAAGGATTCGGATGAACTGCTCGAGCGTGACGGACGACACTGGAGGAACTTCGACAAATGATCCTGGCGGGCGACATCGGAGGCACCAACGCAAGGCTGGCCCTCTTTGATGTCCGTAACGGGCAATTTAATCTGGTAACCGCAACCGTCTTCCCCAGCCAGCGTTATTCCGGTCTGGATCAAATCGTCACGGAATTTGTCAATACTTCGGGAGTGCGACCCTCGCAGGCATGCTTCGGCGTCGCGGGCCCGGTCACGAATGGGAAAGTCGAGACCTCGAATCTTCCCTGGATCATCGAGTCCCGCCGTCTGGCAGACGAACTCCAAATTAAAAAAGCAGTCCTGATCAATGATCTGGAAGCCACCGGTTGGGGCATAGCTGCGCTGACTGCGGGCGATCTCGTCGCCCTGAACAAAGTAAGCGAGACGGCTGGCAATCAGGCTCTGATCGCTGCCGGAACTGGACTTGGTCAAGCTGGACTCTATTGGGACGGCACGCGGCACCACGTTTTCGCCTCCGAAGGAGGACACTGCGATTTTGCCCCTCTTAACGATTTGGAAGTCGAATTGTTTCGCTACTTGTACTCCCGCTACGGACATGTGAGCTATGAACGGGTCGTTTCCGGGCCGGGTTTGGTTAACGTGTTCGAATTTCTGCGCGACACGGGACGGGGTAAAGTTCCACGCTGGCTTTCCGAAGAAATGCAGAAGATGGATCCGGCAGCGGCAATCTCTGCTGCAGCCATGGACGCGAAATGTCCCATGAGCGAGCAGGCCATGGACATTTTTGTCTCTGTGTTCGGCGCCGAAGCTGGGAATCTTGCCCTCAAATTCAAGGCGACTGGCGGAGTCTTCCTGGCCGGCGGCATCGCTCCAAAGATTCTGCCCAAGCTTGCCACTCCACTTTTTCTTGATGCGTTTCTGGACAAGGGCCGCCTGCGCCACTTAATGGAAGTCATGCCGGTTAAAGTCATCACCAATGACAAACTCGCTCTGCTCGGCGCCGCGCGCTGTGCATTGCTCGAAGCTGCTTAAGGACTGCCGCCCGAATCGCGAGTCCGCATTCTTGCTGCTACTAGCTAGGGGATTGTTCCACGCGGCTGCGGGGCTTTCTGGAGGATCGGGTCACCACTTACATTTGACGCTGAACTAGTCAGTCTAAGTGCCAATTAGTGGATGAACTAAAAAACCGGTGCTAGATTGTGCATCTTCTGATAGAGCTTTCTGTCCACGGTTCGCATTACGTCTTCCAGGCTCGTCCCGGTGACGTACCCCGCCATGCCCCACGTGAATGAAAGCTGAAAAACTTTCCCGTTTTCCGCGTTCCACTGTTCCACCGATTTCAGCAAACGGTGCAGGGGATTCTCAGCCTGCTGCTCGCTGGTGTCCGGCATCACTGCAAGAAATTCATCTCCGCCCTGACGGAAGATCAGGTCGCCTCCACGAAACACCTTCTTCAACATTCGTGCGAAGTCCGTCAATACCCGGTTACCCTCCATACTTCCCAGTTTTGCATTCAGCTCTCGAAAATCGGTGAGGTCCATAATCAGAAATGTCAGTGGCGTTCCGTTCCGATTTGCGCGGGCGAGTTGGTGAGAGATTAACTCGTTAAGCGCGCGACGATTGAAAAGCTGAGTCAGAGGGTCAACCAGGGAGAGGCTTTCCAGCCGCTCATTCAAAACCAATTCACTGATCAGCGCCTTGCGGGTGGAATTGAGAGCGACGCGCTGCGATAACAGGTAAACATTGAACAGCACCACCAAGCAGATCAGTCCGAAAAACAGCTGCGGCAAATAGGCCTGTTCGACGCGGATGAAGCGCTGCGTCCACATCAGATTGGGCGCAATGAGCGCTAGAAATCCCCCAGTCAGCACCAAAATGACCAGGCTTACAATCGACCACAATTGCATGTCGCGGCTGGACAGTTCGTGGATTTGTCTTTGAATATCTTCCGCTCGTGCCAGCATCGACGGCTGTTCTTGCCTGACTTGCGACATCAACTCCCCCTCGCGAAGGACACACTTTGGCCAAAATAGTTTTCTGGATAGGTTGTAATAGATTTCGGCGGGAAAATCCCCGAAAACTCACCCGCCTTGATTACTTTCGTAAGCTCCGGGCGGCACGCTAGGGGATTTGCTTGCCGTCTCCCACCAGCCTGGCGAGCGATTGCTCATACGGGGCGCGGGCAATGCCGCGTTCGGTCACAATGGCGGTGACATACTTTGCTGGAGTCACATCGAATGCCGGATTCTCCACTTGCACACCCGCTGGCGTGATCAGTTTCCCAGCCATATGCGTTACTTCTGCCGGGTTTCTCTGCTCGATCGGAATCTTGCTCCCATCCGGCGTTTCGAGATCTACCGTGGAAATCGGAGCAGCTACGTAAAAAGGGATCTCGTGTTCTTTGGCGAGCACCGCGACTGTGTACGTGCCAATCTTGTTGGCAACGTCTCCGTTAGCGGCAATGCGATCGGCCCCCACGATGACAGCTCCAATTTTGCCCTGCTTCATGATCGCGCCTGACATATTGTCGGAAATAACTGTCGTGGCAATGCCGTCTTTCATCAATTCCCACGCAGTCAAACGCGAGCCTTGCAAGAAAGGCCGGGTCTCGTCTGCATACACATGGATCTTCTTGCCATTTTCCACTGCCGCGCGAATCACTCCGAGTGCCGTGCCATAGCCGCACGTGGCCAGCGCCCCCGCGTTACAGTGAGTCAGGACTCCGCCGCTTGCCGGCATCAGCACGGCCCCATACCGGCCCATTGCCTGGTTCGCCGCAATGTCCTCAGCGTGCATGCGCTGCGCTTCTTCGATCAGCGCCTGTTTAATTTGCGTCACTGGACGTACTCGGAGTGTTTCAAATTTCTGCTGCATCCGCCGTATCGCCCAAAACAGGTTCACTGCCGTCGGACGCGTTTTACCGATCAGCTCGCAGATTTCATCGAACTCGCGCTTCAGATCGCCGACATTCTCGGCCTTCGAGTTCTTTACTCCCAGCGCGATCCCCATTGCCGCCGCAACTCCAATTGCCGGAGCTCCACGCACCACCATATTGCGGATCACATCTGCAACTTTTTGATAAGTCTTGCAGGTGACATAGTTCTCTTCGGTGGGCAGCTTCGTCTGATCGATGAAGCGTACGCCGCGATCGGTCCATTCGAGGGTCTGAATCATAGATCAGTCGTTGGCTGTCGGTCGTTGACTGCTGGTCGTTGGCCGTTTAGCGGGTGCCCCATCCTTTTCGCGTTCTTTGCGAGAGGGTGGGTCAGCTAAGTGCTGATTGCCAAATGCTCTTTCCGCACTTCACTCGCCGCAAACACCGCCACAAACGGCGCCGGAGCCGCAGCTTTCTCCACATTCGCCCGTCCACCAGCCTCTTCGCGTTCGACCAGGCACATCACTCCGACAATTTCGAACCCGGACTCGCGCGCCGCTTCAATCGCCTGGACTGTGGACGATCCCGTCGTGCAGACATCGTCCACAATCACCACCCGCGCGCCCTTCTCTCGGAAGCCTTCGATACGCTGGCCCGTGCCGTGCTGTTTCTCCGCCTTGCGCACCAGGAAGCCATGCAGCGTTCCGCTGGTCACAGCTACAGCCACCACAATCGGATCGGCGCCCATCGTAAGCCCGCCAATCGCTTGCACATTCCAACCGCGAGCGCGGATTTCTTCCAGGAACACTTGCCCGGTCAGTTGTGCGCCGCGCGCGTCGAGCGTCGTGGTCCGGCAATCAACGTAGTAGTCGCTCGCGCCCCCGGACGATAGCTTGAACTCCCCCAGCCGGAAAGACTTCGTGGCCAACAGGCGTAGCAGTTCCTGACGTGCAGAAGGCATGAATCTTTAAGATAGCAGAGCGCTCAATGCGAGAGACGATCAAGGTGCCGAAATCCGCCACTCACCACAATCGCCGCCAGTGAAGTAAAACCATTGTAGGCCATATGCACCAGCACCCCTGCAGCGACGGATTTTTTTACAGCTCTCACGATCGTGAGCGCTAACCCGATAATGAAGATGAGAAGCACCGCGCCCCACGAAGAGGAAAGCGGCATATGCGGATCGGCGAGTTGTGGGACATGGATCGCAGTAAAACTCACAGCAGTGAACAGCACCGCGAATATTACTCCCATCCGTCGGGCAACAACCGGATACAAGAACCCGCGAAAAAACAATTCCTCCATTAGCGGCACCAATGTCATCGCGGCGATAGAAATGATCCACGCCCTTAACGCGGTCTTAAAAAACGCCTCCATGGGAATTTCTTTGGGCATGGGCAGGAATCTGGCCAGAAACTGCAGTCCAATGGCGAATGCAATTCCCAGCCCCAAGTACACGGCCCAGGCGCGCGGCCAGTTCCAACGCACCGCAGGTCCGAACCCACCTCCGCTTTTTTGCGTGGCGGTGGTAAACATGAAACCCAACGTCACAAGGTATGAGCACATTTGCCCCGCGAATGCGACCAGGGGGAAACTCATAACCTGCACGAACGCCACGTTTGGATAAGCCACTCGCTTGACGACCATCGTGAGCCCAAGAAGACAAATCAATAGGCTGCCGAACATCACCATGACGATGTAGAGCACATCCCACCCGCTCCACGGCGGGTTCTCCGACAGGTCTTTTGATACAGGCAGCTGCCGGCTCGCCGTGGTTTCCGGCCATCCTGAGTTCAAATCCATAAATTGAATTTACACGAAAATGAGAGTGGCCTATTCCTGTTAAGGAAGCTCGAGGGCGACCCGAATCGCATCCTCAACTTTTTTCAGAGATTCCCGGTCGAGAACGCCCAGAGCAGGAAAGACAGCCGTGGAAATTTCTACCGATGTCACTTGATCGCATTTCGCCCATGAATCGAATTGCAATCCCCCTTGTCCGGCTTTCAATTTCGGCCGCAGTGAGAATTGCCTGTGCTCCGCTTTGGAGATAGGCACGATACACGCATCGCGGGAGAATCGGTTAAGCGCATCGGTCGAAACCACCAACCCCGGACGTTCCTTGTCCAAAGCGAATAGACAGACTTCTCCCCGCCGGGGGTACCAGCCCATGGGTTTCACCCCTCGTCTCCAAGCCATTCGTTAGTCTTCTCTCGCCAGAGATTTGATCGAAGCGGCCTGAAAGGCTCTTCGCGATGCTTCGTCCTCATCCGAAGTGGACCCGAAAAATGCCTCGACCTCGGCTGCCAAGCCCCGGCGGCGCTCGTTTTCGAGGGCAGCCTTGAGGAGCGTGTTCACCCTTTCACTGGTCGATGCACCACCCTTGGTGCGTTCCACTTCCTTTAGCAACTCTTTCTCCAGCGACAGGCTCTTGGTCTTTCGTGTTGCAGTGGGCATGAGGACTCCTAATATAAAAGCTATTGTATCATACCGCTGGTTTGATATTGGTTTTACCACTAATCACAGTACTAGCTGACGGCTGACCGCTGATGGCTGACGGCTGTTTTCACCGCGAAATACTCCGCCAACGCCTGCCCGGTATACGATTTTTTATTCCGCGCCACCTGCTCCGGAGTGCCCTGGGCCACAATCCTTCCGCCTTCTTCCCCACCCTCTGGTCCAAGATCAACAATCCAGTCAGCGTTTCGAATCACATCAAGATTGTGTTCGATAATCACGATCGTGTTTCCCAGGTCCGTTAGGCGATGCAGTACATCCAGCAGTTTGCGAACATCATCGAAGTGCAAGCCCGTCGTCGGCTCATCCAAAAGGTAAAGTGTCCGCCCAGTCTGCCGCTTGCTGAGTTCGCGCGCGAGCTTTATCCGTTGCGCCTCACCGCCTGAGAGAGTGACCGCCGATTGCCCAAGGTGCAAATAGCCCAGGCCGACATCAACCAGCGTTTGTAACTTCTGCCGCACCTGCGGAATGTTCTCCAGCACCGGCAGCGCCTCGGAAACTGGCGTCTCCAACAGATCGGCAATGGAGCATGCTTTGTACTTCACCGCCAGCGTTTCCTGGTTGTACCGCCTTCCGCCGCACACTTCGCACAAGACATAAACGTCGGGCAGGAAATTCATTTCGATCCGCCGCTGCCCTTCTCCCTGGCACGCCTCGCACCGGCCGCCTGCAACGTTAAAGGAAAACCGCCCAGGCTTGTAGCCCCGCTCCCGCGATTCCGGCAGCATGGCATACAGATCGCGAATGTGCGCGAACACCCCGGTGTAAGTCGCAGGATTCGATCTTGGCGTACGGCCAATTGGCGACTGATCAATGCGGATGACTTTATCAACGTTCTCTGCTCCGGCTATCGCCTTGTGCTCCCCCGCTGGCTCGCGCGACCGGTAGAGTGTCTTCGCCAGCGCCCGGTACAAAATATCATTCACGAGCGTCGACTTCCCAGATCCGGAGACCCCAGTCACCACCGTAATAACGCCAAACGGAAAAGTCACGTCCACGTTCTTCAAATTATTTTCTCGCGCACCCAGAACTGTGATGCCGTCCCCATTCATCCTCCGCCGCTCGGCCCGCATGTCAATCCGCGCTCGTCCTGAGATGTACGCTCCTGTCAGCGACTCCGGCACACGCGTGATTTCCTCCGGCGTGCCCCGCGCCACAACTTCGCCGCCATGCCGTCCAGCTCCTGGGCCAAGGTCAATCACATAATCCGCGCGTCGGATCGTCTCTTCATCGTGTTCCACCACCAGCACGGTGTTCCCCAAATCGCGCAACTCCTCCAGCGCATTCAGCAACTGGCCATTGTCGCGATGATGTAATCCAATTGACGGCTCATCAAGCACGTAGAGCACGCCGCGCAGCTTGGACCCTATTTGTGTTGCCAAACGGATACGTTGGCCTTCGCCACCAGATAAAGTGGCCGCGGACCGATCCAACGAGATGTAGCCCAGCCCAACCGCGTTCAGAAATTGCAGCCGCTCGACAATTTCGTGCATGATGCGCCCAGCAATCTGCGCGTCTCGCCCAGTCAGCCTGATGCCCTTCGCCTTCTCCATTGCGCGCGACACCGGCATGGCAGTAAAATCCGCGATCGACATACCTTCCACCTGCACGGCCAGGCTCTCCGGACGCAGGCGCTTGCCATGACACGCCGGGCACTCGGTCGCCGACATGTGCTCCATCAACCAGTCGCGATAGGTCTCTGACGGCGACTCATCCATCGCATTCTTGAGATAGCCGAAGATGCCGAGGAAGCCGGTCTTCCCACGCCCTTGCGGTTCGCCATAAAGCAATAAATTTTGGATCTTGTCTGGCAACTTCTCGAATGGAGTGCCGAGATCAATCCCGTACGCCGCTGCTACGATTCTGACTTGGTGGATCAGATTCTGCGAAGCCGACCCCGGCCCCAACGCGCCTTCCAGCAGCGGCTTCGACCAGTCGTTAATCACCTTTGCGGGATCGAAGTCGTACGTGCTCCCCAGGCCATGACATTCCGGACACGCCCCATACGCGCTGTTGAACGAAAATGACCTCGGTTCAAGTTTTGGTACATCAATGCCACAGTCCGGACACGCCAGACGTTCGGAATAAAGTTGCTCTTCTCCGCCAACGATCGCAACCTGTACCAGCCCGCCTGCCAGCTTCATCGCCAGCCCAACTGACATTTCCAGACGGCGTTCGATCCCCGACTTCACCAGCAGACGGTCAACCACGACTTCGATGGTATGGTTCTTACGCTTGTCGAGTGCGATCTCCCCTTCCAGGCTGACCAGCTCGCCGTCAACTCGCGCGCGGGTGAAACCGTGCTGCGACAGCTTCTCCATCTCTTTCTTGAATTCACCCTTACGCCCGCGGACAATCGGCGCCAGCACCATAACCCGGTCTTCGGGAGTCAGCGCCATCACCCGCTGCACAATCTGCGCCGCAGTTTGCCGCGAAATCGGTTTCCCGCACTTGGGACAGTGCGGCACGCCGATGGACGCAAATAACAGCCGCAGGTAGTCGTAGATCTCCGTGATCGTGCCCACAGTAGAGCGAGGGCTGCGGCTGGTGGTTTTCTGCTCGATCGAGATCGCAGGGCTCAGCCCGTCAATGGCATCCACGTCTGGCCTCTCCATCTGGTCCAAAAACTGGCGCGCGTAAGCCGAAAGCGTCTCTACATACCGGCGCTGCCCCTCGGCGTAAATCGTGTCAAACGCCAGCGACGACTTGCCTGACCCGCTTAGACCGGTAATCACGGTCAGGGTATTACGAGGGATTTCGACATTGATATTTTTCAGGTTGTGCTGCCGGGCGCCCCGTACCGAAATCTGCGTAATGGCCATTTGCGGGAGAAAGAATGAACCTTCGTAATATGGACGGGTCCCCAGAAATGTTGGAAAGTGGGAATGCGCAGTTCTACTCACGTATCTTATTTGTAAACAGCAGCAAGCGTCAACGCGGGTAGAGTATAGGCGCACCGCGCATCCAAGCGCTGGAATTACGACCGTTGGTTATAGCTGCTGGAATCGACGGGAAGGCGGGCCGAACTTGGGGAGTTTGTTGGTTGTCTTCGTAATTACCTTCACCGTCGCTGGCTCTGTTGCTCTCGGAATTGCGCTCGCCTATACCAGCGTCCTGGGCCTGCTCCACGCCTTCGCTTACAGCTCACGCAAGCCTCAGCCTGCGTTAGTCCTGGCCCCTACACAAACCCACGCCAGCGGCGACTAAGAAAGCCCTCAGCCTTCAGCTCAAGCAACAACCTTAATATCCGACGTCCTGGATCGGTGTGCGCTCTCCAGGATGTGATTGCTAGGACGCGACCGCACCAGTTCTCACTGCCCGGCTTCAAAGCTGACAGCTGAAAGCTGATGGCTGACAGCCGCTTATTGCGGCGGTTGGCCCGCTGCGCCCGGCTGTCCATTCTGCTGCTGTTGCTGTTGCTGCTGCAACTCTCTCAACAGCTGCTCTGGAGTCTTGACGACGGGCCCATTCTGCCCCGGTTGCTGCTGGTCCGGCTGCGGTTCTTCCTGCTGTTCTGGCTGTTGCGCCTCGGGGGATACTTCGCCGCTTGTCTCTTCCGGGCTTTGGTCGTTCTCGACCTCCGGCACCGCCTGCAGGGCCTGGTTGTTGCCCATCACATTCTGAGGCGGTCCACCCGGTTGTTGCGGGGCCGGCTCCGGCCCGCTCGCTCGCGCCATCAGCACTACTTTCTTGAGCGCGCCTGGATCAGCTGGCGACCCAAGCAGCACGTAGTCGTAGTGCGATCCATTCAGCAGTTGCGCCAGTACATCCCGCGGCGCGCCTGGCCCGAACCGTCCGACCACTCTTTCACTCGAAACTGCGGGCATCTCGACAGCGGCGCCTGTCTTTTGTTTCACTGCGGTGAGGACGTCACCCATGGTGGAGTTCCTAGCTACGATCGTCAGTTCTCCATTCTGAAAGCTCACCTCGGGAGGCGATGATGGTCCCTGTTCCGGTGTCGGCGGTGGCGCCGGAGGCTGCGGCGCGGCAACCGCCGGTTCCTGCTGGGGCTGAACTACTTTCGCCTGAGCTTTGTGCTTTTTCTTTTGCGGTGCGGTCTGCGCCGAAGCGACGGCGGCAACTGAGAGCACCGCAAGCATAAATAGAACAAGAATTCGCGACATTTTGCGCTCGAACAGCTCGAGTCTTCTATGATTCTAGCACCGGAAGGATGGGTACGAACCTACTGTTGTGGAGCGAAGTATCCCTTGCGCGCCCGTACTTGCAGGTCTTTTTTCAAAGCCGTGATTTCAATCGAGCGGTAGCGCCCGTCGGTGTTGAAGTCCGCGGGGTGATAGGAAACCACATATTGGCTGCGTAATTCGTCTTCAATGGCTGAAAACGAGCTCTTGATGTCTTTCATCTTGAACGGGAAGAATGCACGCCCGCCGGTCGCATCGGCAAGCTGTTGCAGGACTTTGTCACCCCGCAAAATCAGTCCGCTATCGTCAGTCGAAATCGTGTAGATGATGACTTGCGCTCTTTGCGCCATCTCAATCGCCTGCATCTTCGTGACTTCGCTCTGATTGTCTTCGCCATCGCTGACTACAACCAGGGCGCGCCGCACCGGCCGGTCTGAGTCATCTTTCATCAGCCGTTCTTTGCATGCGGAATAGATTGCCTGGTACAGCGCTGTGCCTCCGCCATCCTGCAAGCGCTGAATCCCCGCTGACAGCAGGCTGACATCGTCCGTAAAATCTTGCACTACGTGGTTGTGCGCGCTGAAGCCCATCACGAAAGCACGGTCATAATGTGCCCGAATCGTATGCTGAAGGAAACCGGCGGCTGCATCCTGCTCAAACTGGAACCGCCCGCGCACCGATCCGCTGGTGTCGATCAGCAGGCCAAGTTGCAACGGCAAGTCAGTCTGTTGAATGAAATTCACAATCGCCTGCGGCGGTTTGTGATCGTCCAGAATGCTGAAATCGTCCTTGTTCAGATCGCGCACGAATTTGCCGTGCTTATCCATAGCGATGAACAGCACATTCACTTCGTTGACGCGTTTCTGTATGGTGATAACTGAGTTTGGCTGGGTGGAATCAATGCCGGGCGAAGCAACCGAGAGCCCACCGCTGGCGGCCACGTACGCCGTCTGGCCCGACGAAGGCAACACGGCCGTTGCCAGGGTCATCGCGAGACAAAATACCAGCTGTGTGTACTTCATTCCAAAACCATCCAAAAATTGCACAAATAGCCACGGCCAGAGGCTACCTCACTCTATTAGATGCACGTCACTTGCCGAAGACTATAGTTGCCCTAACCTGACCGTTGGCCTGACTTTAGGCGAGCAGCGCCGGTTCGCCAAGTTACAAAAGGAGTACTCGGAGGGTCATTACTAGAAACAGCTTTTAGCTCTTGCCGTTAGCCTTTAGCCGAAATGGGTTCGGCCTCGAGGACTGACCGTGACCAACAAAAGGCCAACCCACGGTGAGCTCGCAGAGTAAAATAGCGAAGCACCAAGAAATTTGAAAAAGAGCCGCTGCTGAAAACCGGATAACCGGCTAATGGCAGTTGGCCTTCAGCCTAAGCGTTGTGATTCGCTAAGAGCTAATGGCTGAATCTAAGGAGAAGCGATGAAAAAACTGATTTCATTCCTGCTGGCGCTTGCCTGCGCTCCGCTGGCCCTCGCGGCTGGAAGCGAAAAAGAACAGGATCGCGTAAAAGACGCGGGCGTCGTTCTCAAAGAAATTCTCAATATTCCCGACGACATTCCCAAAGATCTGCTCGATGATGCTGAGTGCGTCATCGTTCTTCCGTCGGTCAAAAAGCTGGCCATCGGCATCGGCGGCAGCTTCGGGCGAGGCGTCATGGTCTGCCGCACCGGCGAACACTTTACCGGCCCGTGGGGCGCTCCCGCCATGTACGCGCTCGAAGGCGGAAATATCGGTTTTCAACTCGGTGGCCAGGCAACCGACTTTGTTCTTCTGGTCGTGAATCCCCGCGGCGCCGAATCGCTGATGGGCAGCAAAGTAAAGCTCGGAGCCGACGCAGCAGCGGCAGCCGGCCCCAAAGGCCGCACCGCCACGGCGGCAACAGACGTTGTCATGCGCGCTGAAATTCTTTCTTATTCGCGCTCACGCGGCCTGTTCGCGGGCGTTTCTCTTGAAGGTTCGACCCTGCGTCCCGATAACGGCGCCAATGAGAAGCTCTATGGCCGAAAACTCACCGCCAAGGAAATCCTCCGCGAAGGAAAAGTTGCAACCCCGGCCGCAGCCCGCGAATTGGATGCAGAGCTCGCAAAAGCTTCGCCCAAAAACCGGTCTGATCCCAAGTCGCTGCAATAAATGCAGCGGGTAGGAGCCTTCTGAAATCGACTGACTATCGACACCATCGCTGCGGAACGCGGCACGGTATGTCTGCGCATTCCCGACAATGCTTACAAAACTTTACTTCGTTGCCTTACTTCTCTACCGTTCTTTACGCAAGCGGGGGCGCCTCAACCCATAAACTCAGCCTTTCACCACACCTGAGCGACGCCCGGCTTGCGAAATGGTTCGTTTTGTTCTCGGCTTCTGTCTTCTTGCACTCACGCCGGTCTACGCCCAAGTACCCGCCACTATTGCCGACCAACTGAGCACCGAGGAACACCTCGCCAAACCGGGATGGTGGCCACGCAAAGGTGACGCTTCCCGAACTGATTACGTAGGCGCCGAGGTTTGCGCCCAGTGTCACTCGGCACTCGCCAATGGTCAAAAGCAGCATGCGATGGCACATACTTCCATGCGGGCGGCACAAGCGGACGCCCTCGCTCGAAAGACTGAATTCAAGCTGGGCCCCTTTGATTACCAAATCACGCCACAGAGCGGAACGGCAACTTACACCGTCACAGGGAATGGCGGATCATTTTCCGCCCCGATTCTTTGGGCCTTTGGGAGCGGCAATCGCGGCCAAAGCTTAGTGTTTCAGCATAACGGCAATTTTTACGAGGCCCGCATCAGCTTCTTCCACAATCTGGGCTTTGATATCACTCCGGATCATCCCAAGACCGTTCCCGATTCGCTGGAGAACGCGCTCGGCCGGGAGATTTCGGCGGAAGAGGCGCCCAGTTGTTTCGGCTGCCACAGCACCGCTTCCAGCACGAATAATCGTTTGGATGCCAGCCATTTCATACCGGGAATTTCATGCGAAGGCTGTCATGGGCCAGGAGCTGCCCACGTCGCCGCTGCCAGCGCCGGCACTGCGGAAAACCCCGGCATGACCTTCAATCCCGGGCGGCTGAATCCTTCGGCTTCCGTGGATTTCTGCGGCGCTTGCCATCGCACGTGGTGGGACATCAATCGATTGGGCTATCGTGGAATCCAAAACGCACGCTTCCCCGTGTATCGCCTGGAGGGCAGCAAGTGTTGGGGGAAGGGCGACCCACGAATTACCTGCATCGCATGCCACGACCCTCACAAGCCCCTGGTGAGGGAACTTTCCGCTTACGATGAGAAATGCCTGAACTGCCACGTCACCGCTGCCGGCTCTAAGCCGTCGGCCGACCATCCTGGCAATGCCTGCCCAGTAAGCCAGAGTAAATGCGTAAGTTGCCACATGCCGCAATATGAGATTCCCAAAATGCACGCGCCCTTTACTGATCACCGAATCCGTATAGTGAAAGATGCAAGTTCGTTTCCAGATGCATGAGGAGAGTTCGAATGCAATTGCAAGGACACCGCCCTACTCGTGTGACTGTAGCTATATTCGCTGGAATTCTGCTTTGTTCATCGACGTCGCTCGCGCAGAATCAGCCGCTGCCCAGTCCGGACAAGAAAGGCAGCGAAGTCTTCAAAAACGTGCAGGTACTAAAGGACGTTCCCTCAGATCAACTGCTTCCCACTATGCAATTCATTACATCCTCGCTCGGGGTGCAATGCGAGTACTGTCACTCCGAAAATGCATTCGACAAGGACGACAAGAAGCCGAAGCAGACTGCCCGCAAGATGATGCAAATGATGTTCGCGATCAATTCCAACAACTTCGACAGTCAGCAGAAGGTAACGTGTTATTCCTGCCATCGCGGCAGTCCGAAGCCGCTTGCGATTCCTCTCATCGGCGAATCGGTTCCGCGTCCGCTGAATGAAGCCGCGCCAGCGGAGCAGCCCGTTACGCCCGATCTGCCGAGAGCCGATGAGATTGTGCAAGAATACATTGCGGCGATCGGCGGCTCTAGCGCAATCGGTAAGCTCCAGAGCGTCACGGAGAGCGGGACTTTTCATGCTGGACCGCGACAGTTCCCGGTTGAAGTCCTGAAAAAGTCGCCGGACCACGTCGCGACTGTGACCCACTGGCCCAATGGCGACAGCATCACCGCATTTGACGGCAAGTCTGGGTGGATCGCGTTCCCCGGCCGCCCGCTCCGCCCGATGAATACGGCTGACATGGATGCGAGCCGGATGGATGCTGATCTTCATTTCCCGCTGGATCTCGCAAAGATTTTCGCTGAGCTTCGACTGGAAAAGGCGGCGAAGATCGGGGACAAAGACACGCTGGTGATCTCGGGCCAGCGGCCCGGCCAGCCGCCAGTAGAAATGTATTTCGACGTGCAGAGTGGGCTGTTGGTCAGAATCGTCCGCTACGCTGAATCTCCTCTGGGCCGAAATCCAACCCAGATTGACTATTCCGACTACCGCGACGTGGGAGGTGTGAAGATGCCGTTTCAGTGGACGTCGGCGACTCCCACCGGACGATCCACCATACAGATCGAAAGCGCGCAGCCAAACACGCCAATACCGGACGATCGTTTTCGGAAACCTGCAGCTCCGGCAGGCCCGACGCCCGGATCTTAGTGACCGGATTCGCGATGTGCGGCATGGCCTGCCGGAAAGGCGCTTCAGAGAATGAGGCGAAGATGCCGCGACTCGTTCTCACGGTTGTAGGGGCACGCCTCCATTGACCTGAGAAGCTTCGCGCTCGACTGACCCAGCGGGCTGTCGCGCTTGGAGCATCATCTTTATCCCATACTTCGGCCTCAGCGTGAAGCTCGGCACCGGCACAATCGGATGTCCGGCAACCCTACGAAATCGGAACCGTTGCGCGATGGTCGCCAGCAGCAGAGTTGCTTCCATCATGGCAAATGCCGCGCCAATGCACTGTCTTGGCCCTCCGCCGAACGGGAAATATGCAAACCTCGGCAGCTTCTGCGATCTCTCCGGAAGCCAGCGGTCAGGATCGAACTTCTCCGGCTCGGGGAAGAATCTCGAGTCGCGATGCATGATCCAAGTACTCATCACCACATTCGCCCCCGCCGGGATGCGGTAACCGCCAACGTCGAATTCTTTGATCACAGTTCTGGCCAGGCTCCACGCTGGCGGATAAAGCCGCATGGATTCCTTGATCACTCTCTCCGCATTGGCCAGCGCTGGCAAATCAGAAAAGCTCGGCGCCCGGCAGTCCAGCACTCGATCCAATTCTGCGTGCAGCTTCTCCTCAACTTCGGGATTCTGACCCAGCAAGTGCCATGTCCACGAGAGGGCGAGCGCAGTGGTTTCGTGACCGGCGAGAAGAAAAGTCATTACCTCGTCACGAAGCTGTTTGTCGGTCATGCGGCTGCCGTCTTCATCACGCGCCTGCATCAGCATCGAAAGCAAATCGCCTGAGTCGCTTTCTACCGGGCGACGCCCGGCGATGATCCCATAAACCGTCTCATCCAATTGCCGCACCGCGCGCCGGAACTCGATCATGGCTGGCGTTGGAAGGTAACGAGCGATTGGGGGCAGGAGCAGTCGCAGGCCGACTGAGTTTCGCATGAGCACATTCATCGCCGCGGAGATTTTCCCGATCTCCTCCGACTCCACGTTGAACAGCGCCCGCACAACTATGCGCAGCGTAAGTTGCATCATCTCCTGGTGGATGTCACGAGTCTCCCCGTCTTTCCACGAAGCGAGCATCTGGTCCGCGTAGCCCGTCATGGTCCTTGCGTAGGACGAAATGCGTTCACGATGAAGAGCCGGTTGCGAGAGCCGGCGCTGCCGAAGCCACGATTCGCCCTCATTGGTCAACAGTCCATCGCCAAAAAACCAGCGGCTCTTCCTCACCACGTGGTCCTTCAGGAAATTCTGGTAGTTGCGAACCAGCACCGTCTCGATCAGGTCGGGATGATTGAGGAAATAAACATGGATCCACGCCGCACGATAATAAAAGATGTCACCAAACTCCCGCGCCCAGCCCAGAAACACCGCCAGCGGATCGGCGCTCGCCAGCGGCATGTTGCCGACTAGAAAGTGCGGTTTAGGGCCAGGCGGGCGTTTCATGGTGTCGTTCTTGAAGGAAACCTGCGGTGAGACTAGTGTATCGTGAACTTCGCATGAACCGGAGTCACATGCGCGACGCATTTTGTCTGGCCTACATCGCGATTCTTTCCCCGATCTCCATACACACCGCCTTCGCCGAAAGTGGGGCCGAGGCGTGGCTGCGATACTCCCAGGTGAAGGAGGGCGCGACTTCACTTCCCAACCGTGTGGCCGTGGTTGGCAACAGCGAGATCGTGCGAACTGCAGGCAGCGAACTGGTTCGCGCTCTGGAGGGAAGACCGGGGAAGAGGGTTCCGACTGGAGAGCTTCCGAACGCAGACGCGTTCGTCCTGGGAACATGGAGAGACATACACCCTCTTTTCCCCAGCTTGAGCCGGTCCCGCGTGCCTTCTGGCGACGGCTTCTGGCTGAAAACCGTCCGCCAGCACGGAGCAAAATACTGGCTGATTATTGGCGCCAGCAATCGCGGGGTGCTCTACGGCACATTCTCGCTTCTCGCAAGAATCGCGCAACAACAACACGTGCTGACACTCGACGACTCGCAATCGCCTTCGGCGCCGATTCGCTGGGTCAGTCAGTGGGACAACCTGGATCGCACGATCGAGCGCGGCTATGCGGGGCGCTCCATTTTTTTGGACAACGGCCAGGTCCGTGGCGATCTTACCCGCGTAAGTGAGTATGCACGGCTGCTGGCGTCCATCGGCATCAACGGATGCGCGATCAACAACGTCAACGCTGATCCACGAGTGCTCAGCAGCGAGATGCTTCCGCAACTCGTGCGCATAGCGGATACGTTTCGCCCGTGGGGTGTGAAGCTGGCGATTTCAGTGGATTTGAGCAGCCCAATGGCAGTCGGGGGCTTGAAGACATTCGATCCGCTCGATCCTGATGTGGCCGCTTGGTGGAAGAAGGCAGTGGACGGAATCTACGCGCGAATCCCCGACTTCGGCGGCTTCGTAGTCAAAGCAGATTCCGAAGGCCGCTCCGGGCCATCGCAATACGGACGCACCGCCGCAGACGCAGCCAATGTCATCGCCCGTGCTCTGCGTCCGCATCACGGAGTTCTCCTCTACCGCGCCTTCGTTTACAACCACCACTTGGATTGGCGCGATCTAAAGGCCGACCGCGCCCGCGCCGCTTACGACTACTTCCATCCCCTCGACGGGAACTTCGATGAGAACGTCGTTATCCAAATCAAGTACGGTCCGATTGATTCTCAAGTGCGCGAGCCAGCCTCGCCTCTCTTCGGCGCAATGCCGAATACGAGCCAGGCCATTGAGCTGCAAGTCACGCAGGAGTACACCGGACAGCAGCGGCATCTATGTTTCCTGGTTCCCATGTGGAAAGAGATTCTCGATTTCGACATGCATGTGAACGGCGCCACGCCGGTAAAGAAAATTGTGTCCGGCGAGGTCTGGCATCGTCGTCTCGGCGGATATAACGCGGTCGTGAACGTCGGACTTGATGCGAACTGGCTCGGACACCCGCTGGCTATGGCGAATCTTTATGGCTACGGACGCCTGGCGTGGAATCCGAACTTGAGCGCGGAAGAAATTGCCGCCGAATGGACACGGCTTACTTTCGGAAACAATCCGCAGGTGGTCAGTACAATTTCGAAAATGCTGCTTTCGTCGTGGCACATTTACGAGAGCTACACCGGGCCGCTCGGAGCGGGCACGCTGACGGACATCCTCGGCGACCATTACGGGCCGGGAATTGAGTCCTCCGAGCACAACGGATGGGGCCAATGGCACCGCGCCGACGAGCACGGGATAGGCATGGACCGTACCATCGCCACCGGCACTGGCTATATCGGGCAGTATTCACGCGAAGTGCAGAAGCGGTACGAATGGCTCGCGAATTGTCCGGACGAACTGCTGCTCTTCATGCACCACGTGCCCTACACCTTTGTTCTGCATTCCGGCAACACCGTGATTCAGCACATCTACGACTCGCACTACGAAGGCGCAGAACAGGCAGCGGAACTGGTCACGCAATGGAAGTCGCTCCACGGCCAGATTGACGACGAGAGATATTCTGACGTTCTGACGCGCCTGGAGTATCAGGCCGGACACGCCATCGTCTGGCGCGATACGGTGGTGAATTGGTTTTTCAAGACGTCCGGAATTATGGACGCGAAGGGAAGAATGGGGCATCCATAAACAAAAACCCTGTCATCCTGAGCGGAGTGGTTGCTTCGCAACGCGAAGCAACTACGCAGTCGAAGGACCCCGAGAATCACTGGGCTGACACCGTCGCCAATAGGCATTTTCACGGCGATGCCAGATCATTATCGTGCCCAGAAGATTACGACGACCACAAAGGCGAAGATCACCGTCCAGAGAACGGCCATCACAATGAGCTCGGCCCTCTCTAATTTGCGTGGACGGCGTGTGGTCAAAACCACATTGCTGTTGTCCCACATGAAGAAAGGTCCATACTCCCGGACGTGGACGAGAAGAACAAGCACTGCGGGGACAAAACTAATGATTGCAAGCAAGATGCTCAGGCGCGACAAGAACCACGAGGTGGCAAGCAGTTGGTAAGCTCCCACCGACATAAGGCCGGCTAGCAGAGAAATGGGCAGAACTTTGTATTGATGCTTGAGCATAAAGATGCGAAAACCAAAGCGTCGGTTTCGTTGGTGAATTGCTGGCATAGACTGCGCCTACGGAGAAATATCATAGGCAATGCGTAGCCACAATCGTAACCCGATTAACTCGCTTCGAAAACTGGCCTACACCGAAGTGACGCGTCTTGACGAGAATCCAAACTCGCGTACACACTGAAAGAAATGAAGAAACTTCGAGTCGGCATACTTTTTGGCGGACGCAGCGGCGAACACGAAATCTCGCTGCTCTCGGCAGCTTCGGTTTTCAAAGCTATCGACCAAAACAAATATGAGGTCGTCCCGATCGGCATCACCAAAGATGGGCGCTGGCTGACCTCTGCCGACGCCGAGCGCCTGCTCACGGGTAAGTCGTTAGAGCATGAACGTCATCTCCGCGCTGGAGACCCCGAGGCCACTCCTTCCGCCGCAGTCTTGCAGAATGGCGAAGCCGTTGTCGTACCGCCGGAACCGCATAAGTCCGGCGCTTCGATGACTCCGTTTCAAACCGATGCCCCCACCCGCCGTGCCTCCGACCGCGCCATTAGTGTCGACGTCATTTTCCCTGTGCTGCACGGAACTTTCGGGGAAGACGGCACCATTCAGGGGCTGCTCGAACTCGCAGACATTCCCTACGTCGGCGCCGGAGTTCTCGGCTCTGCCGCCGGCATGGACAAAGACATCATGAAGTCGCTCTTCCGTGCCGCAGGGTTGTCGATCGTGAAGCACGTGACCGTTCTTCGAAGCGAATGGGAGTTAGGCCCGAACAAAATTCAGAAACTGGTTGAAAGCAAGCTGCGCTATCCGGTGTTCGTGAAGCCGGCAAATCTGGGATCATCAGTAGGGATTTCGAAAGCGCGCAACCGCAAAGAACTCGGCACAGCCATCGAAGAAGCCGCAAGATTCGATCGCAAGATTGTGATCGAAGAAGGCGTCGGCGGAAAAAACCGCAAGGCGCGCGAAGTTGAATGCTCCGTTCTCGGAAACGACAGGCCCGAAGCTTCCGTCCCCGGCGAAATCGTTCCCAGCACGGAGTTCTATGATTACTCAGCCAAGTATCTGGACGAAGGCTCGCAGCTCATCATCCCAGCCAAACTGACAAAAGCGGAGACAAAAAAGATCCAGCAATTGGCCATCGCCGCCTTCAAAGCCGTGGACTGCTCCGGCCTCGCCCGCGTGGACTTCCTCATGGACCCGAAGTCGCGCAAAATCTACGTGAATGAGATCAATACTATGCCCGGGTTTACTTCGATCAGCATGTATCCCAAGCTGTGGGCGGCAACAGGCGTGTCGTATCCAAAATTGATTGAACGCCTGATCCAACTAGGCATGGAGCGGCACGTCGAAAAGAAGAAGAACCAGTACAGCAGATAAAATCTCCGTGTACCTCTGTGTGTACCCCTGTGTTCTCTGTGGTTAATGGTTTTTACGAACAAAGGCACCGGCCCATGTCACTTAAACATTCGCAAGTCTTCATGCTCGCTCTGAGCTTTGTCCTCAGTCCTCTCGCCCACTCGCAAAAGGAATTCACTCACTGGCCTGCGGGCTCTTCCCCCAAACAAATCGGGAACCGGGTGGCCGAACGTTTTGTTGCGACCCCGCATCTGCTCTCAACCGGTGAGGCGACGCAGCCGTACATTGCGTATCCGGAATCGGTGACCTGGTATGGGGCTCTGACCTTTGCTCAACTGAGTCACGACAAGAAGCTTACATCCCGATTGATTCAACGTTTCGACCCGCTGCTGGGCGATGACGCGAAACTCGTTCCGGAGCCAAAGCACGTGGATCTGACTGTGTTCAGCGCGGTTCCGCTGGAACTCTACATAGAAACCAGGCAGCAGAAATATCTCGATCTCGGCAAACAATTGGCTGACAAGCAGTGGGACGAGACCACACCCGACGGACTCACCATTCAAACCCGCTACTGGATCGACGATATGTATATGGTCACCATCGCGCAGGTACAGGCGTTTCGCGCCACTGGCGATACGAAGTATCTTGACCGCGCGGCGCTGGAAATGTCCGTGTACCTGGACAATCTGCAGCAGCCGAATGGCCTCTTCTATCACGCGCCTGACACGCCATTCTTTTGGGGACGCGGCAATGGATGGGTGGCTGCCGGAATGGCAGAGCTGCTGCGCTCGCTGCCGCAGAACCATCCCCGGCGCGCCCGCATAATGGAAGGCTACCGCAAGATGATGGCAGCGCTCTTGCAGTATCAAGGCAAAGACGGTATGTGGCGCCAATTGCTCGACCACCCGGAAGCCTGGCCCGAAACTTCAAGCACCGGAATGTTTACCTTCGCAATGATCACCGGTGTGAAGAACGGCTGGCTCGACAAGAAAACCTACGCACCCGCGGCGCGCAAAGGCTGGCTGGGCCTGATCACATACATCGAGCCGAACGGCGACATCCGCAACGTGTGCGAAGGGACGGGCAAGAAAAACGACCTTCAATACTATCTGGACCGCAAACGGAATACCGGCGACCTGCACGGCCAGGCGCCGATTCTGTGGTGCGCTTCAGCATTACTGCGCTAAGAAGACCCCTCTTGACGAACCTCCTTCTCCTTCGTATCATCTAACTCACCAGTCGGCTCTTCGGAGCTGACCTTGGATTTCATGCAGAGTGGCTGAGGGACGAGCCCTGAGACGCCACGGCAACCGGATCGGGATCATCTATTCCGACCGCCAGGTGCCAACTCTCGACCCGGAAACGGGGGACATGAGATTCGGGATGCGAGAATTCTTCAGCACTTCCTGAGCCTCTTTTCCTATTTCCGGGAAAAGAGGATTTCGTTTTTAGGGCCATTTTCACTCTGCGGAACTCAAGTAGTGGGCAGTCGACCTGCATTGGTTTTTGGGTGGAGCAGCGCTTCCAGCGCTGCAATTGACAGCTTCACTGCTTCGCGGCTTCAGCCGCTGAGGTTCCGCAGCTTGGAAAGCAAGCCCCCGCCGCTCAGATTGAGCGAGATCATGCGATACGAATTGCGCTGTCGGGAGTGCCACAAGAACTGGGGCAATGTTCCCAAGTCGATTTGCGAGGATTGTTTCTCACCCCTCGAAATCTTCTACGATTACGATTCCATCCGCCGGAATTTCACGCGCGACAAAATCGCCCAGCGCCCTCCCAACATTTGGCGCTACTCCGACCTGCTGCCGCTGCCAGAAGACTTCCAGCCGAGTCTGCCGGTTGGATTCACGCCGCTGATCACCGCTCCTCGACTGGCTCGCGAGCTGGGCGCAAGAAATTTGTATGTAAAGAACGACGCCGTCTGCCTGCCGACTTTGAGCTTCAAAGACCGTGTGGTCGCAGTCGCGCTGGCCAATGCCCGCGCTTTCGGATTCGATACCGTTTCTTGCTCTTCGACGGGAAACCTCGCCAACGCCACTGCGGCACAGGCGGCGCGTTATGGTTTCAAGTGCTGGATCTTCATCCCCGCCGATCTCGAACCGGCAAAAATTATCGGCACGCAAGTTTTTGGCGCGAAGCTGGTGCGCATCTCCGGCAGTTACGACCAGGTGAACCGCCTCTGCTCACAGATCGCCGACGAACACAACTGGGGATTCGTCAACGTCAATCTGCGCCCGTATTATGCTGAGGGATCAAAGACCGTCGGCTACGAAATCGCCGAGCAGCTTGGCTGGCGACTCCCCGACAATATCGTCTGCCCGATGGCTGGCGGGTCGTTGATCGTCAAGATCAAGAAAGCCTTTGACGAGCTGATTCAACTCGGCCTGGTGGAACCCAAGCCCGTAAAGTTCTTCGGCGCGCAGGCCACGGGATGCTCACCGATTTCAACCGCGGTCAAACTCGGCAACACAGAAATCGATCCGCAGAAGCCTTCTACGATCGCACGCTCGCTGGCGATTGGTAATCCCGCTGACGGACATTATGCGATCAAGACCATCACCAAGAGTGGCGGCTGGTCGGAAGATATTTCTGATCCCGAGATGGTGACCTCCATCCAGCTTCTCGCGGAAACCGAAGGCATCTTCACCGAGACCGCTGGCGGCGTAACCGTCGGCTGCGCGCGGAAGTTATACAAGAGCGACCGAATTCTGCCGGATGAGACAACTGTCCTTTGCGTCACCGGCAACGGATTGAAGACTACGGATGTGCTGACCGGAGAGTACGAATCGGAAGAGCCCATCGCGCCGAAACTGGTCCAATTCGAAAAGTACTTGGAGAGCACGATCGATCTGCCGATAGCAGTGGGAGCTTGATTTGGGAGGGCACGACTTCCAGTCGTGCCGTGAAGTCGCGCAAATTTTGAGATCGGCACGGCTGAAAGCCGTGCCCTCCCGAAGTTAGAGCAGTTTGTAAGCTTGTAGGTGACGTCATGAACATCACCGTACAAATCCCGACCGCGCTTCGCCGCCACACTGGAGGCACGGCCAAGCTGACTTGCGCCGCCGCCAATCTGAACGAACTCTTCTCCACCCTGGACGAACAATTCCCCGCGCTGAAGCCTCACCTTCGCGACGACGCTGGCCAGATCCGCCGGTTTCTCAATGTCTATGTAAACGAAGAAGACATCCGCTTCCTCGGCGGCCCGAGCTATGCCTTCCAGGATGGAGACGAGGTACTGCTGGTGCCGTCAATCGCTGGCGGATGCTCGCGCTAAATTCGAAGCCTAACATCACTTCGTGACTCTCATTGCGCAGCTGGATGAAACATTCCCACTGCCACGAAGCGAGTGATGACCGCGGCAAATGTTGTTCCGATAGCAAACAAGATCCAGCGGGACCGCTGCCAGGTGTCGCGGAACCCGGAAGCTTGAACGAAGACATCTACGAGGTAGGCCGCGCAATAGGCTACGTTTGCGACCACGGCCAACAAGAACAGACCCAAGAGAAAATCGATAGAGAGAACGGCTTTCGACGAGGGATAACCCACCGCGAAGTAGCTGATCACAATCAGCGCAAGCGCCAGATTATAGATTACTCGGCGAGGCTCCCAGAACTTTATGGCATCCGTGAAGTAATCACGCAGAGTTAGTCCGTCCATAGGAGTAAGTGTACTTCAGTTTTTAGAGTGCGGGCATGGCAGCCCCCAGACCTGTGTTCTTCCAAACGGCGAACCGGAGCCGCCATCCATCTAACCTTGCTATAATCCCGCAAGGTTCTACGCGAAGATGAAATTCCGGCTTCTATCCATCGTTTTGTTAACAGTCCTATCCGTCTCCTGTGGCAAGAAAACGCCCACCCTGAACCTGCTGGTCTGGGAAGGATACGCTGATCCTTCTTTCATGAAAGCGTTTGAAGAGCAGAATCACTGCAAGGTTTCCGCGTCGTATATGGGATCGAGCGATGAGCTTGTCGCCAAACTGCGCGGCGGCAGCGCGGGCAATTACGACGTCATCTCTCCTTCGAGCGACGTCGCCACCATGATTTCTGAAGGCGGAATGGCCACGCCCCTCGATCTTGCGAAGCTGGCGGCGTACACACAGCTTTCTCCCAAGCTGCGAGCCATGCCGTTGGTCCGCGTCAACGGCAACGTTTACGGCGTTCCGTTCATGTGGGGACCGAACCCGCTCATTTACGACACCAAAGCTTTCGCGGCTCCTCCCGAGAGCTGGGCTGCGATGTGGGACCCGAAACTGAGAGGAAAGATTTCCGTCTGGGACGATCTCTCCACGGTTTACATGGCAGGGCAAGTCCTCGGATACGACAAGCCTGATCCCAATCATCTTTACAACTTGAGCGATGCAGAGCTGGATGCAGTAAAGAACAAGCTGCTCGCGCTCAAGCCGAATATTCGCAAGATCTGGTCCACCGGCGGCGAGCTCACCAATCTGTTTGAGAACCACGAAGTCGTCGCCGCCATGGGATGGCCGCTGATGACCAATCAATTGCGCCAGGCAAATTTTCCGGTTGGTGAGACCATCCCCGAAGAAAACACCACTGGCTGGATTGATCACCTGATGATCACAGCGGGAAGTGATAATAAAGAATTGGCATACCAGTTTCTCGAGTACATGATCGAAGCGCAAACCCAGAAGAAGATCACCGACGTGACTGGCTATGCGCCGGCGAATCCGGAAGCGGCAAAGTTCATGACCGCGGAACAGCAGAAGAACCTGCATCTCGCCAATGTGGACGAATATCAGAAGCGTATTTATTTCTGGCAAAACGTCCCCCGCCGCGCCAAGTACAACGAAATCTGGAATGAAGTGAAAGCGGCGCAGTAAGATTTATCCTCATGGACAGCGCTCCGCAGCCGGCTTCGAAAGTTCTGGAGGCGCGGGCGTCCTCGCCGGCGCAACGCGAAGGACAGAATTCATCTCTGTTGAGCATCCGCTCCGTTGCCAAAACTTTTGGCAAGCACGTCGTGCTGCACGCTATTTCTCTCGATGTTGCCGAAGGCGAATTCCTCACCATCCTCGGCGAAAGCGGCTCGGGCAAAACCACACTGCTACGGATCATCGCCGGCTTCGAGCATGCCAGCTCGGGCCAAGTCTGGATGGGTAGCGAACGGCTCGATCTTCTGCCTCCATACAAACGTCGCGTCAACACCGTGTTTCAGAATTACGCATTGTTTCCCCATCTCACGGTTGAGGAGAACGTCGCTTACGGACCCCGAGTCGCGAAAATTCCTGGAAACGAAATTCGCACTCGCGTGGATGAGGCCCTCGCCAAGGTCAGGATGCAGGCTTACGCAAAATATCAGCCGTCGAAAATTAGCGGCGGACAGCAGCAGAGAGTCGCCCTGGCGCGCGCCTTGGTAAACCGCCCGCGATTACTGCTTCTCGATGAACCACTCTCCGCGCTCGACGCCAACCTACGCCGCCAAATGCAGACAGAGTTGAAATCGCTGCGGCGCGAGGTCGGAATCACATTCATTTTTGTGACCCATGACCAGGAAGAAGCCATGGTCATGTCCGATCGCATCGCCTTATTGCGCGCCGGCGAACTGGAGCAGGTCGCGCCTCCAGAGGAAATTTACGGTCGCCCCTCAACTTCCTACACTGCCCAATTCATCGGCCATACTAACTTGCTACGAGCCGATGTCCGCGGCGGAGTTGCCGAAGCCGGTTCTCTGTCCTGGCCATTCCAAGCACCCGACGGAATCGGGCTCTTTTCGCTGCGACCAGAATGCATTCGTCTCGCACGCGACGGTTCGAATGGCGTCCGGTTCCACGCGCGCGTGCTCGATCACGCGTTTCACGGCTCCAGCGAACTGGTGCGCATTGAAACTTCAGACGCACAGGTCCTTACAGTTCGCACTTCTCAACGTGCCGTGCTCCGAGGAGAAGTCGAAATGGAATTCTCGCCGGATGACGCCGTTCCGGTCCGCGAATCAGGAAAATGAGATGTTCTCCCGCGCCTACAAGACTGCCATCACCCTACCACCGCTCTTGTGGGTAACAGTGTTCTTGCTGCTGCCCTACGCGCTGATGTTCGCTTACAGCTTCTGGTCAGTTTCTCCGTCGCAGGCCATTGTTCATTCGTGGAATTCTGCCAACTACGGCCAGTTGTTCTCCCGCGAGGTATACCGGCAAACCTTGTTGCGCTCTGCATGGATTGCAGCCAGGGTCATGCTGTTTTCTCTTCTGCTCGGATATCCGCTCGCTTACTTGCTCAGTTTCCACGCCGGGCGCAGGAAGAACCTGCTCTATCAGCTTGTGATTGTTCCCCTGTGGGTCAGTTATCTGGTTCGCGCCTATGCCTGGAAAACCATACTCGGCACCGACGGCGTGCTGAACACATCCTTACAGTATTTGCATCTGACGCATCATCCCCTGCAATTTCTGCTCTACAGCCCATTCGCCGTCGTGCTCACGCTTACCCACATCTACACCCCTTTCACGTTTCTGCCGGTGTATGCATCGCTTGAACACATACCGGGAAATCTGGTGGAAGCTTCGCATGACCTCGGTGCCTCTCGCTGGCAAACATTCTGGCGCGTGATCCTTCCACTCTCCATTCCAGGCGTGCTCGCCGGGGCGACGTTCGCGTTCGTTCTCAGCTTTGGAGATTTTCTGGCTCCCTTGCTGTTAGGCGGACCAAGCGGCATCATGATTTCGAACATTGTCGTGAGCTTATTCGGCGCGGCATACAACTGGCCGCTCGGCGCCGCAATCTCCTTTTGCATGCTGGCTCTGGTTGTGGCTCTTCTCTGGCTTTCCGAGAGGCTGGAGAAAAGGTGGACGTTCTCGTGAGCGACGATTTTGTAAGCAAGATTTCATGAGTCTAGATCGCAATTCTCATTTCGAAGCCCACAGCCCGCGTTGGCTGTCGTTCTATGCGGCTCTGGTGCTGGTCTTCCTGTATTCGCCGATTCTGGTTCTGATCGTCTATTCCTTCAACGGACAGGGCGTCGGCGGTTTTCCTCCGCACGACCTTAGCCTGAACTGGTACCGTCTGCTGTTTCAAGACGACGCCATCTGGGCAGCGGTTCTTAACAGCCTCGCCGTGGCTTTTGCTTCGGTGCTCATCGCATTGGCGTTGGGTATTCCTGCCGCACTGGCACTCGACCGCGCCAATTTTCCCGGCAAATCGCTTTTTCGCCGGCTGGTCCTTTTGCCCCTGGTGCTGCCCGGAATCATCACCGGACTGTCCCTATTAATGCTGTTCCGTGTGGCAGACGTGAAGCTCAGCCTCGTCACAGTTATTCTTGGACACGGCACCGCCCTCATCTCCGTGGCCACGACCGAGGTATTCGCTGGCCTACAGAAACTTGATCGCGCGCAAGAAGAAGCGTCGCTAGATCTGGGCGCTACTTACTGGCAGACCTTCTGGCGCGTGACCCTTCCCAACCTCAAGCTCTCGATCATTGGCGCGGCGCTCCTGATCTTCACGCTTTCGATGGACGAGATTGCAGTGAGCTTTTTCCTCATTGGCCGGGACAACACACTTCCCCTTGAGATTTGGGGACGTCTCCGGCGCGGCATCACACCCGAGATCAACGCAGTGTCCACGATTATTTTCGTGTTCTCGATGCTTGCAATCGTGATCTGGTATCGGCTGCGGGTGCGCCGGGAGGGCGAGGCTGGCGCTGAACTGTTGCAGATTACGGAGTAACGCGATTTGTCGCCACGCGATTTGTAATCTTGAGCGACAGTTTGTTCAGTTCTCCCCAGTTGCCACCACCACCTCGACGGGCACTGTGATCGTGTCACCGTCTTGAAAACGGCTCAGGGCGGTCCATACCGCTTCATCGATGCGAGGACGTGCATCCGCGGTTATCGCTTGGAACATTGGCTGGAATAACGCGCCGACCTCTTGTTGATATTCCCACAGCTCACGCGACGATCCTGCCCAGACTCTATTAATCGTAAGGTGCTTCTCTTCAATGGCGCGAAACCCGGCGTCCCGCAGCGCGACCTCAAGAGAACCGGCACGAGCAAACTTGAACATTCTGCCAGCGGCTTCAGGGAGGGTGGCTCCTGGAGTAAGTCGCAATACTGTGCCGAGGGTGCTTTCAAAAAACGGTTGCTCGAACGGGCCCCAAGCCAGGAAAGCGGCGCGACCGCCCGGCTTGAGCACCCGAAGCGCTTCCTGGAGTGCGGCGTGAGTCTCATCAAAAAACATAATCCCACAGCGACAGGTGACGCGGTCGAAGTGGGAATTGGCCAACGGTAAATGATGCACATCTGCTTGGATGAACCAAAGTCTCTCGGCAATGCCGAGGTTCTGCGCCACTTGCTGCGCCGTGACTAAGCCAGCGCCAGAACGATCTAGTGCGACCACTCTCGCCGCGCTAAACCGCAGCGCGATGCCTATAGCGGGATCGCCAGAGCCTGCCGCGAGGTCGAGGACGAACGAGCGTTGGGCCGGGTCCGCCGCGTCAACCAACGCCTGAGTCGGGCCCGAATTCCAACTCGCAGCGAGACGGCGCCAGCGGCTGGCACTGCGCGCCTCCGAAGCAACTGCCCATGGATCAGGTTCGAGCATTCCATGAGTCTAGCCAGTTGCCGCCGCAGATTCAAAGATAGCGGAACCCCTCCTCGCGATACTGCCTCCCGCAATTCTTACGAGGCCGTTCGCAAACGGAAGAAATGATTCGGCGCCGAGCCCGACTATCCATTTCTGCGATCTGTTATGATATAACTAACTGGTTAGTTAATCATGACACCACGCGCAGTCCACCTCGGCACCCGTGGCCGCCCCAAGCAAAGCCGCGCTGCCATCCTTAAAGCTGCGGTCCGCGAATTTGCCCAGGAAGGGGTTGCCGGGGCGCGCACCGATGCAATCGCGCGCTCGGCGAAGGTGAACAAAGCCCTGCTCTACTACTACTTTGAAGACAAAGAAGCCCTTTACCGCGCGGTGCTCGATCAGGTTTTCGGCGGAGTTCGTGCTGCAATCCACAACGCGCTTGCGCAGGAACTCGCTCCGCGGGAGAGGTTGGCCAGCTACGTCTGCGCGCATTTTGATTACATCGCAGCCAATCCTCTTTATCCGCGTATTGTGCAGGCGGAATTTCTGCGCGCGGGACGCGACCCATCACGCTTGGAGCGCATCGCCAAACAATATTTTCGGCCGGTGTTTCTCGAGATTTCGGCCCTGCTAAATCATGGCGCGCAGAACGGAGATTTCCGGCCGGTAAACCCGATACACTTCATACCTTCGATGATTTCTGTGATCGTCTTCCACTTCAACACCGCTCCTATCATGAAACTTATGACTGGCTCTGATCCCATGTCGCCGGCGCGCCTGGCCGAACGCCGGGCTGCAGTACTCGACTTCATTTCCGCCGCGCTGTTCACCCATCCGAAAGGGGGACGCAAGTGAACGCACGAAACAAATTCCTCATTGTGCTCGGCATCGTGTTCGCCATTTCGCTTACTTACTACCTGCTCTCGACGCCACGCGGCTCCGACCTCGACTTAATCGGCACCGTTGATGCCAACCAGGTAATTGTGAGCCCCCAAGTTCAGGGCCGCATCTCCAAGCTTCTGGTCGATGAAGGCAGCAGAGTGAAGCAGGGCGACTTGATTGCCTCGCTCGATCCTTCCGAGCTTGAGGCCGAAGCCCGCGGCGCTGCAGCCATGATTGACAGTCTTCGCTCACAGGTCTCCGCGACGCAAGCCACCAGCGCTGCCACCCAGGGGTCCACAACCAGCAGCGTTGCGAATGCGCAAGCGCGGCTAGAATCGGCCCGGGCGCAGCTGGTTCAGGCCGAGGCCACGTTGACGCGCGTTGAGAGTGACAGCCGCCGTGCCGTCGAGCTTGCGAAGCAGGGCGTCGAATCCGATCAAGACCGAGTTCAGGCAGAAAGCAATTTGAAAGCACAGCAAGCAGTCGTGCAGTCGCTTCAGCAACAGGTCACAGCTGCCCAAGCCGACTTGAATACCGCTATCGCGAATACGCATCAGGCCCACGCTGCGCAAAGTACAGTTGCGTCCACTCGCGCCCAGCTTCTCAATGCCGAAGCGCAACTGAAGCAAGCGGAAGTCCGGTTGGGCTATACCAAGATTTATGCTCCGGTTACTGGGACTGTCTCCGTGCGAGCTGCACGGGAAGGCGAATACCTGAATCCAGGCACGCCGATCGTTACTATTGTCGACTTCGGTGATACCTGGGTCCGCGCCGCCATACCCGAAACCCAAACCGACCACATCGGCATCGGAGACACGCTCCGAGTGCGCCTGCCGGGCGGAACTGTCACCTCGGGCAAAGTTTTCTTCAAATCCGCCGAAGCCGATTTCGCGACTCAGCGCGACGTAAGCCGCAGCAAGCGCGACATCAAAACCATTGTTCTAAAAGTCCGTCTCGACAACCCGAAAGGCGTTTACGTGCCGGGAATGACCGCCGATGTGCTCGTCTCTCAGGCACAACTGCACGGCACAACCGCGAGCGCAAATACCTCAACACAAGGGGCGCAGCCGTGATGTCGTACTCCGAACTGCGTCCGAACCTGCCCGCGCCGGGCACGCCGAATGCGATTGAAGTCGATCACATTGTCAAGAAATTCGGCGACTTCACGGCGGTGGACGACGTTTCATTCAGCGTTAAGGAAGAAGAGATCTTCGGCTTGCTAGGGCCGAATGGCGCGGGTAAATCCACGCTCATTCGTATGATGACTACGCTCATTCCGATCACAGCGGGAAAAGCACGAATTGCCGGGTACGACGTCCAGAGCGATCCAGACGACGCACGGCGCGCGATCGGAGTGATCCCCCAGGCCCTCACCAGCGACATTGATCTTACCGTCGAAGAGAACATGAGCATTTACGCCAAGCTCTATGATGTTCCCGCGAAAAAGCGCAAGCAGGCCATCGACGAGCTTCTGGAGTTGGTGGATCTCACCAAGTGGCGCACCGCTCAGACCAAGACGCTCTCGGGAGGAATGCGCCGGCGCCTGGAAATTGCGCGTGGGCTGGTGCACAGTCCACGAATTTTCTTTCTGGACGAGCCCACGACCGGCCTTGATCCGGTCTCGCGGGTCGCAGTTTGGGAAATGCTCAACAACATCAAGAAAAGCCGCCAACTTACGATCTTGATCACCACACATTACATGGACGAAGCCGACAGGCTCTGCGATCGTATCGCCATCGTTGATCATGGAAAGCTGGTCGCACTCGATACTCCGCCGGCGCTGAAGGCCAGCGTGCCGGGATCAAACGTGATCGAGGCCCAGTTCGAGAACGCGCCCTCCGACTGGGAGCAACGACTACAGGGTCTGACCGCAGTGACCTCAGTTCAGCACGAGGGAGCGGGAATGTATCGCATCCTCACCAGCGATGGATCACGCACAACAACCGAACTGGTGGAGACAGCCGTACAGGCGGGCGTTGGCGTGAAGTCGCTGTCCGTCCAGAATACGACCCTTGACGATGTTTTCGTCCACTACACCGGACGGCAATTGCGTGACGAGTTGGTGAAAGCCTACGGGTTCGTCATGCCGGCCCGACCAGGAATGCAACCATGAATCGAATGATGGCCATTGTCGAGCGCGAAATGCGCAAGTTCTTCCGTTCGCCGGCGCTCATGCTGGTAGCAATGATTTTTCCTCTCGTCCAACTTATTGTCCTGGGCAATGCGTTCGGCGGGAAAATCCGCGATGCCAGGCTCGGCCTGGTCGACGAAGACGGCGGCACCCAGGCGCTGAAGATTCGCGAGGCTTTCGACTCGGTCCGCAGCAACCTGCGCACTTTTGAGCCGGTCTATTACTCCGACGAAAAAAAGGCTATGGGGGATGTGCGCAATGGCAAGATCCAGGGAGCGGTCATCATCCCGCCGCAATACTCCCGACGCGTGTATGAGCAGGACCAGCCGCGCATCGGTCTGGTTGTGGACAATAGCGACAACTTCATGACCTCGACACTGGAGAGCGAACTCACGGAGATCACCAACGCGCTGAACACTCCTACGGTCCAGCCGCGAGTCTTGCAACAGACGGTCTTGCAGATAGTCGAGCTCTATCCCTACATCGAGTACATGAAGTACCTGCTGCCTGGATCGATCGCGCTGGCAATGTTTGTCTCCGTCATGATTGGCGGCGGAATGCTTTATATCGACGACAAAGCTCGCGGTGTTCACGAAGGTTATCTGGTCACGCCGATTACCAAAGCAGAGCTGGTTTTGGGCTTGAATGCTGCGGGCGCCATCAAAGCGGTAATGACCGGTATTGTAATTACGGTGATCGGGTCCTTGCTGGCAGGGGTGGGAACTATTTTCAACCCCGGAACCATGCTAGGTCTCGCGCTGATGATTCTGCTGACCTCGCTCGCATTCAATACCATGATGTTTTTGCTCATGGTGCGAGTCGAAGACCCGCTGGTTCCGAGAGCCATGTTTGGCATCCTGAATACGCTGCTTTTCTTCCCCAGCGGCTCGGTCTATCCCATCCAGGCCTTCCCCCGTTGGCTGCGGGCCATCGCCAGTGTGGATCCATTCACTTTTGCCGTGCACGGATTCAAGTCCCTCCTGCTGAAGGAGGCCGGATTGGTCGCGATCTGGCCGGATATTCTTTACCTGTCTGTCTTCGCAATAATTACCTTTTCGATAGCGGTGCCGTTGTTCAAGCGCACTCTTTAATTGGCGGGAACTTTTTCTATTCCCCCGGATTCCATTATGCTGTGTAGGTCATGACGCTGATGGATGCGCAGCAGTACGATGAAGCCCGAGATCGCCGTCGCAGAAAGGTGATCATTGTCGCCGTCTTTGCAGGGCTTCTTCTGGCATGGGTGGGATACCATGTCCGCAACTACCCGGAGCGTCGTGCGGCCGATAAATTCTTTGCCGCCCTCACACAACAGAATCTTGAAGCTGCGTACTCGATCTGGCAGCAGGATCCGGCATGGAAGCAACGCCCCGAGAAGTATCCGAAATATGGCTACGGCGATTTTTCGCAAGACTGGGGCCCTTCCGGCGAGTGGGGGACGATCAAGTCTTACACCGTCGATTGCTCGTTCTCGAGCGGGAGCGGCGTCATCGTGCAGGCCACCATCAACCGCCGAGCCGAGCACGCCTACGTTTGGGTGGACAAATCAGACAAGACGCTGCATTTCTCGCCCAGCGAAATTGATTGCGGCAATTGGTGGGGCTGGCTCACGGAATAGTGTGCGCACACTCTGGGCCTGTGTGGTTGTTCCTCTGTGTAACTCTGTGTCCTCTGTGGTGAGTTCGAAAAATCCTTAACCACAGAGGACACAGAGGTCCACAGAGAAAAGCCGGAATCGCTCACACCTAGAGATGCTGATGAGACATGCGCTCTATCGGCCTCAGGAAGAAACCGGAGTGGTCGCCATAAACTCCAGCGTCTTCTGCAACGAAGCCTCATCTTCAACATTCAAGCACTTTTTCGAGCGGTCGATCTGGCGCATCAATCCACATAACACTTTTCCTGGGCCAACTTCCACAAACGTCTGAACCCCGCGTTGGATCAGCCACTGCATGGACTCGCTCCATCGCACAGAACCAGTGACTTGCCGCACCAGCGCTTCCCGCGCGCTCTCCGCATCTTCAACTGGGCGAGCATACACGTTGCACACAACCGGAAACTTCGGCGCCGAGAATTGCAGAGCGTCAAGATCGGCGGAGAGTCTGTCCTGAGCCGGCTTCATAAGCGAACAATGGAAGGGAGCACTCACGGGGAGCACTTTTGCCCGCTTGGCTCCGCGTTCGTCAGCCAGCTTAACCGCCCGCTCGACGGCCGCAGCATGCCCGGAAATGACAATCTGTTCAGGAGAATTGATGTTTGCCGGTTCGCAAACCTCCCCTTGTGCAGAATCACCACAAACACCGGCCACTGCGTCGAGATCCATTCCCAGGATCGCTGCCATTGAACCAGTACCTACAGGCACAGCTTCCTGCATGTACTTGCCGCGATTGCGTACGGTGCGGACCGCGTCGGCAAAACCGACCGTTCCCGCGGCGACATGCGCGGAATATTCGCCGAGGCTGTGTCCAGCGACGAACGCAGGTTGTTTGATTCCCTTTTCCTGTAGCACTCGCCAAGCCGCGACCGAGACCGTCAGGATAGCGGGCTGCGTGTTCTCGGTCAGGCGGATCTGGTCTTCCGGCCCTTCAAAGCACAGCTGAGATAGTCTTGTGCCCAACGCCTCGTCCGCCTCTTCGAATGTACGAAGTGCAATCGGATATTTGTGAGCCAGGTCTTTTCCCATTCCGACGGATTGCGATCCCTGGCCGGGAAACAAGAACGCCACCTGCGTCCCGCTGCTTTCTTCAACCGTCATCGTCATCCCCTGTTGGAGGTCAGACCGGACTCGTCATCAGAAGACTAGTGATTCTCATTTTCGCGAGTTCTCCTTCAATCTTCGCGTTTATGTTGCGCTCGACAAATTCAGAGGCCACGCGGATGGCATTCTTGATGGCATTGACGTTCGATGATCCGTGCGTAATAAAACAGGCGCCCTTCACTCCGAGCAACGGCGCGCCGCCGTATTCAGTATGATCCAGCCGCTTCTTGAAGTCCGAAAACGCGCTGCGCGAGAGCAGATATCCAACTTGTCGCGTGATTGTCGCCCGCAACGTTTCTTTCAAAATAGCGCGGACCAGATTCGCGACGCCTTCAGATGTCTTGAGGGCAACGTTCCCCACAAAACCGTCAGCCACAATTACATCCACTTTGCCACTGTACAGATCGCGACCTTCCACGTTGCCCACGAAATTCAGCGGAAGCTGTTTGAGAAGATGGAAAGATTCGCGTGTGAGCTCGTTGCCTTTCCCTTCCTCTTCCCCAATGGAAAGCAGACCGACTCGCGGCCTTGCCACTCCAAACATGCTGCGGAAGTAGATGTCACCCATGACCGCAAACTGCTCTAGGTTATGCGGCTTGCAATCCACGTTCGCTCCCACGTCGAGCACGGTCGAAACCGTACCAATCGCAGTTGGAATGATGGCAACCAGTGCCGGCCGGTCCACGCCGGGCAGTCCGCCTAGAACCATTTTTGCGGTTGCCATAGCGGCGCCGGTGTTGCCGGCGGTGATAAATGCGGAAGCCTGCCCGCTGCGGACCAGACGCAGGCCCACGCGCATGGAAGAATCCCGCTTGGCGCGCACCGCCTGCACGGCTTTGTCCTCCATGCCGATGACTTCGCTGGCATGTACTACGGAAATCGGCAGCAAACGAGAGAAGGGATGGCGAGACAATTCGGCCTGAAGGGTTTCCTCCGGGCCAACCAACGTAACGTGAATACCAAAGCGCCGCGCCGCCTGAATTGCGCCTTCGACCTCAGGCTTGGGAGCGCGGTCAGAACCCATTGCGTCCAGGGCTATGACGCCAGGCATGGAGTGTTTAGCTGGATTCCTTTACTTCCAGTACTTCCCGCCCCTTATAGTAACCGCACTTGGGGCAAGCACGATGCGGTAATTTGCGTTCGTGACAATTTGGACACTCGGAAAGAGAGTGCGCCGTCAGTGCATCATGGGCGCGCCGTGTGCTGGTCCGTCTTTGCGAATGTCGCCGTTTTGGATTAGGCATTGAATTCCTTTCGTTAACGAGCTGTCAGCGGTAGAGACGTTGCTTGCAACGTCTCAAGACGCAGCGAAGCTGCGTCTCTACGTTATTAGTGCTGCAATTTCTCGCGAATATCTTTCAGCGCAGACCAACGTGGGTCTTCGATCGGCTCGGCGCACGTGCATTGTTCGTGATTCAGGTTCCGGCCGCAATGAGGGCAAAGCCCCCGGCAATCGTCGCGACAGATTGCCTTCAGCGGCAGCGCCAACAAGACCTGCTCACGGAGTACATCTTCCAGCAGAAGCCCCTCTCCGCGATAATACCCAATCTCGGCCTCCGCTGCTGTGACCGACATCTCTTCCTTGCCAGCGTCGGTGCCCTGTGGTCTGTACAAGAGATCGAACTTTTTCGCCACATCCCGAACTATCGGCTCCAGGCAACGGGCACAGCCAAGTTCGACGTTTATGGCCAGTTCCCCAGTCACTCGGATATCATTGATAAGCTTGTGCTTACCGTGATGCTCCCGCACCAGTTGCGCTCGTCCCGAGGCCTTTAACTCACCGGTCTGCCTGATCTCGGGACCCAAATCGATGACACCCGGCGCGACCTGCTCGTCAAAATCGACGGCATGGACTTCCAATTCACGGATTTCAATGAGCATTTGAGACCTCCGCGCCCCCAAAATGGTGCTGCGCAGGCCGCAGAAGCACACTTAAAGCGTAAGTACTCCAGGGAGCTAAAGTTAAGGATAAAAGCCGCTGTGCAACGGTGTCAAGGAACGCAGACTTAACTTATCCACTGCCGCCTCAATGCGGTATCCTCGTCGTACCAATCCCCAACCAATGGCCCCACTTCAAGAGATCCCAGCAACAGCACCCAGCCCATTGCAAACTCTTCTGGCGCGGCTAGAGTCATCAATCCACAGCAGACCCAGCGCCTGGGTGTGTGCGCTGCTTGCCGCCGGCCTGCTGGTTCGTCTTTGGCATGCCAGCGGAACGTTTCTCAATCCCGACGAGGCGATGCATTTCTACTCAGCTAACCAGGTGTCCTGGTGGCTCACCTACAAGTCAAGTCTGACCGTCTATCATCCTCCGCTTCTGATCCTGCTGTTACACGCCTGGCGTTCTCTGGGTACTTCCGAACTTATCCTGCGATTGCCCTCAATACTGGCTGGAACCGCCTTCTGCTGGTTCTTATACCAGTGGGCTGGCATGCTGTTCGCGGAGAGCGCAACCTGGATCGCGTTCGTCTTCGCTCTCTTCCTTCCCTCTTCCATTGACCTTTCAACGGAGATTCGTCAATATGCGCTGCTTCTCGCCTTCGCTATGGCATCGGCATATTGGCTGGAACGAGCTCTGGCGAAGAACTCTGTGCCATTAATGCTGCTTTCGGCTTTGTGCCTTTGGCTGGCGATTCTTTCGCACTACTCTGCGTTCCTGCTGGCTGCAGTGCTCGCTGTGTATGCAATTCTGCGCATGGCGCAACAGCGTCCGCCGCTGAGAGTCTTCGCCGCATGGGAGGCAGGTCAATGCATCGCTCTAGGCCTCTGCTACTTCTTGTACGTGACTCACATGTCCAGGCTCGGCGGGAGAGGCGGCGCCGGAAGTGCGGCTGGCGGGGGCATGCCATATCTGGGGAACTCCTACTTCGTCCCTGGAAAGATGACCCCATTGTTGTTCATCTTCGCCAGAACCGGAGGAGTTTTCCAGTACGACTTCGGGCAGTCCGCCGTCGGGGACCTCGCGTATCCGCTGTTCGTGGCCGGCATCATTCTGCTCTTCCGCAAGCCCACGTTAGGCCAGTTGAGTCCGCGACAACTCGGTATTCTGCTGGCACTCCCCTTTGTTCTCAATTGCGCCGCAGCTCTGGCGCGAATCTATCCCTACGGAGGGACGAGGCATTCGGCTTTCTTGCTCCCATTTGCGCTGGCGGGCGTTAGCATCGCCCTGGCCCATTTTCTTAAGAACCGGCTCGCTCTGGGTGTACTTGCTGCATTGCTGATTTCATTGCTCTGCAATATTTCTCCTTCACACCGAGCGCCTTACATGTCGCGCCAGGAGCAAGGCAGCGCGAACATGAAGGCTGCTCTTGATTTCATCCATCAAAAAGTCGCCCCAAGAGAGCCCATCTTCACCGACTACCAAACTAGCTTGATGCTTCACTATTATTTGTGTGAGCGGCGACCGGTCGCCATGAGTCGGTCCGTTCCAGGCATGCTCAGCTTTGATTGTGGTGGTCACCGCGTGATTTCCGCCGACTGGAACACGTTCACCTTCAGTCCCCGGAGTTTTGCCGATCGTTGGCAAACCCTGGTGGCCAAATACAATCTGCCGCAAGGTTCGAGGGTTTGGGTGACACAAATGGGATGGTCAACCCATCTGGCTACCGACCTTCAAAACTTCCCGGAATTCCACTTTGCCCCTCACTTTTTCGGCAATCGAATCCAAGTCTTTGATTTGACCGTCGGTCAGCGCATGCCTGATCCTAAGCAGCTTCCAACCTCATGAAACTGGTGCGCACCATCGAGGAAGTGCGAGCAGCATGCCGTGCTGCGCGGTCCCGCGGCGGGCGATTGGGACTGGTGCCGACCATGGGCGCGCTTCATGAAGGACACTTATCGCTGGTGCGCGCAGCGAGGGCAAAATCCGATGTGGTTGCTGCCTCGATCTTCGTAAACCCTACCCAGTTTGGCCCCAGCGAAGATTTTGCCAAATACCCTCGCAGTCTGGAGAACGACTGCGCACTCCTGGAACAAGAAGGCGTCGAACTGGTTTTCGCCCCATCCGTCGAAGAGATGTACCCAAAAGGAACCGTCACTTGGGTCCTTGTCGACGGCCTTAGCGATCGTTTGTGCGGCCGGTCGCGGCCTGAACATTTCCGCGGCGTTACCACCGTGGTTTCGAAGCTGTTCCACATCGTGCAGCCGGATCTCGCTTTCTTCGGACAGAAGGACGCCGCGCAAGTCGCTATCATTCGCCGCATGGTACGCGACCTGAATATGCCGGTTGCAATAGAAGTCTGCCCTATCGTCCGTGAAAGCGACGGCCTGGCTTTGAGTTCACGAAATGCTTACCTGAACCCTGAAGGACGGAAATCTGCGCTGGTGTTGTACCGATCGTTGACGCGGGTGCAGGCATTGTTCGATGGAGGTGAGCACGATTCTGCGACACTAGTGGCCGCCGCGAGCCGGGAATTCGCCAGCGAGGCTGGAGTGCGACTCGACTATTTTGAGATCGTCGATCCCGATACTCTCGAGCCAGCGCCGTCAATCACTCAGCGAGTGCTGGCTGCGGTTGCCGCATTCGTCGGGAAGACTCGGCTTATTGATAACATCCTCCTCGGTGGCTGAACCCAAACCTTATGCCAATCGTGCTCGCCTCCGCTTCTCCTCGCCGCCAGGAGCTTTTGAAGAACGCTGGAATTGATTTTGTTGTTCATCCGGCGAGCATCGAAGAAGTTGGGCGCGCCCATGAAACGCCAGTCGCGTTTGCTGAGAGGATGGCACGAGAAAAAGCACGAGCTGTCCAACAATCTTTCCCGTGCAGGTGCATTTTGGCCGCAGATACCGTGGTTGTCGTCGATGATCAGGTCCTTGGGAAGCCTCGAGATTCAGAAGACGCCGCCCGCATGTTGCGGGTGCTATCAGGTCGCGAGCATCGCGTAATTACCGGGGTCTGCCTGCTCGGTGCAGGTTTTGAAGATGTGCTGTCGGAAACAACTGCCGTTCACTTTTCTCCGCTCACGGACGCTGAAATTCGCGGCTACATTGCGACCGGCGAGCCGATGGACAAAGCTGGCGCATATGCGATTCAAGGCATAGCTTCTCGCTGGATTTCGGGGATTGAAGGTGACTACTTCAACGTAGTGGGACTGCCGGTGGGTTTGGTGTGGCGGATGCTCCGGGAGCGTGGAGTGTTGTGAAAGTTAGGATTTCTTCTGCTCATCCTCGCCCTTTTTTATCTCCGACTTGAAATTGCGAATACCTTCTCCCAACCCTTTGCCGAGTGCAGCGAATTTGCTGGGGCCGAATAGCAGGAGAGCGATGCCCACAATCAGCAGAATGTGCAGCGGTGAAAACAAGCCCTCCATAAACCCTCCAATGCCGGCCACGACCTTCTTGTAGAGACACCCGTTCCGGCTAAACAAAATTCTAGGCCACTGGATGATGGGAGTCAAAGATCACGGGGCAAAGTCGACACACAGAATTCAAGCTCTCTCGATCAACCCCGCCAACAGCGCAGCCCTTCGCGGCAGTTCTGAAATCAGAATGGACTCGTTCTCCGCGTGCGCGCCTTCGCCGACTCCACCCAGACCGTCCAATGTTGGGACGCCCAGAGCAGCGGTAAAATTTCCATCTGAGCCGCCGCCAACCGCCGCCTCTCGCAAATCCCAGCCAAGTTCGCCGGCAATCGCTGCGGATTTCTGGTACAGAGCAGCCACTCCGGTCGTGCGCTCCATCGGCGGACGATTGATTCCGCCGGTCACTGCGATCCTGCAATTCCTGTTGAACGGCTTTAAAGCACGCAGCTTGCGGTCCATCCTGACCGCGTCTCTCATTGTTGCAACGCGAAGATCGATAGCTGCACTCGCCTCCGCAGGAACCACGTTCACACGCGTGCCCCCGCTCACCTTGCCCACGTTCAGCGTGATTCCCCGCTTCAAATCAATCAGCTTTGAGATTTCGCAGATCTGTTGTGCCAGCTCCAGCACGGCACTCTGACCTTTTTCAAAGTCCAGTCCTGAGTGCGCCGACTTGCCCGTAACTTGCAAGGTGTAGCCACCTACACCTTTTCTTGCAGTCTTGACCGCGCCGTTCAAGCCATAGGCTGGCTCCAGCACCAGCACGGCCGAAGCCTGTCGCGCCAGCCGTTCGGTGATACTGCGCGAAGATGCACTGCCAATTTCTTCGTCCGAGACGAACAGCAGTGTTACTGGTCTGGGCAGTGTTACTGGTCTGGGCAGTGTTACTGGTCTGGGCAGCCTTCCTCCGCCCCACTCGAGGAGCGCACCCATGACATGGAGCGCCAGCGCGATCCCGGACTTCATGTCAAGCACGCCCGGCCCCCAAACCCGGCCCTTCGCGACGCGGCATGGCATTTTGGAAATAGTTCCCACCGAGTAGACCGTGTCTAGGTGCCCCAACAGAAGCGCAGGCTCGTGGCGCCGATGAGCCGACTTGAAATCCACCTGCAAGTGATTTCCGAATTTCTCCGCCGCGTGAAAGCGTACGCGCCCGCCCAGCTCCGCAAATCTGGACGCCAGCACTGCGCCCAGCCGGTCCACCGCCTGCTTTACGTCGCTAGGAGACTCAATTTCCACCAACTGGCGGATGGTTTCAACAATTTGTGATTGCTGCTTACGAAAATAACGCAGTTGCTCGGCGGGCTTGGGGATACTCATTGTCAGTGTGCGCGGTCGCCGCATGTTTCCATTTCGTCGCCCGGCGCGTGCGATAAAGTATAATCTTCGCGCTTGATCAAATCAGAATGACGGACATTGCACCCACCCCCACCGAAGCTCCGGCGACCGAACACACCCGGCTTGATATTCAAGACATTCTGCGGATTCTCCCCCACCGGTTTCCGTTCTTGCTCATCGACCGGGTCGTTGATCTCACTCGCAAGCAGCGCATCGTTGCCATCAAGAATGTCACCATCAACGAGCCTTTTTTTGCAGGACACTTTCCAAACTTGCCAATCATGCCGGGGGTTTTGATCGTTGAAGCCATTGCTCAGGCTGGCGGCGCATTGCTGTTGACCGAAATCGAGGACCGGCATAAGAAACTCATGGTGTTTACAGGAATCGAGCGCGCCCGTTTCCGGCGGCCAGTGGTGCCTGGCGACCAGTTGCGGATCGAGGTCGAAGTAAAAGCCTGGCGCGAGAACTCCGGCCGCGCCGCAGTCCGCATGGAAGGCATCGCCTACGTGGAGGATAAGCGTGTGGCTGAGGCCATCGTTACCTGCCAGCTCGTTGACCGGGAACTCGGGCGAGGCTCTGTAGAACCGGACGGCTCGGCGTGAGAAAGAGATCGTGTAGGGACAGGTGCCCTCACCTGTCCCTACACAAACACAGATGAATGTCCACCCCACAGCCATCCTCGATCCGGGCGCAAAAATCCACCCATCGTGCAAAGTCGGCCCGTATTGCACGGTAGGGGGTCACGTCGAGTTGGGCGAAGACTGCGAGCTAATCTCGCACGTCGCCATCGAAGGCCCTTCGAAAATCGGCGCCCGCAACCGCTTCTTCCCCTTTTCCTCAATCGGACTCGCCCCGCAAGACCTGAGCTATAAAGGCGAGCCCACGCGCCTCGAGATCGGCGACGACAACGTTGTCCGCGAGTTCGTTACCATCAATCGCGGCACCGCAAAGGGCGGAGGGCTGACCCGCGTTGGCAGCCATACCTTGATCATGGCCTACGCCCACGTTGCCCATGACTGCGTGATCGGCGACCACGTCATTCTGGCCAACGCCGCAACTCTGGGAGGCCACGTCATCGTCGAAGAATGGGCGACGGTGGGCGCGCTTTGTCCGGTGCACCATTTTGTTCGCATCGGTGCCCACTCCTTCGTTGGAGGCGGCACCACCATCACCCGCGATGTGCTTCCCTTTTCCAAAACCGTTGCCGCCCGCGACACCCACGCCTACGGACTGAATGCTACCGGACTCGAACGCCGCGGTTTCACCAAAGATCGAATCCGTAAGATTCACCATGCCTACAAAGTTTTGCTGGCCTCCAAACTGAACACCACCCAGGCGCTCGAACAGTTAAAGTCAGAGCAGGACCGGGGTGAAGATGTGGAGATGCTGATCCGGTTTATCGAGGCTTCGGAGCGGGGAGTGATTAAGTGACTGGCGAGGAAACTCGGTGGCAGTTCTCGACTCCGTTACTGTTTCCGTTGTACGAAGTCGAGAAACTTGACACGGTAGTAGTCCAAGTCGAAGGTCCCGTCCCTCAATTTCTGCGCATTGGACTCTGTGAAAATGTCTTTACCGTAGATTTCCGTGAACAGTCCACAACGCTCACTCGACTTGTCCCATTTGCCGAAATATACGCAGCCATAGCTGCTTCCTTTTTCCTCCACGCCAAAGTTGTTATTGCCGGTGAGCCATGAGGTCAATGCGGGATAAGCTATCCGTCCCTCATCGAAGTACGAGATATAGGCTTCTTTAGCTAGCTTCTTACTTCCATCAGCAATAACAGGGATAGTCCATCTAGTTTGCCCTTAACGCAGTGGCCAACGTACGTTGCCCCTTCCAACTTGCTGCAGGTAAACCTAGCCTCGTCGTTTTTCGTTGTTTCACCCGCTACAAAAGCTTCGACACGGCAGGGGTCCTCAGGGCCTCTGATTTTACACATAGGCCGTGGTTCATCAGCAAAGGTAAAACCGCTCGAAGCGAGAACGTCCTTGGAAATCTTCACGGGCGCTGCATCTGGGTTGCCGGTAGATGTCTTGAGGGAACGTTCGGCCCCATCTTGTGCTTTCGGACACGACGGAACCAGCAGCGCAATCAGGACACCGAGGATCGCCACACACGTTTGTTTCAGCACAATGGCCTCACTGGCATTTCCGAAGAATCGCAGTTTACAGCATATTGCATATCATTGCTGTCGCAGTCTAATAAAATGGGGCGCAAGCAAAAGATGTGATAAACCGCTATAACACTCATGACTTCCAACCCCAAACTCGGCCTCATCGCAGGCAACGGAAGCTTTCCATTCCTGGTGCTCGATGCTGCCCGCGCGCAAGGCTACGAAGTTGTGGTCGCTGCGATCAAAGAGGAAACTTCTCCGGAGATCGAATCCCGCGGCGCAACCGTGCACTGGCTTTCGCTGGGAGAACTTTCCAAGCTCATCGAGACTTTCCGCCGCGAAGGCGTTACTCGCGCCGTCATGGCTGGACAGGTGAAGCATAAGCAGATTTTTTCCAGCATTCGTCCCGACTGGCGCCTGGCGAAGCTTCTTCTCTCCCTCGATCTGCGCAACACTGACGCGCTTCTCAGCGCCTTCGCGAAAGTCCTGGCGGACGAAGGCATAGTTCTCGAAAACTCGACTGCGCTGCTCGAGCCTCTCCTTGCAAAAGCTGGCGTACTGACCAAACGCGCCCCCTCGCCGCAGGAAAGAAAAAACATTGACTACGGACGCACCGTGGCTCGCGGCCTCGGAGAGTACGACATCGGTCAGACCGTCGTAATCGCAGAAACTGCCTGCATCGCGGTCGAAGCCATGGAAGGAACCGACGCGACCATCGAGCGCGCCGGACAGATCATGGCCTCGCTGGATCTTAATAAGACAGAGCCAGGCAAGTCGTATTCCGATAAATCAGTACTCGACCGCAATCTCACTGTGGTGAAGATTGCGAAACCGAAGCAGGATATGCGATTCGATGTCCCGGTGATCGGTGTAAGAACAATTGAAGTCATGAAGAAAGCGGGCGCGAGGTGTCTCGCTGTGGATGCGGGCAAGTGTCTCTTGCTGGATGGAGACGCAGTGATTATTGCCGCTGACGATGCTGCGATCGCAATCGTTGCGGACTAGCCACGCAAAAGGCACCTGCAATGCCCGTGTGGGTCGGACACTCTTGTCCGACAAAGCCTGCACAATTCACGCAGTCAGACTTTTCCGCCACGGTTTAAGACTAAAGCAGAGCAAAAGATCAAAAGCAAGAGCAAAACCAAGGTCAAAAGCGTCGGACAAGAGTGTCCGACCCACACGGGCCTTGCCTCATCTGGGGCCTTGCTCGACCCGTAGCCGGCGATAGGCTTCCGGCCTCTTCACTAAGCCTCTCCGCACCGGGTTTTGACGGATGTACTCCAGCTTCTCTTCCAGGCTCTCTTGGGAACGAAGAACATGGTCAAAGGATTCCTCTTGCCAGACTGGGCCGTTGGAGCCAAGCAGTTGGTTGACCCTTCGGGCTGAGGCTCCCTTGATCAGCTTCAGAATCGCTGGCAGGCCGTAGGGCCAACCTTTTTCGTCACTGAGAGGAGTTAGCAGGAGATGTGCGTGCTCGGGCATTACGACGGCGGCGTGGAGTTGGTATCGCTGGCCGTTGTCGTGGAGGCAGTGCTGAAGAATTGTACCCCTGGCGTCCGCGGTGAACGGCGTTGGGGTTAATTTGCAGAACGTCACCAAGAGTGCACGTCCGGCTTTCTGATGATGCGGCAACATCCGCCGGTAGTCGTACATTCTCTCCAGAGCAATTCGTTGGGGCATGCTGTCTCGTGTGGATTGTGCTCGTGTGAGTCGGACACTCCTGTCCGACGCCTTTGACTTTGGCTTTGTACTAGAGCTTCGACCCCGGCGTCTGTGATCTATGAACCTTTGGCTTGTGATGATTCCCGGATTTGGTCGGACAAGAGTGCCCGACCCACACGGTCCAATTTAGTTAGAATCATTTCATGTCGCAGATCGATTTCGTGGTTGACCAACTCAAGCGAGCCTTCGACGGCGAAGCGTGGCATGGCCCAGCACTCATGGAAATTCTCGACGGAATCGACACCAAAACCGCCGCCGCACGTCCCATCCCGGAGGGCCACAACATCTGGGAACTGGTGTTGCATGTTGCCGGCTGGGAGAAAGTCGCTATCCGAAGAATTCGCGGAGCGGTGGCTACTCTCACTGACGAAGAAAACTTCGGGCACATCGAGCGTATCGGCGAGCAAGAGTGGCGGCAAGCAGTCGAAACCTTGCGGCAGAATCATACGGAACTAATCAAGGCGGTTTCCAGCCTCTCCGACTCGCAGCTGAATGGCCGCGTCCCAGGGAAGGATTACAACCTGCTATTCATGTTGCTCGGTGTTGTGCAACATGCCGCATATCACGGCGGACAGATCGCCTTGCTGAAGCGGTCTCGCTCCTAGATACTTTCGTTTTCAGCGGAAATCGAAACAACGCCCCGAATGCGCTATCCTTGAAATCTCTTCCCCGGGGTAATTCAGGAGAATTTTCTGCCGCACAAAAAATCGCATACAGGATTGGTCCCGGTCGCCGTTGTAGGCGCGGGCGCCTTCGGACGAAACCACGCTCGTGTGTACCACCAGCTTGCCCAGCAGGGCGAGCCAGTCCGCTTAGTCGGAGTTGTTGACAAAGACGCCGCCCGGGCCGATGCCGTGGCCAAAGAATTCAATTGTCGCGCCTTCGGCTGCATCGAACAGCTCATCAGCACCCACAGTGAAGTACAGGCGGCATCGGTCGCAGTCCCCACCGTTCACCACCTCGCCGCAGCACGCACCCTGATGCAGGCAGGAATTGATGTGCTCATCGAAAAGCCGCTCGCGGTCTCGTTGGCAGAAGCAGACGAACTGATTGCGCTGGCAAAGAGTTGCAGCCGGATTGTGCAAGTGGGACACCTGGAGCGCTTCAACCCTGCGGTGCGCGCAACTGTTCCACTCATCACCAAACCGATGTTTTTTGAAGTCCACCGGCTCAGTGTTTTTACTCCCCGCTCGCTGGACGTAGATGTCGTACTCGACCTGATGATCCACGATCTCGATGCCGTGCTTTCATTTGTAAATTCTCCGGTACAGGAGATCCGAGCAGCCGGCTTGCCTATTCTCTCTGACAAAGTGGACATCGCCAATGCCCGAATCGAGTTTGAATCCGGGTGCGTCGCCAACTTCACGGCCAGTCGCGTATCCACAGAGCGGGTCCGCAAGCTGCGGTTTTTCCAGCCGCATCAATACATTTCCCTGGATTACGGAAGACAGGACGTGCTGGTCTTCACAGTCGGCAGCGACCAAGGGACACCGTCAGTCAACCCCGAAATCAAGGTCTTCAAGCCTCAGGTTGTGCCTCAAGAACCCCTTCACGCAGAGCTTCAGTCTTTCCTGCACTGCGTGCGCAAACGCGAATGCCCGGTAGTTCCGCTGGAGGATGGCCGCCGTGCCCTCGCAGTCGCGCTCGAGGTCATCGCAAAAATCGAAGAACACGTCGCCAAACTAAGGCTTGCCTAACTTCGGCTTACATAACTTCGTCAATCTGACAACTTTTTACACTCTTTGACAGCTTGCAGACCGAAACCTCGGTAGCCTTAATGGGGTGCTCTGGTCGTAAGTACCTGTACTGTCAGAATTTTTGCACCGGGCGCGAAAGATGAGAGAATAAGGGTAAAACCGCCTGCCAGGCGCATCTCATAACCAGTCGATGTCTTTGATCCAAATTCCGGATTTGCAGTCGCCCCCGCCGCCTCCCCCACGCCCGTCCGAGCAGGGAGACCTCTTCGACGCGACTACATGGGAGTCGGCGTACCGGCAGATGCACGACTTCCCGACCTTGCTGATCCAATTGCAGGACGATCTCTCACGTTCTCGCAAGCGTGAAGCGTTTTGGATGTCGGTTGTCGCTCACATCCTGCTCCTCCTCGTGATTCTCAATCTGCCCAGCCTCGAGAAGTATCTGCCCAAGCGCTCCGTCATGCTGGTGCATCCCGCCAGTGAGCGCGACCGGCCGCTCACCTATCTCGAAGCGCCGCCGGATACCCAGAAGCCGGTAAAGCGCCCAGATAGCGACAGGATCTCCGACAAGGATCGGGTTGCGATGTCGAAGCAGCCGCAACTCGACCGCCAGCAGCTGAAGAAGTTGCTCGACGCCCTGCGAGCAGGCCGGCACGGGCAGACTGCGCCCCCGGCGCCCCCACAGCAAAGTGCCATGGCCCAAAATGCGCCACCGCAGCCTCAACCGGCGCAACAACCGCAACCTACGCCGCCGCCTCAGCAGATGGCAAAGTTGCAGAGCCCGCCGGTGACTCCGAAGCCAACGTTTAATAGTCGGAGCTTATCTGCCGGCAAGGCGATCGAGCAGGCGGCCCGCGCCGCCGCCGCGAACCGAGGCACGTACCCCGGTGAGAACGGCGATCTCGGACTCAACCAACGGCAACCGACCGCCCGCATGGGCCCGATGGAAATAATGACGGACACTCAAGGCGTGGATTTTGGCCCCTACCTGCAACGTGTGCTGCACGACGTGAAGGAGAACTGGTACAACATCATTCCTGAGTCTGCCATGGCGCCATTGCTCAAGAAGGGCAAAGTTTCTATCGAATTTGCAATTACCAAGAATGGCCAGATTGCCGGCCTGCGATACGTCAACGGTTCCGGAGATGTGGCGCTCGACCGCGCCGCCTACGGAGGAATCACTGCCTCCAATCCCTTTCCGCCGCTTCCTTCCGAGTTCAGCGGACAGTACCTCGGCCTCCGCTTCACGTTTTTCTACAATCCCGACAAAGACGAAGCCGACCTTCACTAGCTATTTGCCCGTCCTCCGCGGGTTGTGTTACTTAGGCGGCTGGAACTCAGGTACTCCGAACTGCCATAGCAAGAACGCGAGCTCATCGGCCAGTTCTGCGTCACGCTGCGATTTGGTCGAACCCAGGCCGTGCCCAGCGTCATAGTCCACCCGCAAGAGCACAGGCTTGCCGCTATTGGTTGAAGCTTGTAGCCGGGCAGTCATTTTCGCCGCCTGCCAGGGCGCGACTCTGGGATCGTTGACCCCTGTCGTGAGCAGCACCGCAGGAAAGGGTGTGTCCGGCTTCACATGCTGGTACGCATCCATAGCATAGAGCGCCTTGAAGCCATCTGGCTCTTTTACCGTCCCGAATTCAGGGATGTTGGCGGGGCCGCTTGCCATCAGTTCGGAGCGCATAGAATCGGAATCGCCTACACGAACGAGCGCCGCGCCGAACAGATCAGGCCGCTGCGTGATCGCTCCGCCGACAGTGACTCCTCCGGCGCTGGTCCCTTCTCCTGCCAGCTTCGGCGTGGAAGTGTATTTATTTTCGATCAGGTACCGAGCGCCGGCAAGAAAATCGTCAACCGTGTGTTGCTTGGTCAGCAACCGTCCCGCATTGTGCCAGTCTTCGCCGTATTCTCCACCGCCGCGCACGTGCGCGACCGCAAAAACTCCTCCTCGTTCCAGGAACGCCAGCCAAGTTGGCCGGAAGGTTGGATCGAGAGTAATCCCGTAAGCGCCATAACCTTCAAGCCAGGTTGGGTGGGAGCCATCCATGGCAATGCCGCGCCTGTGAATAATTGACAGAGGCACCATGGTTCCATCTGCACTCTTGGCTTTTACTTCTTCAGACTCGATCTGCGAAAAGTCCACCGGAGACGGCGGAACAATATGTGTGTCCTCGACCTGCTGGGAGTTGTCATCCAGCGCATACCATAGCGGCGATTTTGTCCAACTGGTCAGCTCCATCCATGCCCCTGCTTCCATCGGATTCGTGACCAGACTCTGAATCGCCCCGTCAAATGGCAGCTTCACCGATTGTGCGGTTCCACCACCGTACTGCAGCCGTCGCAGGCGTCCAACGCCGCCGTCGAGGTCCTGCACATACAACCCATCGGCAGCCGCAGCGATATTCACAATCACAACTTCGCTGGGAGGAACCACTAAAGACACCTTTGCTAGATCGGGGTTCGAAAGACTGATACGCAAAACTTTGTACCGGGAAGCATCTTTGTGGGAGAGCAAAAACAGCTCTTCGCCGTGTATGTCGAAATTCGTGATGTCCTCGGAGTCGTCGGCCACCTTCTTCCAGGGCGTGTTGGCCGTAGGCTTGTCCTCGAATGGCGCGACATAAAAATCTTTTTCGTTCTTCACGCCATGAATTACAAGCCCGACCATCGTTTTCGGGGCCGCAGGGGAGTAGGCAACGACTGGGAAATCGTCCTCAAGGACCTTTACGTTCGAGCTTACGCCGTAGCCAAAAATCAGCGGATCTTTCTCCGGATCTGATCCCAGTGTATGGCGATAGCAGCGCAACTTCTGGTACTTTGCAGTCGGCGGAGCATCTGGACCGAGTTTCTGGGTCCGGGTAAAAAAGAAGGACTTGCCATCCGCCAGCCACGTCGGCTGCCCGAATTGCGCGCGATCGATCACATCGCTTAACGCCTTGCCAGTGGCCGTCTCCAGGATGTGAAGAACGCTTTCCTCCGAACCTCCCGGAGACATCCCGTAGGCCACATACTTGCCGTCGAGCGACGGCTGGAAATAATCAATCGAAAAATGTTTGCCGTCTGCAGTGGTAAGTTTTTCAGGATCAACCAGCAGGCGTTCCGGCGCGCTCACAGTGTCGCGAACATATAGGCGGCGATTATCGGAACCGGGATCCGCTTTTAAGTAGAAGTAGTGTCCGCCCCAGACCTGCAGGCTGTACACAACCGCTCCGGCATTATCGAGAGACTTAATGCGATCGAGAAGTTGCTGGCGGCCCGGAATCCGTGATAGGGCCTCACGCGTGTAGTCGTTTTGGGCCTTCATCCACGAGACGACTTCGGGGTCGGTAGTGTTTTCGAGCCAGCGATAAGGATCGCTCACTTTTGTGCCAAAGTAATCTTCCGTGACTTCGCGCACAGGAGTCTTAGGCAATTTGACTTGAGAGAGCGCAAGGCCAGGCACAAATATCGCCGCAGCAAGGAAGGAAAGTATCAAATGTCGCATAATTATTCCTCTGTTTAAAGTACCCGAAATAGTTTTAGACGGGCAACGGCTGAAAACGATAGCGCGAATTCAAGGCTGTCGTCCAGTAGGGATGTGCAATCAAGACTAGAAGGTACAATAGGTACTATAGCGATTGCTGGTGAAATTGCGATGTTGCCAGTAATCGTTCCCCAGATAGCGCCAACCCCGCGGCTTTCATTGACTTGCTCTTGCCTCCGTCCTAAGATTGCCCGACCTCATGATTGGCGAGACCATCTCCCACTACCGCATCGTCGAGAAGATCGGGGCGGCGGGATGGGCTTGGTCTACAAGGCCGAAGATGTTACGCTCGACCGTTTTGTCGCTCTGAAGTTCCTACCTGATGAGGTAGCCAAAGACCCGAAAGCACTCGCCCGTTTTCTCATCGAGGCCAAAGCAGCCTCGGCGCTGAATCATCCAAACATCTGCACCATCTACGAAATCGACGACCAGCACCGCGCAGCCTTCATCGCCATGGAGTTTCTCGACGGCGTGACGCTGAAGTACCGCATTGCGGGAAAGCCGGCCGAAACGGATGTCCTGCTAAGTTTGGCGATTGAGATCGCCGATGCAGTCGATGCCGCCCACTCTAAGGGGATCGTCCACCGTAACATCAAACCCGCAAACACTGTTCTGGGCGGTTGGCCAATATGACAAAGGCTTGGCGGACGCCCGCGAGGGCGTTCGCCTCAACCCCTCGAGCGGTAACAATTACGAAAACCTTGCCGTCTCCTATTTCTTCGCGAATCGTCTCGACGAGGCCCGAGTCACAATCGAAGAGGCCTGGTCGAAACAGCTGGATACCCCATTCCTGCACTTGCTTGAATACAACCTTGCTTTCTTGCGGAGCGACGCGGCGGGTATGGCGCAACAGATCGCTTGGGTTACGGGCAAGCGGGGAATAGAAGACGTCTTCTTGTCCGCCCAAGCCGATACGGCCGCCTATTCCGGACAGCTACGGAAAGCCGACGAGCTTTCGCGCCGCGCAGCGCCTCCGCCCAACATGCAGGGAAGAAAGAAACGGCAGAGGGCTACGAAACTTCAGCTGCGCTGCGAGAAGCGCTCTTCGGCTACCCAGCCGAAGCCCGTAAGCGCGCTACTGCTGTGCTCGAACTTTCCAAAGGCCGGGATGTGGAGTACCAAGGAGCTTTGGCGCTGGCCTTGACAGGCGACACTGCACGCGTACAGGTTGTGGCTACCGATTTGAACAAACAGTTTCCAGAAGATGCGATCGTCCAGTTCAAAAAGCTACCAACTCTGAACGCGCAGCTTGCTTTGAACCGGAACGAACCTGAAGGCCATCGAGGCTCTTCAGGCGGCTACCGCCTACGAACTCGGAATCATGGGGACGGGGACGAATGCTGGGCTGTATCCCGTTTATGTGCGCGGCAAAGCTTACCTGGCGGCGCACGAGGAAGCAACGCCGCAGGCGAGTTTTCAGAAAATCATTGACCATCGCAGCATTGGATTGAGTCCGCTCGGCGCTCTCGCACGTCTCGGCCTCGCCCGCGCTGATGCCTTAGCGGGTGACACGGTGAAAGCCAAGGCAGCATACCAGGATTTCCTCACCCTCTGGAAAGACGCGGACCCCGACATTCCGGTTCTGAAGGAAGCCAAGTTGGAGTACGCGAACCTGAAATAGCAAAAGGTGAGCTGCTTAGGCAATCAGCGAATCACAACCGGCACATCCTGCTTCAGCGCCCAGACCAACGCTATCACCCAGCCGATCGCTGTCCAGCCAAGAAACAAATTCAGGACGAAGATTGCGGCGGTGTCTCGTTTGCTGCGCCCGAGGGCGACAATTGAGGGTAGAAAATAGAGGACGAAGCCGAATCCGAAAATCGGCAAGAAAAACGCCAAGAGATTCATACGAAACTCCCTTGCTGAAGTTCAGTCTAGCACCCACACAGAACCAATAGGTTATACGGCGCGGGGGCGAACGGGGTTCCCAAATTCTGCTCCGCAAGCCGTCTGAACAGGCGTTCTATGGACGCGAGCAGCGGCGGAAATCCTCACAAACCCTGGGCAGAAGATCAGGACTGAACAACTCCACCCCGGGTCACGTATCCAGTGTCAGAATGCGATTCCGATTTCGCCTGCTGATCTGGTTATTCGCGATTTACTCTATCGCCTGCCTCGCAGCCGGTATTTTTCTTGCCCACGTCACCTTGCATCCATACCGCCGGCCGCTGCCGTCTGACGCGGAGAATGAGATGCGCCATGTTGCCGCCGGATTAGAGGCGCAGTTAGAGAGCGTTCAGATTACTGCGTTCGATTCCGCACTGCTGCGCGCCTGGTACGTTCATGCACGGCACGGGAATGGCGATTCCGTCATTCTGCTCCACGGGCTCGGCGACAATCGTCTGGGCACAGTCGGTTACGCGCAACTTCTTTTTCACCATGGCTACAGCGTTCTGATGCCCGACGCCCGCGCTCATGGCGTAAGCGGCGGAATTTACGCTACCTATGGCTTGCTCGAGCGTGACGACATAAGCCGCTGGTTCCAATGGCTCGAAACCAACCAGCGCCCGCACTGTATTTTCGGACTGGGAGAGTCCATGGGGGCTGCACAGCTCTTGCAATCTCTCCAAGTTGAGCGGAGTTTCTGCGCAGTCATCGCTGAGTCCTCGTTTTCTAGCTTCCGAGAAATTGGGTACGACCGCATGGGTCAGCAATTCCACGCTGGCCCGTGGGTTGGTCGCACGGTCTTGCGCCCGGTGGTTGAAATAGCTCTAGCTTACGTCCACTGGAAATATCATTTGGAGCTAACCGGCGCCTCGCCTGAGAATTCCGTTGCCCACACCCATGTTCCAGTGCTCCTGATTCACGGACAAAAGGATAGCAACATCCCAGTCCGCCACTCGCGCCGAATCAAGCTCATGAATGCTGAAGTTGCGCTCTGGGAGGTACCTGGGGCCGCCCATTGCGGTGCAATTTCAAGTGCCCACGAGGAATTTGAGCAGAAAATTGTCAGTTGGTTTGCGATGCACGAGCACCTCCGGGCCAGCACAGCTTCGCAAGCAATGTCCAAATACGAAGAGCGAGGATTCCTTCGCTCAATTACACACGTTCCACGCGAGAGCTCAGCTCGTAGCCCACGCCGCGCACGGTATGAATCAGCCACCGGCCAAATCCGTCATCCACTTTGCGGCGAAGGTAGTCGATGTAAACGTCGATCACGTTTGTGCCAGTATCAAAGGAGAGGTTCCAGACATGCTCGATGATCATGGCCCGGGTGACGCGCCTGCCGGCATTCAGCATCAGGTACTCAAGCAACGTGAATTCTTTCGAGGTCAACTCTATTCGTTTGCCGGCACGTTCCACTCGCCGCTCAACCCGGTCGAGTTTCAAGTCAGCCACGGTAAGCACCGACGCCGCCGGAAGGTGGCTTCGTCGCAACAGCGCCCGGATTCTGGCCGAGAGTTCCGCGAAAGAGAAAGGCTTGCCCATGTAGTCATCGGCGCCGAGATCCAGGCATTGCACCCGGTCTTCGACCCGGTTTCTGCTCGTAAGCACCAGGATTGGCATGCTGGGCTTGCGAGTCCGCAGATGCCGCAGGATCGTGACCCCGTCCACTCGGGGGAGATTCAGGTCCAGCATTAGCAAGTCATAGTCCAACTCGCCAGCCATGGCCCGAGCCTGCTCTCCATCGGCTGTCACATCCACAGCGTAATGTTCGGCTTCAAGACCCTTTCGCACAAAACTGGCCAGGGCCGCGTCGTCTTCAGCAATCAGCACACGCATCGAAGTCCTTATTAGAACCATTTCATTTCTATGGCATGCGCTTCATGGGAGCAAGGCACGAAGGGCTCTACGTTAAGCTGAAGCTGAGCGGGAAACTACTGATGAGTGCCGAACCTCCTCTGCCACTCGCCACACTGATCGCGGACGCCGGAGGATAATTGAAACAATCCCATGGAGCTTTGGGCTAAGAAGACCATCAAATCCGTTTTTCTCCCAGGCGCAGTCATTGTGCTCGGAGCTGTCCTACTGCTCGATACGGGATGGATTTCCCTGTCGCCCTCTGGCGTCAACTTTTTCTATTACGCTGTTTTCATAGCTGCCGGGCTTCTCGGGTGGCGGTTCCATTCCACACGCGTTCTGTTTCTTGTGACTGTGCTGCTGCTCGGCCACCACGCTATGGAGTTTTTCGCTCAGGGACACACAGTGTCGGCTGGACCCGGCCGAATCGCCTTTGAAGCAGTGGCCCTTCTGGTCCCGCTGAATTTCATGCTGCTGGCGTTTTTTCCTGAGAAGGGTTCAGAAGGCCGAACGTTGGTTTGGTTTCTCGCGTTGCTGTTCTTCGAGTCTGTCTTCGTGGCTGCTGTCTCCCGGCCCGAACAACCGGCGCCTGCGTTTTTGCACTTTTCGCTGTTCTCGTCCTATCACGCCCGGCTGCCGCAGCCCGCGCTACTGGTTTTCATTGCCGCTGCGTGCATGTTGCTGGTTCGTTTGCTGCGGTTCCACAAGGTGACAGAAAGCGGGCTGCTCTGGTCTCTGGTTGCAACCTGGCTCGGCTTCCAGGCCGGTGGAGCTGGGAAAATCGGCAGCGCATATTTCGGAACCGCGGCACTGGTGCTGGCCAGTTCCATTGTCGAGAATTCCTATTCGCTGGCATATCAGGACGAACTCACCGGGCTTCCGTCACGCCGCGCTTTTAATGACGCGTTATTGGGTCTGAAAGCGCCTTATGCGATTGCCGCGGTTGATATAGACCACTTCAAGAGTGTCAACGACACCTACGGGCACGATAACGGGGACCAGGTGCTTCGGTTGGTGGCTTCGAAACTTGCCCGGGTGGGTGGCGGCGGAGAGGCATTTCGTGTCGGCGGGGAAGAATTTTCAATTCTGTTCTCTAATCGCACTGCAAAAGAAGTGATGGACTACCTCGAACTGTTGCGTTTGAACATAGAAAGTGCCTCATTCCGGGTCCGAAGCGGGGAGGAACGCCGCAAAGTCTCGCGGGCTCCCGATCGTAGGCTTGGACCGGCTCGCCGAAAAGCGGCCCGCCCGGCACCGACCTCTCTCTCGTTGGCGGTGACGGTCAGTATAGGACTCGCGGAATCCCAGCCGAAGCAGAGGGCTGATGACGTAATCAAACAGGCAGACAAAGCTCTGTACCGAGCGAAGCAGGGAGGCAGAAATCGGATCGAAAGCTTTGCCATCCGGCGAAAGAGTGCGAAAGAAAGTAAACCTGGAAAATTGGCGCAATCCTAGTTTCCAGACGCTTTGTTGTCCGCCCGATTGCGCTCCATTGCCATTTCAACAATCTCTTCGATGAGCTGCGTGTAAGAGCGCCCGGATTTTTTGGCGGCCATGGCGAACTCATGTTTGCTCGAAAGCCAGGGGTTTGGATTGGCCTCAATCACATAAACGTCACCGGCCGGAGTCAGCCGCATGTCGATGCGTCCGTAATCTCTCAGCTTGACCGCCTGATAGGCGGCCAGCGCCGTCTCGGAGAGCTTCTGGACAGTCTGCTCATCCAAGTCTTCTGCGATCTGCGATTTGGTCAATTTGTACGCGCTTGAGCCTTTTTCGAATTTTACGTCCCGGCTGGCAATTCTCGGAGTCCCCTCAGGCAATTTCGAGAGATCAAGCTCGACCAGCGGCAGCACTTCGGTATGTTCATAGCTGCCGAGGATCGCCGCATAAATCTCGCGTCCTTCGATGTACTCTTCAATCAGTGCCGGCGAGTCGAACTCGTTCTGCAGGTATTCAACTCGCTCCATCAACTCCTTCACGCTGTTCACGACTGCTTCGGCGTCGATGCCGATGGAGCCGTCCTCGGATTGCGGCTTCACAATCAGCGGGAAATTTACGTTGTGCGCATGTTCGGTGCGTCCTCGGTAAGAGGTGGCAAAATATGGCGTGCGAATGCCATGGAAGGCAAACATCTTCTTGGCAGTAGCTTTATCTTGCGCGAGAAAGTGTGCGTGCGGACCAGCTCCCGTGTATGGGACTCCCAACAGGTCCATGTACGCCGCGACGTTCATCTCCTTCGTATCATCGCCGGCATAAGACTCTGTGAGATTGAAAATCAGGTCGGCGCCACACTTGCCCAGGCCATACAGCGACTGGGGACGGCCGTCCAGCACGTAATACGAAGGCTCGTGGCCGAGTTTGGTGAGAGCATCAAAAATTTCTTCGCGATCTTCTTTTTCCTTACGCTTGCGCCCAGACTCTGCCGCCGCCTCCGACTCGGGCGTTTCCTCTTCGCCCCAGACGTCGTACAGCACAGCGACGTTCAATTTGTCGCCCATTCCGCCTCCAGCGTAACCCATTTACGCCTGAAAAGCCTTGCCCCGTGCCAGATGATTCATCACCAGAGTAGTCACGAACACCGTGATTTCGGACAAATGTTCTGCCTCTTTTCTTCTGTCGATCATCAGTCTCAGCTCGGTGCTTCTTTTCTCGATAGATTCCATGAGCCTGCGAACCAGCGGGCGCTGCATCGCCGTCCAACTGGAGATGTGGTCCACCATCGCTTTCCGGTTCTTTTGCAAAAAGGGCCCCGCGGGCTCGGAAGTCTTGCGCTTTTTTAATGCATTGAAGATCGTTGTAAGATCGCTATCCAGTGTGACTTCAAGCAGCGGAATCTGCTCGGTCGAGCGGCGATAAAACTCGCCCACGGTCATCTCCATCTCCGAGACCGTAATGTCGGGTTCGCCGCGCTTGCGCAGAGGATCGACATTGCCCGATTGCTTCGCGATCCGGTCCATGTACCGAAGCTTCGCCATCGCGCCCCATCCACGATACCGTTTGCGCCATCCTGAACGCGGCGTCATCCACACGGCGAAAGTTTCGGCAAAGTCTTCATCTGGATGTTTCTGCGCATACCATCCGGGCAAGTATCGGACGTAGTCTTTGGAAAACAACACCGGCCGGTAATTCTCGCGATAGGGCCGCCGATAGGGACCGAACAATTGTTTCCATTCCGGCGTGCGGTGCAACTTGTACGCGTAGTTGAACGCGTGCCCGGCCTCATGCCGCAGATACATCATGATCTCGCGATGATCTTCCAAGTCATTTATTTCCCTTTCGATTTGCCCGAGATCCGGCCGCGCCAGATAAAACGGGATTCCGATCACCGGCTCTCCCGAAGGACATCCCCATTCGTCGGTCAAATAGCACGCTGGCCGGAACCTGGTGATCTTCTTCTGCTCCAGCTCACGATAAAGTTGCTGCACGAGCTTTTCGACTGCTGAACCCTCAACGGTCAGACCCAGGTCGCAGATCCTTGTGTTCTGAATCTGCGGCGGCTCAGGAGGCGCTAGTTCGGTCGAATCCATCGGCTTTGATCAAAGTGTATTAAAAGGTTAACTGCAGCGACAGTGCGGAGAAATGGACGTGGTTGTCGCATTCATCTCAATATCGCAGGGCAGTGGTAAACTGTTGCCAACCCGCCGGAGAGATGGCCGAGAGGCTGAAGGCGGCGGTTTGCTAAACCGTTATACGGGCCAAAACCTGTATCGAGGGTTCGAATCCCTCTCTCTCCGCCATCAATACTTTACGGACAATCATTGAATCTGCTCCGACTGCGATTGTGGCTTTTTTGTGGCTTTCTCCGCGTTGTACGCCTCTAGGCGTTCCATCGCAAAGATCTTGTGTTCTGGTGTTGGATGACAGTACCGCTGCGTAATGGTGGTCGAGGAATGTCCCATGAGCTCCCGCAGCGTCATGAGATCCACTCCGGCCATTGCCATGCGTGATCCGTAGGTGTGCCGGAAGTCGTATATCCGGAAATCGAACCCCAAACGTTTGCAGAGCTTTTTGTGGCGTCTCGTCACCACTTGGTGGGGGCCAGCCCGTCGAACAGCTTCCCTGACCTCCAGAGTCTTGCCAGGACTGCGTACGCCCTGCTGGTGAGCGGGATCGTCCTCCGGGCGAATCGGGTTTTTCCGATAGGGACGGAAATGTACCGGTTATCCAGATTGACGTGTTCGCCGTGAGCTCCGAAGAGCTCGCCAGGACGCATGCCGGTTTCCACGATGATGGTCACCGCATCCCGCAAGAGCGGATCAGCATGGCCCATGTAGATGCGCTCCTCCTCGTAGGACACGATCCTCATACTTCCCGGCCCTTCGGGAAGGAGCTGGACATGGAACTGGCCGATGGGGTAGCTCATTCTCACGCACCAGTTTCGGAACGTTCGGAGACAGGCAAGGTCACGGTTGAGTCCTGCAGAACTGCACTCGCCGGCACGAATCGACTTGAAATCTTCGACGGCTTGCGTGTTCATGCGTTCGATCCGTGCCACTCCGAAATGAGCGCTGAGGCGTTTGGCAGAAACGCCGTATCGTTGGTGTGTTCTCGGTTTGACGTGGCGACTTGCCCAGGACAAAAACCTGTCGAAGGCAACATTAAATTCAAGTTGTTCAGAAGGTCCATTGGATCCTTCCGGGTTCCGCAAGCATTGGATTTGGTGCTTCCTCTGTAGCGCTTGCCGTTGATTTGGAATTGATAGTGGTAATACTCACCTCGCTTGACAATCATCTGCGCCTCCAGTCGGGAGGCACTTCAACCCTGCATCTCAGAATGTAGTGTTCTACATCCTTGCGGAGATATCGTACCGCTTTCCCCAGCTTGACGTACGGAATATGCAGACCCTGGGAGCGCCACTGATTGAGCGTATTGACGCTCATCCCTGTCAATCCCGACACCTCCGCCACTGTCAACAGTTCCATCCGTTGACCCTGCAGATCGCGAGAAATAAATCATCGGTGTGGTAGTCAGCGCAGAAGGGAGCCAAGGCTCGTGCGTGTGCAATAAAGTTCCCGTTCGGGGTGAAGAATCCGTACCTGATGGCTTGTAGTTCTTCCCAGAAGGTTTCGAAGCTGAGCCTCGGTTTTATCGAAGCCTTAATGAGCCTTACCTTCTTGGGTTTCGCCATGTATGCCCTCCTGCATACTTAGACGACTCAACAATTTTGTTAATTTCCAGAATTTAGGATGGATTCCACGACCGCCTTAAAATCCATAAACTCCTCCGGCAAAAGGGCAACTTTTTGAATCGCAAATGGCCGGTCCGGGCGAGGGCGGTTCAGGTGATTTCCAGCGGAGTCGTAATTGTGCCGGCCAAAATTAAACCACGAGTTCTGGCCGCGAGTTTCTGTGGTCAGTGCCTTTTGCGCGTCGCGGCTAAACATTTGGGAATGTTTCAACCAGGCGTTTTCTTCGCCCCGAGGACCAAATCCACATCCTTCGGCGGCATGACCGAAGAGGTCATGAATGGCACGAAACTTATCATTCAAGCTCAAGCCGGTTGCAGCGTCCAATCTTCTCAAGAGGAGATGTGGATCACCACCTTGGTAAAAATACAGATGGCGATGGCTTCTGACATCGCCGCACATTTCGGCTGAGATGGTGGCGTAAGGCTGGCCTTCATGTCTCCAGGGTTCAAACTGCATGCCCATGACATCAATGGCAAAGTTCCACTGTTGCTCAATTTCCTCCGCAAGCTGCTGATAGGCTTTGCGTACGGCCGGATTGCTGGAATCGTCAACCGGCAAGGTTTCGAAAGCGTCGGCAATCCTGCCAGCCACGCGCGTATCAAGGGGCACGTATAACCCTTCGATGATCCTTTTGAAGCCATACTTCTCGTTGTAGGCCTGTGACGCTTCTCGAACGAATTCGTTCGGCTCTCGTCTGATGGTCGGCGTCTGTCTGTCCATACCTCGTCAGACGACTCGACCATTTTGGTTTTCGGAGTTTTACAACTGACGGTGACCTTGTAAGGCGGACGTGCAATGTCAGACTATTGTGATGCCTCCCTCTAAAACCCTGAGTATTCGGCCAACAGCGTGTCTTGTTAAGTGTCTTGCCGCCAAGACAAGCAAAGGCAAGTTTCTTGCTTTATTTTCCGGAACTTACATTCGCCGACCCAGTGGCCTTTCGCGTGACATGGGGGACGTAGTTTGGCTGTCGCCGAAACGCCATGATCCGCCGACATTAGAAAAGAGCTCAATCGAACACCCGCGGATCAAGATTTTCTCCGCCTAGTACCCGCGCCGATAGCTTCGGAAAGATACAAGGCGCTCCAGAACATGAAAATGTCGACCGGATGATGGCCGCGAGGCACTGGAATAGACTTTAACTATTTTTCCGCGTGCATGGAAGGATTCGAGGCCTCTGTTGAATTTGTTGGGTTTAGCGAGGACGCGATTCAGTCAACCTAGCCAAGGAAAGCCTATTCGATCGAAATTTTCCGCAACAGTTTGAAGTCGCTGAGAATTTTGCCTGCGCCCAGCACTACGCAGCACAGCGGGTCATCAGCTATGCATACCGAGAGCCCGGTTTCTTCCCGGATTCGCTTGTCCAAGTTCTTGAGTAAGGCACCACCTCCGGCGAGCACGACGCCGCGGTCGCTGATGTCGGCGGAAAGCTCAGGCGGCGTGCGCTCCAGCGCCATGCGGATCGCGCTCACAATAGTCGAGACGGACTCGCTCAATGCCTCGCGGATCTCGCTGTCGTTCACCGTGACCGTCTTGGGCACACCCTCGATGAGACTCCGCCCCTTGATCTCCATGGTCAGCGGTTTGCCCAGGGTATACGCCGAGCCGATCTCGATCTTGATCTGCTCCGCTGTGCGCTCCCCGATCAGAAGGTTGTATTTTCTCTTCAGGTAATTCGCGATGGCTTCATCCATGTGATTGCCGGCGATGCGCAGCGAGTGCGAATAGACGATGCCGGACAGCGAGATGACAGCGACGTCAGTCGTGCCGCCACCGATGTCGACCACCAAGTTGCCGCCAGGTTCGGTGACGGGCAGACCGGCGCCAATGGCGGACATCATCGCTTGCTCCACCAGGTGAACATCGGCGGCCTTGGCGCGATAGGCCGACTCTGCCACGGCACGCTTTTCCACCTGTGTAATCTCAGAAGGGACGCTGATCACGATACGAGGATGCACGAGCGTCCTGCGCTGTTGCGCCTTTTGGATGAAGTAGCTGAGCATCTTCTCGGTTACTTTGAAGTCGGCAATCACGCCATTTCTCAAAGGTCTTACAACTCTGATATGGGCGGGCGTGCGGCCCAACATCTCCTTGGCTTCCTTGCCGACCGCCTGCACCTCGCCGGTACGGTCATCGAGAGCAACGGCCGAGGGCTCATTGACCACAATGCCCCCAGCCCTGGAATAGACCCGCGTGTTAGTCGTACCCAAGTCAATCGCCAAGTCGGCAGAAAACAAGCTCAACAATGGGCGCAGATTGTTGAGGGAGATTCGGGTTATCCAGTCGAAGCGCATAAGGGGCATCGCATTTTGGAGTGCTGATTAATTCGGATTTGATTGTTTGGCTACTTCAGGGCGATGATCGCAACAGCTACCCACAACGCACTTGCATAGACGGAATCCCATAGCGTTTCCTGGGCCTTCCAAACAGACGGTTCGCCACGATATGAAGAGTCAGTAGCCCAGCCGGTATCCACTACTGCTCGGTCCCTTCGGCAGGCTCTTGTAGAAATGGGCTCTTCTGGATATGCCGTGCGTGCGCCGAGACGTGCACGTAGGGAAAGCCCAGGAATTGTTTAGCGGAGACTTCCGTTATTTCCAAGCAATTAAATTTCGACCGTGCCGCCTTCGCCAGCACTCGCTCCATTGCCCTCCGTACGGTTCGCTCTGCCCAATAGCCCATGGCGGTCGCCTGAATGTTGGCAGCCAGAAAAAAGAAGTTCCAGTCAGCTCGTCGGATGTCTCGATCAATGGAGTTGCCGTCGGAATTCTTGATTATTTCCCAGCCCTGTGAATATGGTTCCGTTTCTACTCGCAAGGACTGGGGAATGACGGTGCCCGCCCTCATCATGATGGTGCCCGCCGTTATGGTGCCTGACAATCGAGTCTCCCATCATGTCCAGGATCCAGCGGTCAATGAAAAAAGCGAGCAAACGACAGAGCATCGTCCTGCGACGAGGCTTCCGTAGTTTTCGCGTTATTCCGATTAGACGTTGAACGACGACCCACAGCCGCAGCTCTTCACGATTTCGGCTCACCACGTCCAAAAGGAATGATTGTTGCGCCAAATAGCAAAGGGCGATTCGCGACGTGCGACCGCCCTTCTCATAACCGTCTGCCGTCAGGCAGCTCGGACGTTCTCAGCTTGCCACCCCTTCGGTCCCTTTGTGACCTCAAACTCCACTTTTTGGCCTTCCTGCAGGCTCTTGAAGCCGCCCGCCTGGATAGCCGAAAAGTGCACGAAAACGTCTTCGCCACCCTGGCGGCTGATAAAACCGTAGCCTTTGGCGTCGTTAAACCACTTTACTGTACCTTGTTCCATGTTACTGGTGTTCCTTTCAATCGATTTTACGCTGGAGGGGAGTCGGAGGTAATGCTGGGCAGGTACTGGCTGATAAAGCGAGAGCGCCTACCGCCAATTCAGATCTAGCGCGCTTTTATCGTACTCCCCTCTGATCTCAGCGGGCCATCCGATTTATCTCAGTGCTTCCCCTCAGCTGGAGAAGATGGCATATGGTGCCGCGATCAAAGGCCCCAACCGCTGGGAGGGGGTATACTGCGGGAACTCTGTTGGAACCGACCCGGCAGATTTCCAGAGGTTTGCTCTGGTTCTTCAACCGACAAGGGCAACAGTAATCAGTTGTTGTTCCACGCAGAGTCTCACTTCCAGACAGGACGGCGCTGAAAGGGATTCCGCTTGGCTCTTCACGACATCACGAAACTCATTAATGCCGGAAAGGAAAAGGGCTATCTCATCTACAACGAGGCTAATGACCTGATTCCGCATGACGTCCATTCCCCGGAGGACCTGGACGACCTGCTCACCACCATCGGCACGCAGGGCATTGATGTGCTTGACGGCCAGCCCAAGCTGCCATCGGCCCTCGAAAAAAAGTTGGAGAACGAAGTGGAGGCAGGCGATGAAGTCGAGGTAAACCTGGCGGCGGTCGCTCTTGAGAAGACCAACGATCCGGTGCGCATATATCTACGCGAAATGGGCGTGGTGCCTCTGCTCACCCGCGAAGGGGAAGTGAGTGTTGCCAAGCGCATCGAGCTTGGGCAGCTGCGCACGCTGAAGGCGCTTTCCCGCTCGCCGATTGTGGTCCGACAGATCCTGGCCATTGGTGTGGATTTGAAGTGTGGCGTCCGTTCGATCAAGGAAATTGTCGTCTTCGACGAGGAAGAAATCACCGAGGAGATTCTGCAGAACCGCGTCAATGGCATCACGCGCCGCATCGACGAGCTACAGAAGCATTACAAAAGAGCCAGCCAACTGGCTGGACGGCTACTGACCATCTCGGCAAAACAGAAAGCACGCGAATGCCGCCGCTGCCAATCCGCCCTGGGCCGCGAGATTGTTCGGATTTCGCTCATCATCCGCAACCTTGGTTTTGCCAACTCCGAGCTCAAACGCCTGATCGATCGAGTGAATAAAACCGTGGACATCATGCGCTCTCTCGACCGCCAGGTCTGCAGCCTGGAAAAGAAGATTGCGAGCACGTGCAGCGCAGAACTGAAGAAAAACTATCGCAAGACACAGCGGCAGCATCGCGCCGACATGAAAAGGCTGGAAAGCGAAGCCGGCATGACGTTCCAGGAGCTGCACCGCACGCAC
>WNGL01000339.1_pt1 | contig 149533 bp, 147 predicted proteins | sample 5400591 | NCBI WGS metagenome assembly WNGL01 (sample SAMN13153377, study PRJNA577476) | soil metagenome | isolation source: 80 cm soil or saprolite under Garry oak tree replicate 1 | place: USA:California | collected 2016-06-15 | reverse complement strand
AAAGAAGTCAAAGGTATCTGTGCGGCAGTCACGTTGAATCCTTTCTGCTGAAGAAAGGGAATCACTTTGCCCCAGGATGAACCGTCAGCCCAGGCTCCGTGTACCAGGACGATGTTTGTTTTCGATTTCATCTTTTCTCGTTGCTTCCTTATAATGTCACTTCTAACTGGACATTTGCTATCAAAAAAACTACCTGTAGCTCCTCGCTTTTGCAACCATCTCAGAAAGCATTCGCTGGCCCAAGCGGGCCTCAAACGCTCGCTGGGTGTCCTCCAGCAGCTCTACCATTGCCTGTTTATGAGTGCAGCTCGTTCGGCAAGTCTTTTCTTTTGGATAAACGTGAATCGAAAAAACAGAGGGCGCCTCTACCGCTTTGTAAATCTCTAACATACTGATCTTATTTGCTGGTCGGGACAGCGATGAAAAACCATTGCGGCCGCGAGATGTCACCACTAAACCCGCTTTCACAAGTTTGGACAGCACACCGCGGACTTGCGAATCATGCGCCCGCACGCTTGCGCTCAAATGTGCTGACGTGACCTGTTCACCGTGATGGTCGCCAAGCGCTGTCATGATGTGAACACCGACTGAGAATTGGTTGTTAATCCTCGACATATTGTCATAATACATGTAACAGTTTACGGCAAGGGAAAAATTTAGTGGACCGTCTTTAATTTATGCGCAGTGCAACAATTAAACGGTGCTCCTGGGTCAGCATCGATGATCCGCTGATGCTCCAATATCACGATCGCGAATGGGGTGTCCCAGTCCACGATGACCGCAAGCACTTCGAGTTTCTCGTGCTCGAAGGCGCACAGGCCGGATTAAGCTGGACGATTGTACTGAAGAAGCGGGAAGGGTATCGGCGCGCTTTCGATGAGTTTGACCCCGAGAAAGTCGCGCGATTCTCTGCGCGGCGAATTGAGAAGCTCGCATTAGATTCCGCGATTATTCGCAACCGCATGAAAATCGAAGCCGCTGTGCGCAACGCGCGCGCATTTCTCAAAATCCAAGAAGAGTTCGGAAGTTTCGACTCCTATTGCTGGCGTTTCGTTGACGGACGGCCGAAGCTGAACCGATGGAAGACCATGCGGTAGATTCCTGCGACTTCACTCGAATCCGATGCATTCAGCAGGGACCTCAAGCATCGCGGATTCAGTTTCGTTGGTTCGACGGTCGTGTACGCCCATATGCAGGCCGTCGGCATGGTAAACGATCACCTCGTCGATTGTTTCCGTTATCGCCAGATCCGGTAGCGATCCGGCAGCATTGGGAGGACTGGCTCCACTTCTACAGCCTGGTCGCGATGTCCAAAGGGAGGCGAAGCGGTCTTTTCGCAGAATTGCCGCCGATTTGGTCCGATTAGTAGCAGCAAGTAGGCTTGTGAGAACCGATTGTAAACACTCCCGGATAATGTGCAACTCCTGACGTAACGCGATTAGGGTCGACGACCATCCAGGGGTTATGACGGCTCCCCGTATGTGAGGTACGATTGGTCCACTTTGCACGTTGGCTGAAAGACAGAAGGCAGCATGGCGACCCTTCTTCAGGCTTCACGCTACAGCGTGCGGATGCTGGCGAAGGCGCCGGGTTTCGCGACGGTTGCCGTTCTGACCTTGGCGCTGGGCATTGGAGCCAACACAGCGATCTTCAGTCTGGTCGATGCGGTGGTGCTGCGCTCCCTGCAGGAAGTAGAGATTTCTGAGTTGTCACCAGCGAGTTTGGCAAGGCTCGAAGTGAAGTTCACCCAGTCGAGGCACCCACTTGCCTCCGATTTGATGTCATGAGATCTACGAGATTTTCTGCGTGTTCACTGCAGTGGAACTCTTAGCCTACGCCGCGGTTCCTTGAGAGGACCAGCGATGAAGCGATTGAAACTTCCGGACGCACCGGCCAATCAGACGGGCCCCGTGAAGACGTGGACGGAGCCCGTCGTGATCCCGACATATCATCCGCTGCCTCCCGACAAGAACCCCATGTTTCTCGAAAAACGGGTCTATCAGGGCAGTAGTGGGCGGGTGTACCCATTGCCGTTCACGGACCGCATCGCGACGGATGCGGTCGAGCACACATGGCAGGCGGTTCATTTGGAGAACGAGTTTCTGCGTGTCATGGTCCTGCCGGAGATTGGCGGACGCATCCACGTCGGCGTTGACAAGACGAACGGGTATGACTTCTTCTACCGCCAGGACGTTATCAAACCCGCGCTCGTGGGTTTGGCTGGGCCGTGGATTTCCGGAGGCGTAGAGTTCAATTGGCCACAGCATCATAGACCAGCAACGTTCATGCCGGTGAGCTTTCAGATCGAAGAACACGCCGACGGTTCCCGGACAGTCTGGTGTAGCGATCATGACCCGATGAATCGGCTAAAGGGCATGCATGGAGTCTGCCTGCATCCTGGAAAGGCTTACATTGAACTAAAGGTGCGCCTTTATAATCGCACTCCTCTCATCCAAACATTCCTTTGGTGGGCCAACATTGGCGTGCAAGTCCATGAGCTCTACCAGTCGTTCTTTCCGCCGGATGTCCACTTTGTGGCAGATCATGCCAAGCGGGCCAAGAGTAGTTTTCCCCTCTGCGACGGTTACTACTACGGCGTGAATTACGGCGAACGCGGTCGAAAGGGCGTGCCTGCTGAAGAGCAGCCGCTGAAATTTGTTCCGCCGGGGAGCTACCCTCCCAACGACTTGCGTTGGTACGCGAATATCCCGGTCCCAACCAGTTACATGGCGATGGGCTCAAGCGAAGATTTCCACGGAGGGTATGATCACAAACATAAAGCTGGATTGGTTCTTGTGGCCAATCATCATATTGCGCCAGGGAAGAAACAGTGGACTTGGGGCAACCACCCGTTTGGTTATGCGTGGGACCGCAATCTCACGGATGAAGACGGCCCTTACATCGAACTGATGGCTGGCGTCTATACGGATAACCAGCCGGATTTTTCGTTTCTCGCTCCCGGAGAAACGAAAACGTTCAGTCAGTATTGGTACCCGATCCGAGAGATTGGCCCCGCATACAAAGCCAATCGTGATGTGGCCCTCAGTTTCCAAATTTCGACGAGTGAGGCACGCATCGGTGTCTGCGCGACGCAGGCATTTCCAGCCGCCAAAGTTCGCTTGGAGTCCGCGACCGGACAAATTGCGGAGTGGCAGTGCGATCTGAAGCCTGGAAGTGCTTTTCTGCAAGTCGCCGAGTTGCCTGCTGGAATCAAGGAGAGCGAACTCAGCGCCGTCGTCGAATCCCGAGAGGGACAGACAGTACTTCGCTACACGCCGACCCCTCCCGCAAAACAGGAGGTGCCCTCAGCCGCGACCGAGCCGGGGCCTCCTGGAGAAATCCGGAGCAACGACGAACTCTATGTCACAGGTCTGCACCTCGATCAGTATCGTCATGCCACGCGTCATGCTGACGTGTATTGGCGCGAGGCGCTCCGTCGCGACCCCGCTGACAGCCGCTGTAACAATGCGATGGGTTCCTGGCATCTGCGCCGGGCTGAATTTGCAAAAGCTGAGAAGTTTTTCCGCCAGGCCATCCAGACACTGACGCTTCGTAACCCCAACCCATGGGAGGGGGAGGCGTTCTACAACTTGGGACTCACGCTTCGTTATTTGAGTCGCGACGAGGAAGCCTACGCCGCTTTCTACAAGGCTGCTTGGAACTCCGCGTGGCGCTCCGCGGCCTACTTGGCGCTGGCGGAGTTGGATGCAAAAAGGGGTGATTGGAATGCTGCAATCGAGCACCTCGAATCATCATTGCGCATGAACACGGAGAACCTGAACGCAAGGAATTTGTCCGTGGTTGTCTTGCATAAACTTGGCAGAGGGGCGGAAGCAAACAGGCTACTGAAAGAGACGCTGGCGCTTGATCCATTGGATTCCTGGGCCCGCTATCTCGCATCCAACTCGTCACCAAGCGGCAACCAGATGCTCTTCGATTTGGCCCTGGACTATACGCGCGCGGGTCTCTACCTGGAAGCCGTCGAGCTCTTGGGTCGCACGGACCGAACCGCCAGAGACGGTTCAGCGCCAATTCTCTTGTATTCTCTGGGTCACATCTATCATCAACTCGGCAATACAGCCGCAGCGAAGCGCACCTATTCAGAGGCGTCTATCGCACCGCCCGACTATTGCTTCCCCAACCGGTTGGAAGAATTTGTCGTCCTTCAAGAAGCAGTTTCTGCCAATCCCGAAGACGCCAGGGCAGCGTATTATCTGGGCAATCTTCTATACGATCGCCGGAGGCACCGTGAAGCGATCACTTTTTGGGAACGGGCCGCGCGCCGGGATCCGTCCTTCTCCACAGTCTGGCGCAACCTCGGAATCAGTTATTTCAATGTGCTCGGAGACGAGGAGTTGGCGCGCTCCGCGTTCGACAAGGCGATTCAGGCAAATCCTGGAGATGCGCGCATCCTCTATGAGCGAGATCAACTCTGGAAACGCCTCGGGGAGTCGCCAGAACGGCGGTTGACCGATCTCGAGAAATGCTCCGAACTGGTGGGTTTCCGCGACGATCTGTCGGTGGAACTCGCCAGCCTGTATAACCAGACACGACAATACAAGAGGGCCCTCACGTGGCTTGCATCACGCAAGTTTCAGCCATGGGAGGGTGGAGAGGGTTTAGCTCTCGGCCAGTACGTCCGCGCGAATTTGGCTCTCGGACGGCGTGCGCTGGCTAATGGTGACTCGCTCGAAGCCCGGCATTTGTTTGAGGCAGCCCTCCGCTCCCCCGAGAACCTAGCGGAAGCTGCACACCTACTGGCAAACCAAAGCGACGTCTATTACTTTTTGGGCAGTACTTTCGAGGCCGAGGGTGATCACGCCTCGGCTCAGCAGTGGTTTGAACGCGCCGCCAGCCACGAAGGTGACTTCCAGGAAATGGGCGTGAAATCATTTTCAGAGATGTCTTACTACAATGCCCTGGCTTTGAAGCAACTAGGTCGAGCGAGAGAGGCCGAGGAGTTGCTGCGTTCCTTGCTTGCTTATGCAAAGGCATTGGCGGGGCAAGTAGCAAGGATCGATTATTTTGCAACGTCGCTTCCCGCAATGCTGCTGTTTGAAGACGATCTGCAAAAGCGAAACATCGTGACAGCCACTTTTCTGCGCGCGCAAGCTTGGCTGGGCCTCGGCGATAGCGCCAAGGCGCGGGAATTGCTTCACGAGGTGATGGTTCTCGATCGAAACCACTCGCATGCGGCAGATATGCTGGCTGTCTTGGAAGACGCACGCGGACTGGAATCGGGCTTGCGGAGTTCGGTCGACACCAACACCAGGCTTCACACATGAAGGCCCCAGGGCGCTACAACACAGGTTATGTGTGGACCATTTCGACGGTCGCAGCCTTAGGCGGCTTGCTATTCGGCTACGACTGGGTCGTCATCGGCGGAGCAAAGCCCTTTTACGAGAAATTCTTTCAACTTGGGTCCGAAGAATTGATCGGATGGGCGAATAGTTGCGCGCTGATCGGATGCCTTGCCGGCTCAGTCGTTTCCGGAGCGATGAGCGACCGCTTCGGACGCAAGAAACTGCTGGTTGTTACCGCGGTGTTGTTTGCAGTGAGTTCCGTCTTCACGGGATGGGTAGGGACGTTTTCATCGTTTGTGATCTGGCGAATCATTGGTGGAGTGGGGATCGGCATTGCTTCGAATGTTTCGCCGACCTATATCGCGGAAATCAGCCCAGCACCGTGGCGGGGACGGATGGTCACGCTGAATCAATTGACCATTGTTGTCGGGATTCTGGCGGCACAAATCGTGAATTGGCTGATCGCCGAGAAGGTTCCCGATGACGCTACTGCGGAAATGATTCGGCAGTCCTGGAACGGGCAATATGGCTGGCGCTGGATGTTCACGATTGTGGCCATTCCTGCAGTCATCTTTTTTGTCACGGCATTGTTCATACCCGAGAGCCCGCGCTGGCTGGCGAAGACCGGCGACAAAGAACAGGCTCGCCGCACACTGGCCCGAATCGGCGGAGAACAATATGGCGAAGAAACTCTGGCGGAGATCCAAAACGCGCTTGCCAGCGAGGCCGAAGGCAGGGTTAGTTGGCGAGAGTTGCTGGCACCGGGCATTTTGAAGGTACTGTTGATCGGAGTCACGCTTGCCGTTCTTCAACAGTGGAGCGGAATCAATATCATCTTCAACTATGCGGAAGAAATCTACCGCAGCGCGGGCTATGGAGTGAGCGGCATTCTGTTCAACATCGTAATCACAGGAACGATCAATCTTGCGCTTACGCTGGTCTCGTTGACGTTAGTTGATCGGGTTGGGCGCCGCTCTCTGATGCTGTTTGGGTGTGCAGGAATTGCATTGTCTCATCTGGTGCTTGGACTCACTTATCGCGCCGAAATCAAAGGACTACCGACACTTGTGGTCACACTGTGCACGATTGGCTGTTACGCACTCTCCCTCGCCCCTGTGACCTGGGTGTTGATCTCGGAAATCTTCCCGAATCGTTTGCGCGGCGTTGGCGTCTCGATTTCGGTGTCTGCCCTGTGGAGTGCTTCCTTCCTTTTGACTTTTACCTTTCCTATTCTCAATCGGGTGCTCGGTAACGCCGGGACGTTCTGGACCTACGCTGGGGTCTGCCTCGCAGGGTTTTTCTTTGTATATCTCCATGTTCCCGAAACGAAGGGCAAAACTCTAGAGGAAATCGAGCGTGACTTCGCCAGCGTGCGTGGCAGACTCTCAAGAGAGGAGCAACTGTGAAGCTCGCATAGAAAAGATGTTACGTCTGGACCATCTCCGCTGTCGCTGCCTTTAAGCTTAATATCCACTGAAGATTTCCTGCCGGCTTATCGCAGCAGTTTGGCATCCCCCTAGCTAGCCTACAAATATTGGCCATGACATGAATGGATCATCGGGCACTTGGGCGGAAAACGCTCAGTTCACTCCGAATCGGGGGCATGCTGTAGAAGGAAGTGGGCCAGAAGTCGGCTTCTTGGAAGTTGACTGGGCCAATCCCGGTCGAGTCACGGGGCAACCCAGAAGTAATGTGGCACGTTCCTTGCAAGTGTGCCCATCGAAAATTGTCTCATCAGAGGGGTGCAGTCGAGCAATTTGTGTACAAGTTGTGTACAAGAAGGCGGGTTTGAAGGGCCTGAAAATGGACCTAAGCAACGCTGAATCAACAACAGACTCTTGAGCTACAGGCCCATTCCAAATCAATCTCAAAATCTTATCACGAAAATTCGCCTAGCCGCCAACGCTCGCTGTGGCAAATTCTTCACTCCTATTTCACTTCTGCTGGTCACTACTGGACAAAACCCATTGTGGGTGGCGGTCCGCCGGACTCTGGAGCCTCTTTGATCGTGCCAAACTGCGCCTCATATCTCGAAAGATTTTCCCCGAGGGCACGCCAGATCCGCTTCGCGTGGCCCGGACTCACAATCATACTGCTCAGCAGTTTACCCTGCGTCCCGTTCGGAAAAATGTAGACAAAATTCAGCGTGAACTCTTCTACGTTGTGATGAATCATCATCAGATTACTGTAGAGTCCCTGCAGTTCTTTTTCTTCCGCTTTGATCTGCATCTGTCCCGGCTGTGGCTGCTGTTGCTTTTCGTCCATGCTGGTCTCCCTGAAATCCGGTTTCCAAAGTATCACAGCGGGGTACTTCTCTGGTCCTATTCGGTCGCGATTCGCGCAACACCCAGAAAATCCCTATTGACAGCGGCTTATATTAAGGCTAGTTTAGAGATGACATTTACTATAGTTAACTCTTCATGGCTCGATCGACCGGACCACTCGTAGACACGGAACCATCTGTTCCAGCGGAACCCCCAACAGCCGCCGCGTCCAAAGCCGGAATCTCACGCGCGGCGACATATCCTTCGCTTCCTGAATCACATCGCACGATTCCAATCGCTCCCGGTCTGAGTTGGTTCAAAAAAATTCTGGCCTTCGCTGGTCCCGGCTATCTTGTCGCGGTTGGATATATGGACCCAGGCAACTGGGCCACGGACCTCGGCGGCGGCGCAAAATTTGGTTACGCGCTGCTCAGCGTGATTCTTCTGAGCAATCTGATGGCGATGCTGCTTCAGGCGCTCTCCGCCAAACTAGGGATTGTCACGGGACGCGACCTGGCGCAGGCCTGCCGCGAATCGTATTCTCGGCCTGTCGCGATCGGTCTATGGATTGTTTGCGAAATTGCGATCGCGGCTTGCGACCTCGCTGAAGTTCTTGGCTCCGCCGTCGCGCTCAAGCTGCTGTTCGGACTTCCGCTGATCGCCGGCGTACTGATCACCGCGCTCGACGTGTTGATCGTTCTCGCGCTGCAGGGACGCGGATTTCGGCTGATTGAGGCTTTCGTCGTGACGCTGATCGTTACCATTGCAGCGTGCTTTGCCTATGAAATCTTTTTCGCACAGCCAATCTGGCGCGAAGCCGCAGTCGGCTTTATTCCGCGGTTTGAAATCCTTCGCAATCGCGAAATGCTATACATCGCCATCGGCATCCTCGGCGCTACGGTGATGCCGCACAATCTCTATCTCCATTCGAGCATTGTGCAGACGCGGGCGTTCGCAACCGACGCAGGCGGAAAGCGGGAGGCCCTTCGCTACGCGACGTTTGATTCCACTCTCGCACTTGGCTTTGCACTTTTTATTAACGCCGCCATCCTGATTCTTGGCGCCGCCGCTTTTTATACGCGCGGCATGCACGACGTTGCGGAAATCGCCGACGCCTACAAATTGCTCACGCCGGTCCTTGGCGCAAGCTTTGCCAGCACGCTTTTTGCCTGCGCGCTGCTGGCTTCGGGACAGAACTCGACGCTTACGGGCACGCTCGCCGGCCAAATTGTGATGCAAGGATTCCTGAATCTTCGCTTGAAACCGTGGCTCAGGCGGCTGATCACTCGCGTGCTCGCCATTCTTCCCGCGGTGTTTGTGATCGGCATCTACGGTGAAGGCAAGGTGACTTCGCTGCTCATTCTTAGCCAGGTTGTTCTCAGCTTTCAGCTTCCGTTTGCGGTGATACCGCTTGTTCAGTTCACGAGCGACCGCCGCAGGATGGGCGCGTTTGCCAATTCTCGCTTTACGACCATTCTCGCCTGGACCGTCGCGGCGGCGATCCTCGCCTTCAATGCCGAACTTCTGTACTTAACGCTTCGCCCCTCATGATTTTGTCCTTCCCCTATGGAAGCGGATTTATTTCGCAGCTTGAGGTTCGGGGCTCGCCAAGCTTTCTCCTCGCCGCACGTTATGCGAGACTCTTCTTTCACTTATGGCCATCGTGGCCCGCAAGAAATCACCTGTGATCCCGGTACTTTTTGTCGCGCTGCTATTGGTTGCGGCGGGGGCGGCGGTGTATGCGTTTTTTCATCCGGGACCATGGATTGTTCCTGAAGAAGCGAAGCGCCGCGTTAATCCTCTCAAGCCGTCACAGGCAAATCTTTCGGCGGCGCGTCAGCTTTATCTCGACAAATGCGCGGAATGCCACGGAGATAGCGGCAAGGGTGACGGATCGCAAGCGAAAATGTACGATCCGCTTCCGAGGAATCTTGCCGATGCTCAGCACATGAGCACGGTCAGCGACGGCGAGCTCTTTTACAAAATCAGCGAAGGCCACCGCCCAATGCCGAGTTTCAAAAAACGTTTCACCGAAGAGCAGCGGTGGCAACTTGTGTTCTTTATCCGTTCTCTCTCAGCCTCGCCGACGCCAGACCAAGTTCCACCAAAGTAGCTGCAGCAGGCTAAAGTGTGTGCTTGCATTGGTTTCGTGGCGCAAGCGATGGTGGGTGCGGTATCCTCTTCCCGCTTAATCCAATTCATATTCACAAAGGACTCTGCTTTCATGCGCAAATTGTGCTTCAGTTTCGTTCTTTTGCTCGCCGCGACCGTTGGCGCCTCCGCCGCTCCGGGAGGCGCGGTGCGTTGTGGCAAGCTGCTCGACGTCCGCACAGGCCAGTTGTTGTCCGATCAAGTCGTCACGTTCGATGGCGATGGCATCATCATGTCCGTTGCACCGGCATCGTCTGCTGTCGTGTCTACGATCGATCTCTCCAAAGCCACTTGCCTTCCTGGACTGATCGACGTGCACACGCACGTGACTGGCGACCCAGGGGACATTGGCTATCGTGGACTCGGAATCTCTATCCCGCGCCAGGCGGTCACAGGCGTCAAGAACGCTCGCCTAACGCTGCATGCCGGCTTCACGACGATTCGCAACGTTGGAGCAGAGAATTTTACCGACGTTGCGGTCCGCGATGGCGTCAACGCGGGCGAAATCGAAGGACCGCGTATGCTTGTTTCGGGCCCGGCGCTTGGGATCACGGGCGGGCACTGTGACAACAATCTTTTGCCGTACGAATATCACTACAAATCCGAAGGTGTTGCTGATGGCCCGTGGGCGGCGCGCGCAAAAGTTCGCGAGGTCATCAAGTACGGTGCTGACGTGATCAAGATCTGCGCGTCAGGCGGCGTGCTGAGCAAGGGCGACCAGCCCGGCACGCCGCAATACTCTCTTGAAGAGATGCAGGCCATCGCCGAAGAGGCGCACAAACTTGGCCGCAAAGTTGCCGCACACGCGCACGGCACGCAATCCATCAAGGACGCGATTCGCGCTGGAATCGATTCCGTCGAGCATTCAAGCCTTATTGACGATGCGGGAATTGCGCTAGCCAAGCAGCATGGCACGTACCTGGTCTTCGACATTTACAATGACGATTTCATCCTGCAGGAAGGGGCAAAAGCGGGCATGCTTCCTGAATCTATCGAAAAGGAAAAGAAACTTGGACGGCTGCAGCGCGAAAATTTCCGTAAGGCTTTTCAAGCGCAAAATGGTGGAATGGGGAATGAAACCGATTGACGCGATTCAGGCTTCTACGATAAATGCCGCCGACCTGATTGGCTGGAGTGAAAAAGTCGGCTCGCTCGAAAAAGGGCGCTACGCTGATCTTGTTGCCGTGGACGGGAATCCGCTCTCAGACGTAAGAATTCTCGAAAGCGTAAAATTCGTCATGAAGGGTGGTGTCGTCGCGCGCGATGACTTCGCCAAATAATTTCGGGTGACACTCTTTTATAAGAGAAGCACTCTGATTGTGATTTTATGTTCATTGCTGCCGTGATCGCCGCTGTGCTGGAACCGCGCCTTGCGCTCCTGCTGTTTCTTTTGCTTTTGCTGGCTGCGGCGGCTCCAATTGTTATTGGCTGGCTTTCGCTTCTCCCGGCCGAGCGCGAGCCGTTCGCCGTTCCCGGTGCGGATCGCGAGCGAAAGAGCCGCGACGCCTTCGCAATATTTCTTCTTGCGAACATTTCTGTCAGCGTGATCCTCCGCGCTCCTGGATTCCACGCCGCTCCCTTGTCCTGGCACATCACAAAGCTTCTGCCGCCGGAGTGGGGTGATCACCTCGTAATGATTGGCTTTATCTGGTTTGGGTTCGTGCCGGGACTCGCGGCAGCCTATGCCGCAGTCCGCGCAAATCCCATGCGTCTGCCGCTTCTGATTGGTGGCGCGCTTACGCTGATACTGTGGCTGGTCGGGCCGTGGCTTCTCAAGTTTGTCGCCGAAGCCAGTTGAGGATGCAAAAAAGGCCAGAGACGCATGCTCTGGCCTTTTTTGCAACACCCTTCCGCGGTCGGGCTAAGGCCCGGCACGATGGGGCTTACGCGCTCGCTGCTTTCACCTGTTGCAGCGCGGACGCGACTTCCGTGACATCCGGCACTACGGGAATATCGTAATTTTTTACCCACGCGACTTTGCCATCTTTGTTGACGATCACGATCGCACGACCGGTGATGCCCTTGTCCGGCAGAAACACGCCGTACCTCTCCGCCATTGCGCCGCGTGGCTGGAAATCAGCGAGCAGGGAATACTTGATTCCCATCTTTTCTGCATAAGCTTTGTGCGACCATGCGCTGTCAACGCTGATGCCGAGGACTTCCGCGTCCAGCGTGTCAAACTTTTTCATGTCGTTCACAAAGCAGACATGTTCCTGAGTGCAGGTGGGGCTCCAGTCGAGCGGGTAGAACATGAGCACCACGTTTTTCTTACCCTTGAAATCCGAGAGCTCCACTTCCTTGTCGTACTGATTTTTCAGCGTAAAATCCGGGGCTGTCTGTCCGACTGCGATGGCCATTTGATGCCTCCTTTGAATGATTCCATAGGCACGGGCTGATTTGTTTTCCGCCTAAAAATGATAGTGGATTCGAATGCGATTGACAAAGGACTGAAGACGCCGGCCAGTGTAGAATCAGGCTGTAGCTTTGTTCAAAAAGAGATCGTGGAAAAAATAGGGGAAGAGAGGTCGCGCCATGAGTGCCGAATCTGCGCGCCGCGCTCCCATGATGTCATTGCAGGAACTCTACCGCGTCTATACCACGATTGCTGCGAAGCCCGGAGAGCCGGTGCCGCTTTCCGCGTTCAAACTCCCAGTGGAGGAGGCGGAGAAACTATTTTCAATTTTCGACGAGGATTACCATATCAGCCGTTTTTTCCACTTCAGCGAAGCGAACGGCGACAAATATTCCATTAACGGAGAAATTGCCACGCACGTCGCCATTGATCCGGAGATTGCTTCAATTTTGTAAGTTTCGCAAGACGACAGAAACGCACGGCAGGAGCCTGTGCTGCCAAACTATTTTGTGGTGACGGGCTTCCATTTGTTTAGAAAGGCCAACAGGTCTTCCGGAGCGAGGGAGCGCGCCTTTTCGAATTCCTGATTTTTCTGAGTGAAGAGGAGTTTGCCGTCGCTTTCGAGGACGGCGGCTGCGGGAACGCCGCGCTCGAGCGGCACTTCATATTTCTTCGCCAAATTCAGATTCTTGTCGTACTCGCCGATGTCGATGTGCGCGACCACAAAATTACGGTTCAGGGTCGGAGCGATCTCCGGCGTGTGAAACGCTTCGTCCAATACATGGCAGTCATAGCACCAATTGCCACCAAAAACCAGCAACACTCGCTTATGTGATTTCGCGGCCGCTGCGAGTGCTTCAGCAATTTCCTTTTCGGCATTTACGCCACCAGGATACAGGTCTTTTTTCTCGGCAGGAGCTTTAAGCCGCGTTTCTACCTCACGCTGCTCGGCAGCGATTTTCCAGGTTGCGCCCTGTTCGATGTAGCCCTGCCCGATTTTTACGTAGTATTTTTTTGCGATGCCGTTCTCAGTGACGCCCAGGGTTAATTGAATCATCAGCACGTGGAAACCGGGTTGAGGTTCCTGCTGCGCCGCAACCTCGGCGGAGAGGCTTTTCAAGCCCTTGGCCTTCCATGAAGCCCAATAGTCCAGCTCAGTCTTAAGGTTCGATGGAGCCTGGCCGGGCCCGAGAATTCGCGGAGCATCCGTGTACAGCGGCGTGAGCGCGGCAGGGTCGCCCGAGAGTACCGCCCTGCGCCAGACGTCCAGCTGCAGCACGGGTGAATTCGCGGCTTGCGCGCGACACGCCGGCGAAAGCGTGATCGCGACGGCGGTGATCCCCAATAAGGCGGACAGGTTTCGAATTTTCACGAGGGAAACTCCCGTACTGTCTAAAGTCTAGCGTATGAGACGTGTTTGCGCATTTCAGCTGTAGGCGCCGGTCGCGAAGCATCAGAAGCTTGCCGCGATGCTAGACTGATGCAATGTACGCGCAAAGGTTTCTGGTCGATGTTGTGATTCGCGGCGAGCGCCGCGCCTGCCCACTGGAGTGGCTGGACCAATTCTGCATGCGCAACTTCACCAATGCCGCTGAGTTTGACGACACTTTGCCGGTTGCCGATGGACAGGTTGAAGTGAGTTTTCGCTTGACGCCGCAGCGTTTTGCGGATGGGCTGGCGGCTTGGTTGACGCAACGCGGCAAAGGCGAAGGGCAGCCGGTGCTGGTCGAAGCGAGTCTTGCCGGCGACTCTGCTGCCCGCTGACGTTCGCTAAGCTGCTCTGCGACCAGTTCGGGTGTCTTCGTAAAATCGTCCCATGCGAAAGACTGGACGTTGGGCTCGATAATCACGTCGGCCTGCTGCCGCCAGCTGATGTCGGTGTGCTTCTGGATGATGTTGAACGAGCGGCTGATGATGTCGACCGCAGTGCGCGGATTTTCGACCCCGCCTGCTTCGAGATAAACGGCGATGACAATGTCCGCACCGAGGATAAGCGCGCCTTCGACTGGGACTGGCGAAGTTAAAAAACCGTCGACAAGAGTGCGGCCCTCGTACTGAATGGGCACAAACAATCCAGGATAGGCGCAGGAAGCGCGCAACGGAGTGGCAATCGCGCCATTTAAATAATAGACGGTGACGCCCGCGTTGATGTCGGTGGCGCTGATAGCCAGCGGCGTTTTTAATTCAGCGAAGGTTGTTGCAGGTGTAAGGCGCGCAAGATACTTTTCCAGACGCTGGTTGGTTGCGAGTCCGAGCCAGGAAGGGGTCCAGCGGCCAAAGTCGGTGAAGTTCGTCAGCTGGCCGATCTCTTGCATTTTTTCCAGTGGAACGCCGGCGCAGAAACCGGCCCCGATCAGCGCACCAACGCTGGTCCCTGCAACGCAATCGATCGGAATGCCAGCATCACGAAAGGCCCGCAACACGCCGATATGCGCGATGCCACGCGCAAATCCACCGGCGAGCGCCAGACCAATCTTAGGGCGAGCTGCCCGGTCAACGCCGTCGCCATGGGCAAACTCGCGAAATTTTTCATTCGCGATGCGCAACCATTTAAGAGCGTCACTTACTTTGCTGTCCAGCATGCTGTTCCCATTTTAAGCTACGAGCCGCGCGGTGTGCACGGTTTGACCGCGCTTTGCCGGTTTTGTAACCTGTCCGAGCGTTCATATCGTAATCGAAGGGCTTCGATGAAGCTTCCCATACAAAAAGCAGTGGTATTAGGCGCCGGAACGATGGGCGCCCGCATTGCCGCGCACTTCGCGAACGCAGGTCTGCCGTGCGTGTTGCTGGATATGGTTCCGCCGGACCTGAAACCAGGCGCGTCGACATCGGAAAGGGACCGCTTTGCGCGGAACGGTCTTGAAGCGGCGAAAAAATCGCGTCCTGCCGCATTCTTCAGCGCGGCGCTGGCGGAAAAAATCTCGATTGGAAATTTTGAGGACGATTTGCCGCGCTGCGCGGAAGCGGACTGGATTATCGAAGTGGTAGCAGAAAATCTTGAAATCAAGCGCAACCTGCTGTCGCGCGTTGCGCAATTTCGAAAGCCCGGAGCGATTGTCACGACGAACACCTCTGGCCTGCCAGTGCACCTGATCGCTGAAGGATTACCGGATGAATTCCAGGAACACTGGGCCGGCACTCACTTCTTTAACCCGCCGCGATACCTAAAGTTGGTGGAAATTATTCCCGGGCCGAAGACTTTGCCGGCGGTCGTTGAAACGCTGCAGGATTTTTGCGACCGGCGGCTCGGGAAGGGCGTGGTGGTGGCGAAGGATACGCCGAACTTCATTGCGAACCGCATAGGGACTTTTTCCATGTTGAATGCGCTGCGATTGATGAGCGAGCTTGGGATGACGGTCGAAGAAGTGGATGCATGTACCGGGCCCGCTGTGGGATGGCCGAAATCCGCGACCTTCCGCACGGCGGATATCGTTGGACTCGACGTGCTGGTTCACGTCGTCAAGAATATTTACGAAACTGCGCCGAACGACGAGTCGCGCGAACGTTACAAAGTGCCGGTGCTGGTGGAGGAAATGACGAGACGCGGCTGGCTGGGCGACAAAACCGGCCAAGGCTTCTACAAAAAAGTGAAGGGCGACGGCGAAAAAGAAATTTTGACGCTGGATGTTCACACGATGGAATACCGCGCGCGCCAGAAAGCGAGATTCGCCTCGCTCGAGGCCGGCAAGACAATTGACGATACGAGACAGCGACTACGCGCACTGGTGGGGCCGGTCCTTGAAGGGCAGAAAGGCGATAAGGCACAGCAGTTTTTATGGAGCGCGTTGTCGGAGACGTGTTTGTATGCATCGCGGCGCGTGCCTGAAATTTCGGACAACGTTGTTGATGTTGACCGCGCGATGCGCTGGGGATTTGGTTGGGAACTTGGTCCATTTGAAATGGTTGACGCGCTGGGGCTCAACGCGTTCGCTGCGCAGGTGCAAAAGGAAGGCCGGCCGCAGCCTGCGTTGATCGAAAAGGTTCTCGCAAGCGGCCGAAAGAGTTTTTACGAATCGGAGAAGGGCATTACGACAGTTTTCGATTTGGGCGCTGCCGGCTTGAAGAGAGTGGAGGTGCCTGCGGGCATTATTATCCTGAAATCGTTAAAAGAGGCAGGGCGGGAAGTCGAGAGGAATTCCGGCGCGAGCCTGCTAGATCTTGGCGACGGCGTGGTGTGCTGTGAATTTCACGCCAAGATGAATGCCATCGGCGCCGACTTGATCGCGATGATTCACAAGGGATTGAAGCGGCTGGAAACCGATTTCGACGCGATGGTGATCGCAAACCAGGCCGTGAATTTTTCGGTTGGCGCGAACTTGATGCTGGTTCTGGTGGGCGCGCAGGAGCAGGAGTGGGACGAACTGCACATGGCGGTGAAGCAGTTTCAGAACGTGAATCTCGCAATCAAGTACGCGAAAAAACCGGTGGTAGCGGCTCCGCAAGGGATGGCGCTTGGAGGCGGCTGCGAGATCAGCTTGCACGCTGCAAGAATTCATTCGGCGGCGGAAGCTTACGTCGGGCTGGTAGAAACGGGAGTGGGATTGATTCCCGGCGGCGGCGGAACGAAAGAGATGCTGATTCGCGCGAACGAACACGCTGCGGGCGGGGAGGATTTGGATTTGTTTCATGCACTGAAGCCGGTGTTTGAAAACGTAGCGATGGCGAAAGTAGGAACGAGCACTGAGGAATGCCGCGAACTCCGCTATTTTCGCCGTGAGGACCGCTATTCGATGAACACCGAACGTCTGGTGGCGGATGCGAAGGAAACCGCGCTGGGATTGGCGCGATCCGGATGGAAGCCCGGCGCAGCGAGCTGGCAGGAAGGTGTACAGACAACACAGATCAAAGTGCTGGGCGAAGAATTTCTTGCGGGAGCGAAGCTTGCGATTCACATGCTGGTGCGCGGCGGGTACGCTTCGGAATATGACGCAGTGGTGGCGCGGAAGCTTGCCAATATTCTGGCGGGTGGACCGCTTACTTCGCCGCAACTGGTCAGCGAGCAATACATTCTGGACCTTGAGCGCGAAGCTTTCGTCTCCTTGTGTGGTGAGAAGAAAACGCGGGAGCGCATCGCGCATACCTTGAAGACTGGCAAACCACTTCGCAACTGAGCTCGGTAAATCCATTTCATTTACCGTGCGTTGCTGTCGAACGGGTGTAGTTCTTAGAGAACCGTATAAAAACGTATTGATATAGCGGTTTGCGCCGGCCTATACTGCAACGCAGGAGCACATCGTGCAGAGACTGTTGGCACCGCGTGAAGCAGCGAACATCCTGGGAATCAGCTATCCCACGCTGAAGCAGTGGATTTATCGGGGCAAGATCAAAACAGCCAAGACGCCGGGCGGGCATCATCGCGTGCCGGAGAGCGAAATCGACCGTTTGATTCCCAAGAAGCTGGAGCGCGGGGAGCTCAGCTTGCGACGCGGCCAATTTCGCAAGATCAGCGGCCGTAACCAGTTGATCGGCCGAGTGATTGCGATTAAGTACAGCGGGCTGCTGGCGCAAGTGACTTTGGCGATCGGCGAGCAGCACATCACATCAATTATTACTGCGGACGCCGCGAAAGAGATGCGATTGAAGCCGGGTGAACGCGCCGCGGCGCTGATCAAGTCCACCGAAGTGATGATTCTTCGCGTGTGAGGTGCGGAAGTCTTCCGCGGAATCGAATGTCAGTTAAGAACATTTTCGAGAAAATTCTGCTGGCGACATTCGTGGTTTGCTGGCTTGCCGCATCAGGCTTCGCGCAAAAGAAGCAGATTCGTGTGGCCGCCGCGGCCGATTTGCAGACGGTGATGCCAGAGATTGCCAGGGCTTATGAGACGCGCGCGGGCACAAACGTCCAGGTTGTTTATGGTTCAAGTGGGAATTTTTATGCGCAGATTCAAAATGGCGCGCCGCTTGATGTTTTTTTCTCGGCGGACAACGAATATCCGCGGAAGCTTGAAGAGGCAGGATTTGCCGAGCCACGATCTGCCGTCATCTATGGCTTGGGCCGGATTGTGTTGTGGATGCCCGCGAACGCTGGCTGTAATCCAGAGAGTGAAGGATGGAAATGTCTGGTGAATCCAGAGGTTCGGAAAATCGCGATCGCGAATCCCGGGCATGCGCCCTACGGTCGTGCCGCAGTCGCAGCTTTGCAGAAGGCGGGAATTTACAATGAGATCCGGACGAAGCTCGTGTTTGGCGAAAACATTTCGCAAGCAGCACAATTTGTGGAATCGGGAAACGCGCAGGCGGCGATCCTCGCCTATTCGCTAACTTCATCACCGGGGCTACGCGGCGGCAAGAAATGGGAGATACCGAAAGAAACGTATCCGCGGATTGAGCAGGCAGTCGTAGTTTTGAAATCGACGAAGGACAAAGTGTCTGCACAGGATTTTGTAAAGTTCGTGACGAAAGGGCAGGGGCGGGAGTTGTTGGCGAAATTCGGATTTCAACCGCCCATTGATCACCCCAGCGCGCAATAGGAAATTCGAGGCACAGGCGAAAATGGAAGCATTGTGGTTGTCCGTGCGATTGGCGGGATGCGTCGCGGCGATTCTGTTAATGGTTGGAACGCCGCTGGCGTATTGGCTGGCGCAAACAAAGTGGCGGGGGAAGTTCTTAGTGGAGAGCGTCGTAGCGCTACCGCTGGTGCTGCCGCCGACGGTGCTTGGGTTTTATTTGCTTCTGGCAATGGGAGCAAACGGTCCGCTGGGAAAATTGTGGATGGCGTGGTTTGGCCACACACTGGCGTTTACATTTGTCGGATTAGTCGTGGCTTCCGTGCTGTATAGTTTGCCGTTTGCGGTGCAACCGCTCGCCGTGGCGTTCGAAAGCGTGGACGCGCGGCTCCTGGATGCCGCGGCGGTGCTCGGCGCCGGCCGCTGGCGCATTTTCCGCGAAATTATTCTTCCGCTTTCGATTCGCGGTGTAGTTACGGCGGCGGTTTTGAGTTTTGCACACACGCTTGGCGAATTCGGCGTGGTACTGATGGTCGGCGGCAATATCCCGGGTATCACCAGGACGGTTTCGATTGATATTTACGATCACGTGCAATCGCTTGATTACGGTGCGGCGAATCGTATGGCTGTGGCGCTGCTGCTGATTTCGTTTGCCGTGTTGTCTTCCATCTACGCAGTGAATCGCCGAGTATGGTCACTGTGGCCGGTGAAATGACTGCGTCGCTGCTTGAAGCGCGCGTACAGTTTGCGCGGCCTGGCCAGAATCCCACCGCATTCAGACTGGACGTCGAAGTTCAAGTGGGCGCGGGCATCACAATTTTGTTTGGGCCTTCGGGCGCTGGGAAATCCACACTGCTGGACTGCATTGCCGGCCTGCTGAAAGCTGGCGATGCGCGCATCACACTTGGAGAGAAAACGCTGCAGGATTCGGCAACCGGAATCTTTCTTCCTCCACAAGAACGACATATCGCTTATTTATTCCAAGCGCCAGCGTTGTTTCCGCACATGACCGTCGAAGAAAACGCGGGCTTTGGCCTGCGGCACGTGGGCGAAGTCGAGCGGAAGGCCGCAGTCTTTTATTTACTGGAAGTGTTCCGTATAGCGCATCTAGCGCAGCGCAAGCCGGGAGAAATTTCAGGCGGCGAGACGCAACGTGTGGCGCTGGCACGAGCGTTGGCGCCGTCTCCGCGGGCGGTGTTGCTCGATGAGCCGCTGAAAGGATTGGATGCGGAACTAAGGGCGTCGATCGTGGACGATTTGCGGGCGTGGAACCGCGCGAACCAGCTTCCGATTTTGTACGTGACGCATCAGCGCGATGAAGTGGATACGCTTGGCGAGCGTGTGATTGCAATCGACCGGGGGCGCGTCGTTTCCGAAGGGATTCCGCACGCCGTGCTGGATGCGCCACGCACCAAGCGGCTGGCGCATGCCGCGGGTTTTGAGAATTATTTGACTGCCGCGGTCCTGGAGCTACGCGAGGTGGACGGTGTGATGCGAGCGCGATTGACAGGCTCGGAGGCGGAACTCGAATTGCCGCTGGGGTATGCGGCGGTGGGAGATCGCGTACGCGTGGCAATACGGGCGGGCGACATTTTGTTAGCGACGCAGAAACCGGTCGCTCTGAGTGCGCGAAACGTTTTGGAGGGAACGATTGATTCACTGGAAATCCGCGGTTCCACGGTGGTGTGCCGGGTCAACGCAGGCGCGATGTTTGTGGTTCACGTGACGCCGGGCGCGCTGCGGTCACTTGAAATCGCGGTCGGGAAGCGCGTCTGGCTGGTGATTAAAACACATTCCTGCCAACTCGTGGACGAGTAGCCGAAACCGGCGTCGGTTGCGATAAGTTAACTCAGCCGCCCGATTTCGCGCCACTTCTCGCCGGAGCGTACTGCACTTCGTCGGCGATTAAGTCCGCGCCCTTGGGCGTGGCGTGAATGACAACGCGCTGGCCAACGGCGACATCAGAAAATTTGGCGGGCTTGCGATCTTTTGTGACGTACGCGGTTGTGGCGGCAAGTTTCACGTCGACGGATTTGCCGTCCTCGGTTTTTACGGTGACCGATTCCGGGCTGATTTTTTCGATGGTTCCAATGACGTGCTTTTTGTCGCCGTGCGCGAAAGCAGGCAACGTAACCAGAACTGCGAGCAAAAATACTATCCAACGGAGTTTCATGGTCCTTGGCTCCTCAAGTTCTCTTATCGCACAATGCGCGGAGTACATCCAGCTTGGGATGCCCGTCGAAAAAGTCGCAGAGAGATATCTCGCTTCGCCTGCTTGCCCGCCACGGCGGGCAGACAGGTCGGAATGACGTGCTTGGGGAAGCGTGGGCAGACGGTCAGTGATGATGCTGTTCGGATTTGGGAGATGGTTTCACAGGGACGCTGTTCAGGAAATCCTTTTCTTTCTGCTCTTCTTCGCGGTCTTCGGGACCCTTTGGATTGTACTTTTCCATTTCGAGACGCTCTTCCGCGGTGAGCGCGGGCAAATGCCGGATAAAGCGCACCAGTTTCCAACTGGAGTCGGTGTCGCCGTGTTCTGATCCCGCGCCACCGAATGAGGGCATGCCAGTAAGGCGCACGCCATTTTCGATGATCCAGAAAATATCGCCGTCAGAAAGTTTTTGAGTTTCGTCAGCTCGGAGGTCCGGCGGCTTGGGATAGAGTCCGTGGCCAATCTGTGTGTCACCGCTGCCGTCGTTTCCATGGCAAATGGCGCAGTGATCGGCGAAATGCAAACGGGCTTCGCGTTGAACTTCCTGCGAATCCGCGATCGGATTCTTTGTTTTGTGTGCGTTTGATGGCGTGGCCATCTTTCTGGCGTTGCGCGCGATTGCGGCCTCGAGCGCACTCGGCTGCGCTCGCGCGCTGAGACCGTCATGCAAGATGCTGACGGCCGCCGCGGCGAGCAAGCCCAGTGCAACGACCAGGAGGAGGAGAAAAATCGTCCCGCGTTTCATCACGAAGAGTTTACTCCGCCTTGATGAACAGCGTTACAAGGTTTCGAGTTATCGCGTACTAGTGATGGTGATGGTCTTCTGGATGATCGGTGTGCCAGGGGCCGATGGCGGTGCCGATAATGATCGTATCTTCATCCGCCGCCATGGTGTGCTTCACATCCGCTGGAACGTACAGGAAGCTTCCGACCGGGTAAGACTTGAGGTGCGCCAGGTCGAGTGTTTGGCCGAAACTGACCTTCAACACACCCTGAACCACTGCAACCCGCGCGTCGCTGCCGTGCGAGTGAAAATCACGGAATCCCGCGGGAACGAAAGCGGCGTAGGTGAACGCTTCACCTGGTACGTCGGTGCGCCCTTCAAGCACCGCCCATTTGGTCCCATCAGCATCGGTTTTTTGCCAGGCAATTGATTTTGCGTCCCACCCCTGCGGCACCTTGGTTGGTTCGGTCGCGGGTACCGCCAGTAAAGCCAGATTGATGATGACTGCTATCAGCCAGCGCATTGGCTCGTCTCCGTTCGGATTGAATTCGCCAAAATATCTTTCAGCTTATTGAAACAGGCGAACTGTAACGCGCGCTGGGGAACGGCTTCTATCCGAAATGAGACGGCAAATTCAAAGGCGATGAGGTGCTGACGGGCGGGAGGTTAGAGACGGGCGGCGACGCGGGCGGCGATTTTGTGGTCCTCGGTTTCGATCACGAGAACTAAATCGCTGGTCAGAGGCACGTTTTCGCCGGCGACCGTGAAGGCGTAATTCCACTCAAAACGAGGAGCGAGTTCGCTGGCGGCATCGGCGGCGTATGGCGCGAGGCGCTTTACGCTGGCGGCGGTGCGTTTGCTGGCTTCGACAGGACGCATGGCAATGCCGTCCTTCCAGAAAAAATTCAGACGAAGCGTGCTCATGATTTCGCGCGTGAGCGGCGGGCGGACTACCGTTTCCTTAAGATCGAACGTGCAGGGAAAATCCAGCAGATGCAGTGTAAGGAAAAGCTCAGGCGGGTAGACGGTGACAACTTTTTCGTGAAGGACGTAGGTAGTGCCGTCGGTGGTGTCCACGCGGCGGAGGCCGTCGAAAAAATCTGGAGCGGTCATGTGGCCGGAAAGGCGGAAGCAGGAGCCGCTCGGGAGGTGGCCATCGGTGGAGAAGAAAACGCCGCCATCGAGATTCCAGACCGTGCGTTTGGGGCCTTTGACTGGCTTTTCTGTTTTTTCCTCCTTGTGCGTTCTGTCCTCGATGCGCGACTGCAGAATTCCAGTGTGTGCTGTGGAGAAAAAAAGAAGCGTGGAACAGAAAAGCGGTTTGGCGAGAAAGGCGAGCATCAGTTGGTCCCGGAAGGAGATTTTAGCGCAGGAAGAGGGTAGCGGAGGCGGAAGGAGATTTCCCCAACCTGGAAGATGGCTTGGTCGCCAGAGACGCATTGCGGCTGGACCTTTCCATCGAGAACGGCATGGATGGCGGCATCTAGTTGCTCGAGAACGGCAGGCGGCGCGACTGGAACGTTGTGCGATCCGAGTACGAGCTTGATTTGTGGCTCGAGCGCGACGAGTTTCTTGACGGAAGCTAGGTAGGCGGGAAAATCGGTTTCGGGGCGGTAGAGCCAGATCTTGCCGCCAGGGTAGAACGTGTCGCCGGTAAAGAGGAGACCGTTGACGCGATCGATGAGTGAGATGGAGTCTGGAGTGTGGCCGGGAGTGGAGATGATTTCCACCGAGCGGCCGCCAAGATTGATTTTGAAGTGGTCGTGGACAAAAAGCGAAATTTTCCAGGGCTTGGTGGAATATTTGGCGGGATCAAAATTCTTTGGAAGTGCGCCACAGATTTGGTCCTTGGCAATTTCGGCTTGCGCGTCTTCGCGGGAGCCTTTGGCGTTGGCGCGGGTGAATGATGTGTCCATGCCGTAGACGAAAAGGAATTGCCAGTTGCCGCCGACGTGATCGTCGTGGGTGTGGGAATTGAGTACGACAATGGGGCGCGAAGTGAGGCGCGCGACGATCGATTTGATGTTGCCGATGCCCATGCCGGTATCGAAGAGCAGTGCCTGCTTGGTGCCGACGATCAGGTAGGAAATGACTTCTTCGGCTTGCTGCGGCTCGTAGATCGCGAAGGTGGCTGGAGCGACTTTGTAAACTTCGAACCATGGATCGTTGAGGGCGACTTGTTCGAGGGATTTGTATTCTGGGCGCGGGAGATTTTTGCACCAGTCGGGTCTTTCGGACTGTGCAAAACAGACGGGCGAAAAACTTAATGCAGAGGACACAGAGACGCAGAGAACGCCAAGATAAAGAAACAGGTGCTGAAGAGCCAGAAAAGTTTTTTTGCTCATGGATGAGCTTTGTCTGCGGCCCGCGGAGCTTCGGTGAAGATGGATTTGGGGATCATCATGTGGACGCCTTTGTTGCCGTCGACCAGTTCGGTGATATGGAGATCGGCGGCGACACTCGAGAGCATATAGGCGTCGTCGCGGGAGAGATGTTTTTCGGTAACCAGGAAATCGATCATCTCGCGGACGGCGAGCGTGGCGCAGGCATTCAAGTCATCGTTCAGGCCCATGGTGATGTAGTGGGTGGGCGTTTCGGCGCGCGGCCACTTCAGGTGCATATCTTTGCGCACCACAAATTGAAACGTACCGATGAGCGAAGTTTCCAGCGCTGTGATGTCCACTTCACCGTCGCCCTGGCCGGCGTGGCCGTCGCCGACTTCAAAGAGCGCACCGGGGGCGTGCACGGGAATGTAGAGCGTCGAACCGGCGACGAGATCCTTGTTGTCGAGATTGCCCGCCATAATCCACGGCGGCGCGCTGTTGAAGCGGCCCGCGCTTTCCGGTGGCGCGTCGCCCATGCTGCCGAAAAAGGGACGCAGCGGAATCTCGATGCCCGGCGCGAATTTCGCGACCATGCGCTTTTCATCCAGCGGAATAATTTTTATTTTCGAGTAAGGATAGTCGTCCGGCAGAAATCCGCGACCCGCTCCAAACCCGTTGTACGCGTAAGGGATCGCCAGTTTTATGGCCAGAATTTTCACTTCCAGCACGTCGCCCGGCTCCGCGCCTTCGATGAAGATCGGACCAGTGAGGATGTGCCCGCCGGGGCCTTTGTCTTTCACCTGGTCGGTGATGTCGCGCAGCGATTGCTCGATTTGATCCGGTGGCACGCCCGCTTCTTCCAGGCGCTTCGGACTGTTCGTGATCAGCGTTTGGACTTCCACTGTGTCGCCGGACTTGACGCGCAGCACCGGCGCAGCCTTCGCGTCGTAGTAGCCCCAGGCCACCGTCTTCGGCGTCGCCTTCAGCATCAGCTTCTCCTGCGCCAACGCTTGGTGCGTAGCGAAAAGGGATAGCGCGGTGGCTGTGGTCGCAAGGTGCTTCGTCAGCTTTCTCATGTTCCCAGAATCATCTTAACTAGCATCGCTTTATCCGTACCCAATTTGTTCTCCACAACAACGTACACGTGAGTGATGTTCCACCCACCGTCGACGCTTGACCGCAGTTCATATTTTCCGGAAGGCAACCCCTTAAAACAGAATTTTCCATCGGCGGCGGTACGGCAAACGGCTAACCTTCTCTGCGTCGGATGGTTGTTCCTCGAATGCTCATCAAGCAGATAGTCGGGGTTATCGAAGATCTCGACCAAGGCATTTTCAACTGCGCCGCCGAATTCCGCCTTGACCCTACCCTCTAGCTTTCGGTGAGTTTCTTTTTCGACCATAATCACCACTTGATTTGCACCTTCACGGGTGGCATCGCCCTCATCGGCAGGGCGGCACTTACAATGACTAACCACGGCGGGGGCGGCAGCCAGCATAAAGCCGAATAGAAACAGCAATGCCGGAGCGAGAGCTCGACAAATCACGGAAAGCAGAAGCGCAGCACGCTGTGCCTCTACGACGGAAGCGAACTGATGAGGCTTTCTCACGGGTGGGTCATGTCTTCGGGTTTGACAAGGGCGTCGAATTCTTCGCCGGTCAGGAAGCCGAGTTTTAGGGCCGCTTGGCGGAGGCTGGTGTGTTCGTGGTGGGCGGTGTGGGCGACTTTGGCTGCGTTGTCGTAGCCGATTCTGGGGGCGAGGGCAGTGACGAGCATGAGGGAGTCTTTGACGTAGTGGTCGACGATGTCGCGATTGACTTCGATGCCGTGGACGCAGTGGTCGACGAAGGAGTTGCAGGAGTCGGCGAGAAGTTCGACGGAGTGGAGATAGTTGAAAATCATGACGGGCTTGAAGACGTTGAGTTCGAAATTGCCTTGCGAGCCGGCAAAGCCGATGGCGGCGTCATTACCCATCACCTGCACAGCGACCATGGTGATGGCTTCGCACTGCGTGGGATTCACCTTGCCCGGCATGATGGAGGAGCCGGGCTCGTTTTCAGGAAGCGTGAGTTCGCCGAGGCCGCACCGCGGGCCGGAAGCAAGCCAACGGATGTCGTTGGCAATTTTCATGAGCGAGGCGGCGAGTGTTTTGAGAGCGCCGGAGGCAAAAACGATTTCGTCGTGCGCGGAAAGGCTGGCGAATTTGTTGGGATGCGAGCGGAAAGGCAGGCCGCTGAGTTCGCTGATTTTTTTAGCGGCGCGCTCGGCGAATTCGGGATGCGCGTTGAGGCCGGTACCGACGGCAGTACCGCCGATGGCGAGGTCGTAGAGTCCATCGAGCGCTTGCGAGATGCGGGTGAGGTCGCGGTCGAGTAGGCTGACCCAGCCGGAAAATTCCTGTTCTACCGTGAGAGGAGTCGCATCCTGCAAATGGGTGCGGCCGACTTTGACGATGCCCGCGAATTCTTTTGCTTTGGCATCGAGCGCGTCGCGAAGTTTTTTGACGGCGGGCAGAAGGCGACGGGCGGTTTCGGTAGCCGCGGCAATATGCATGGCGGTAGGAAACGTGTCATTCGAAGACTGCGACATGTTGACATCGTCATTGGGATGGATGGGCTTCTTGCTGCCGAGGACGCCGCCGGCGAGCTCGATGGCGCGGTTGGAGATAACTTCGTTGACGTTCATGTTGGTTTGCGTGCCGCTGCCGGTTTGCCAGATGCGCAGAGGGAAATGATCGTTGAGCTTGCCTGAGATGACGTCGTCTGCAGCCTGGGAAATGAGGCGGGCTTTTTCGGCAGAGAGCTTGCCGAGGTCCTGGTTCACGAGGGCGGCGGCTTTTTTGAGGGTGCCGAAAGCGCGGATTAATTCGAACGGCATCGTGTCTTTGCCAATGGCGAAATGGATGAGCGAGCGAGCGGTTTGCGCGCCGTAGTAGCGGTCGGCGGGGACGTCCATTTTGCCCATGGAGTCGGACTCCGAGCGGCTTGGCACGCCCACGGGCATGGAGGTTGGCTTGACGGCTTCAGACATCGGCGGCTCCTAAGAGGTGAAGAGAAGAAAATAACACAGAGTAGCGGATGATGAGTGGCAGCGGTTCCTGCCAACGAACTGCGAAAGAGGTCTTGATCCAGAATTGTTACTTATTGGGGATGAGGGTGCTTTGGCTGGCGATGCATTGCCAGGCGGCGTTCTGCTTGATCCAAGTGTCGGTGAAGCGCGCTCGGTGGGTATATGGCTTGCCTTTGGCCACTCCGGTTTCGCGGTAGATTCCGGTAGCGACGGCAGCATTGCCGAAAACGCGAACCGAAACGCCTTCATCGAAGAGGTGATCGGGTTCCAGATCGGACTTGGTGACGGAATGGAGGTATTCGGGCTTGTTCATCAAAGTGCCGTCGTAGTCGATGTAGGTAAGCGAGTCGGCGACGATGGAAGAGATGGCGGTGGCGTCACGGCGAGCTTCGGCCTGGTTCCAGGCGCGTTCGAGTTGTTGGATCTGGATTTCGTCCCCAGTAGAGGGAGACTTTTCTTGAGCAAAGAGAGTGGCGCTCAGGACGATCGCGAACGATAGGAAAGCGCAGGCTGTTTTCATGAAGCACCCGATCAGCGAGTGGAAGTGAAGGGATGGTACAAGGAGCGGTGTGAATTTCCTATCGAAATTCAGTAAGAGGCCATCGGCGACGAGGACGATAGGAGGAGAGGATCGCCACTTAGGGACGCTTATACCAGGTGTAGCCAACGCTGAAGAAGATGCTGGCGTTGTAGCCGGGATTGTGGTCGCCGAGGCTGGCGTTGGAATGGTGGACCAGGTCGAGGCCAAAATCGACAGAGCGTTCGGGCCGGACGAACCAATGAATGCCACCGCCGAGTTGTGGAGTGAAGTTGATGCTGGAGGTGTTGGGAGGAGGCACATCGGAGGTGGTGAACAGGACGCCACCAGCAAAATGGAAGTACGGAATGACGCGGCGATTCGCGGTGAAGTTCCAACGGACGATGAAGGGCTTGATGCTGGCGCCGTATACTGCGCCGTTCGGAGTGAAGACAGTGTAAACGGGCATGACCTCGACGGCGTATTCAAAGTTTCCCCTTAAGACCGTATTGCGAGCGAGATCGGGCGTCAGGACGCGGCCGGCACGACCGCCAGCAAAGAGGAATTGCGTGTTCGAGGATTTGCCAGCGCCAGTGCCGCCGCCAAGGAACGCGCCGAAGTCCCAGGTGCTGCGGCCGTCGACAAGGGCGTTAGCGGTCTGCCGGGTGGCTACAGGCTGCTGGGCGCGGACGGGTGCAGCGAGCGTTAGGCAGGCTGCGAAATAGAGCGGCAGTATGAATGGCAAGGGTCGGACGAAGGGCGATCGGGGCAAATTTGCTCTCCTGGAAACAGCGTTGAACGCGCGAAAATGTGTCGACAGTTTGGAGGAAGATAGAACCATAGCCTGCGCGAAAAAAGAGAGAGTAAGCGGCCTGAGGTATAATTGGTAGAGTTATTTCAGAGGACTGCGTGGGTATCCAAAAGGTAGAAGTCACGGGAAAAGTCAAAATTCAGCGGAAACTGCGATTTCTGCGAACGCGTGCGCGTGAACTGCGCATGATCGGCAAAGCGCTGCTTTCGACGAAGCATCCTGTATTGGTGCACATCATCCCGATGCGGCGATGCAACCTGGATTGCGGGTATTGCAACGAGTACGACCAGGTGTCGAAGCCGGTGCCGCTCGAGGAGATGAAGCGGCGGCTGGATTATCTGGCGGCGATGGGGACGTCGATTATCACGATCAGCGGCGGCGAGCCATTGATGCATCCGGAGCTGGAAGAAGTGATCCGGCACATCCGGAAGCGCGGAATGATTGCGGGAATGATCACCAATGGATTCCTGCTGAGCGTGGATCGGATCAAGAGTCTGAACGCCGTGGGGCTGGAGCACCTGCAGATCAGCATCGATAACGTGACGCCGGACGAAGTTTCGAAAAAAAGTTTGAAGACCCTGGACAGCCGGCTGGAATGGCTTTCGCAACACGCGATTTTTCAGGTGAACATCAATTCGGTGCTGGGCAGCGGCGTGAAAAATCCCGAGGATGCACTTACGATTGCGCATCGTGCTGTGGAGCTGGGATTTACAAGTACCGTCGGAATTATTCATGACCATAACGGACAATTGAAGCCGCTAGATGCACTGCAGATCGAAATTTTCGAAGAGATCATGACGCTGGGGAAGAGGTCGTTTTCGCGGTTTAATGAATTTCAGCACAATGTTGCGCGCGGGAGAGAACACAACTGGCGATGCCGGTCGGGCGCGCGGTATTTGTATATTTGCGAGGATGGACTAGTGCACTGGTGTTCGCAGCAACGCGGATATCCGGGAATTCCGCTAGCGAAGTACACGCCGGAGATGCGGCAACGGGAATATTTAACGGACAAGTTTTGCGGGCCAAGATGTACGGTATCGTGCGTGCAGCAGATCGGGCTTTTGGACAATTGGCGTGATCCACAGAATTTGAAGCCGATGCCGATGTCACCACCGGCGGATCTGGTGCAGATTGGAAAGTAAAACCCGGCCTCGACTCGCAATCAAATTACAGTCAAGGGGATGTGAGGGCGCGCAAGAGGCGCCCTTTTTATTTTGTGTTTACAATTTTTATACAAACCAACGTCTGGCGGATTGACGCACGCACGGCCTTTTTTAAAAAATAGAGACATGACGGCACCAGCCATCGAAACGCAGAATCTGACGAAGGAATATCCGCACGGTTTTCTCCATCTGAAGAGGAAGACTTCGCTCGAAGGCCTGACGATGCAGGTGCAGGATGGTGAGGTGTTTGGATTTTTGGGACCGAACGGCGCGGGGAAAAGCACGACGATCAAGCTATTGATGGGGATTATCTTTCCGACCACGGGAAGCGCGCAGATTCTGGGCCGCCCTGTGAGCGACGTGACAATGCACCGGGACATTGGCTACCTGCCCGAGCAGCCGTATTTTTATGACTATTTGACGGCGGGGGAGGTGTTGGACTATTTCGCGCGCTTTCACGGGTTCAGCACGACGGAGCGCAACGAGCGCGTACAAAAGATGTTGAAAAGAGTAGGACTGGAGACGGCAGGAAAAATTCAGCTGAGAAAATATTCGAAGGGTATGCTGCAGCGAGTTGGGCTGGCCCAGGCGATTCTGCACGATCCGAAGCTGGTGATTCTCGACGAGCCGATGTCCGGCCTCGACCCGGTGGGCCGCAGGGAAGTACGCGACATCATTCTGGAATTGAAGAACGCTGGCAAGACGATTTTGTTTTCTACGCACATTTTATCGGACGCAGAGATGTTGTGCGATCGCGTGGGTGTGATTGCCGGCGGAAAGCTGCGTGGAGTGGGCGCACCGGGATCGATTGTCGGGGTGAAATCGCTGGGAATGGAAATCGTGTTTGAGTTAGTGGAGGGGGCCCATTCCACGGAGAAAATTCGTGCGAAGGTAGCGAGAACAGGCGCAAATTACCGGATGAGCGTTAGCGAAACGGAACTGTACGCCACGATGGAAGAATTGCGCGGAGCGGGCGCGCGAGTGATTTCCGTGACCCAAATCAAGCCGACGCTGGAAGATTTTTTTCTGGAATTAGTCGGAAAGGACCGTGCACAGGCAGCTGCGATCGAGGTGAGCGGAAAATGAGCCGCATCCTGATCGTCGCGCGAAACACGTTTCGCGAGGCGGTGCGCGACCGCGTGCTGTACAACCTGGTGTTCTTCGCGCTGTTGATGATTGCTTCGGCGGTAATCGTCGGACAGATTTCAATGGATATCGAGACTGTCGTGATAGTGAGTCTCGGCTTGAGCGCGATTTCGCTGATCGGGTTACTGATTGCGGTGTTCACTGGAGTCGGGTTGGTTTCAAAAGAGATCGACAAGCGCACGCTGCACGCAGTGCTGGCGAAGCCGTTGCACAGGTGGGAATTTCTGCTCGGGAAGTTTTCAGGGCTGGTGCTGACGCTGGCGGTGAACACGGCGGCGATGGCTGGCGGACTTTTTCTTGCGATGCTTTTCGTGAAGCATTCGATTGCGCGTGGCGATGCGGTGGTGCTGGTGGCGGTGTATTTCATTCTGCTGAAGTTGGCGCTTGTTGTGGCGCTGGCGATGCTGTTTTCGTGCTTTACGTCGTCGCTGCTTGCGATTCTTTTCACCGGTGGACTTTACGTTGCGGGATTATTTGTTGCGCAACTACGAAGCCTGCAAGCGACTCAGCTAAACGCGCAGACACAAAAACTTCTTTCGGTACTTTCCTACCTGCTGCCGAATTTTGGAAACTACGACGTGATGGGGGCGGCGGCACATGGCCGGCCGGTGCCCGGCAGTCTAATACTGCATAACACTCTTTACACAATGTTGTATTGCGCGATTGTTCTGACTGCGGCAGCGATGATTTTCTCGCGGAAGGATCTCAAGTGACGAGTGGACGGTCGACTGCGTGGCTGCTCCTGCCGGTTTTCGCGGCGGGATTTGCCGGCGTTTGGCAGCTACAGCGGAAGGTGAACTTCGAACGCGACGCAATGCGCGAGGAGCAAGATGAGGTGCTGGTGCGTTCGCCGAAGCTAATGAAGATGGCGACGCTGGAATACGGGACGCTCGCTGCCGACATCTACTGGACGCGCGCGGTCCAATATTACGGTAACAAGCGACTGGGCCAGGATACGAATCTGGAAAGCCTGTGGCCGTTGCTGGATGTGGCCACGACGCTTGATCCAAATCTGCTTCCCGCGTATCGATTTGGAGCGACCTTCCTCAGCCAGCCGGAGCCGCGCGGAGCAGGGCGGCCTGACATCGCCGTGCAATTGCTGGAGCGCGGGTTGAAGGCGAACCCGGATCATTGGCGGCTGTACCAGGATCTGGGAAATATCTATTATCTCGAGTTGAAGGATTACGCCAAGGCTGGGCAAGCTTACCTGGAGGGGAGCAAAAAAGCGGGGGCGGCGCCGTGGATGAAGATCATGGCCGCACGGTTTCTGGAAAAAGGCGAATCGCGGGAGACCGCGGCAATGCTGTGGGCCGAATTGTTCGAATCCAGCACTGACGCGGCGATCAAGGAAAACGCACGCATCAATCTGGAATTGCTTGGTGCGGACGAAGATATCGAGCACATCAACGAGATCGCGCAGCAATTCGCGGCGAAGACGGGACGTCTTCCAAAAAGCGTGCGCGAAATAATGCAGATCGGGCTGATCGGTGGAGAGCCGGTCGATCCCACGGGCCACGCTTACGTTATCGGAAGCGATGGGAAAGCGCACATTTCGGAGAAGAGTCCCTTGTTTAAGGAAAGCAGCGTCTACCGGCGAGGCCTGTGATCGGATACTTCAAGCTACGGCTTGACCCGAGCGTCGTTTAGCGATCGATGACGCAGAGCAGGGTCATCTGAGGGTCAATCAATAATTTTCCCGGTTCGCGCGTCGAAACAAAATGGAAAGGTGTTTCGGGACCGCCTGCGATGACTCTTCCCAAATAGCCACCGGTACTGGAATAGATCGGCACAGGCGCGACGAAGGAGTTCGCGACTCCGTGTTGAAGCAGTTTCCCTTTTACGATGAAGCCTTTTTCCGAATGCTTGATGGAGTATTCCACGCGGTAATGCGGTACGCCGGTTCCGCGCACCCAGTTTGCAAAGAACCACTCCATCGAGCGATGGCCCTCGATTGCCATCGCTGGTGTCATCACGGCTTCGATTTCTCGCTGCAAATCACCAGCAGAAAGTGCGCGATAGGCGTACTTTGTCTGCAGGGTGCGAAGAAGACCCATAAAGCGGGCGTCCGGATTTTTTGCGCCGGGCTCGCGGAGCATTTCGCGCAGCATGTGGAAGACCCAGGCACCCTTGCCATAGACAAGTTGCTCGAATCCGTCCGCGCTGCGCGAGGAATCAAGGCGCGAGCCGAGCTCCAGGCTTCCAATGTCCGCTGGCGGAAATTCCGCTGAGTCTTTTTCGATGAGCCGTTTGCGGAAGCGATCCAGCCAGACGCGGAGCTTGTGGTCCGGGACTTTCTGGCTGTCCGCAAAAAGAAGCGAGAGGTAGGTCGCAAGTGCCTCGTCGATCCACTGATCGCGATAGTCAGACCATCCGACAACATTTCCCCACCACTGATGAGCGACTTCATGAAAGGGAACGAGATCGTGAAAGTGCTCCTGACTACTGGAAGAAAGTCCGGCACGCTGCTGAGTTTCCGTCGGAAGAAAAGAATAAGTGGAAATATAGAGAAGTCCCGGCCAGCCTTGGCCAAACGTACCCGGAATTTGCGAAACGCTTAGCTGACGAACCGGAAATGGTCCAGAGTATGCCTCGTAAAAGTGGATCGACAAATCGATCTCCCGGGCAAGCTGTTTGAGCGCGTTGGCGGGACTGGGCTCGGGCATTGGCATGCGCATTCGCTCGGCACGAGACCAGCCGAATGGATGAGGCAAAGTGTCGGCCAAACTCACCTCGGGTTGGCGAATCCGGTTCAGCAGAGCCTGTTCGAGTTGACGATTGGCGTAGATATCAATCGTGAACCCGGTGCTGGCAAGGGAAGCATATGCATATTCGCCGAGATTAAAACCCGCAACGGTAGCCGGGTGTTCTGTGCGCCAGTGTCCAGTGCGCAATTCGCCGCTCTCGTGCTCGTCGATTTTGACGCCGGTGGCGGCCAGGAGCAGTTTGCGAGGCCAGTGAAACGTCAAGTCGTATGCGGAGAATGACGCAGTGCCGCCAAGGTGTGGGTACCAGCTTTCACGCGCGCCGACGAAGAGCACCCCATTTCCGGCGTCGCGAATCACGTTGCCGTGGTAACGAAAAGTGAGTTCGAATTCGTCGCCGGATTTTGCAGCCTGAGGTATCAGCACGAACAGCTGATCGTTTCCGCTTGCCATTCGCGTTTCGGAGGCTGTGCTTCCGTCGGGAAAAGTGAAGAGCGATTCTCCGGCAAGGGTCGCAGCCTCGATGGTCAGAAGGCCGGAGAACTGAAATGGAATCAGGCGCTCGCCGGAACGATCCGTGTGGATGCGAACCGTAGTTACCCCGTTAATGGAATTGTCTGGACGGATGGTGGTTTCGATCTGGTAGTGAGCAGCTCGGAAAGCAGCGGGGAGAGGAACAGTTCCGGGCAAGCAGTAGGAGCTCCAGACATCGTAGAAATCACTGCCTCCGGATTTTTTGCCCTGCCCGAACAATTGGGGCTCTTGTCGTGACTGATCGTAAACAAAATCGAACGGTCCGGCTGGTGACCCGCCTAGCGATGCAACGAAGTACGGCTGCGGCGATTGGGAAAAAGAATCCGACAGCATTCGCAAAGAGTGCGCAGGATTTCGAGACAAGACTGCAGCTTGCCAAGCATCGGTGAGGCCCGTATTCGTTTGTGGCTCGACTTTGGCGAGTCGAAAGTCGCGAAGCAATTCAGCACCTGTCTCATCCGTGAAGCGCAGGTAGGCGGTTGTGAAGGCCTGGTCAACCATTGGCGCCCCGAGAAAATGGGCGAGTTGCTGCTTTTCTACAGGATCGCGAGGAGTGGCCAGGATGTGGCCCCTGCCGGAGAACACTGCGCCAGTGATTTTGCCGTCTATCGGGGAGAAGAGCGCGAGGTAACCTTCTTCAAAAATGAGTTTTCCGTCGCCGCGGCGTAACTCGATGCGGCTCGAAGGTTCGACTTTGTAGGTTGCGGCAGGATCAAGCTGAACGCGATTCAGGGCAGCGAGGAGTTCGCGTGGCTCGTGCGGCGATGGCTGTTGCGCGGAGAGGGACGCGGCGCAAATGAACGCAATCAGTGAAGCGGATAAAGCCCTGGGCGGCATGTTGCCAGTGTATTTAGATAAGGCATGAGGCGGCAAGGTTGCCTCAATAGATCTGCTCCCGTGGAGTAAATTCAGGAGATGAGCGGCGAATGGAAAATTCGACGAGGATTCCTGATGGCGTCGGTGTGCCTTTTAGCAGCAGCGGAGATATTCGGTGACACAATCGTCCTGAAGAACGGGCGACGCATAACGGCTTTGAGCGTGACGCAACAGGGCGATAAAGTTAGCTACGAAACACCTTCCGGAACCCTGATACTGCCGCGCGCAATCGTTGATCACGTCGAAAGGGGAGGAGTTCCTTCTGCGGAAGCGTCCGCGAACGCTTCAACATTGTCCTTGAAGCCTCCTGACACAGCGGCCGCGGCCTCTGTGCTTTCGCCCAATAAAAGCGAGATTGAAACGCGCGTGATCCTGGACGGAGAAGTGGACCGCAATTATGTGGCACAGCTCGAAGGCGAAGCGCGTTCGGGCGAGGCAGTTGCGAATCAGAATGCGGCGATGGCGCATCATGTGGCTTCGCAGTTCGAAATCGCGCACGGCGAAATGGATCTGGCCCTTGCGGACGAACGCACCGCTTTGACTTACGCGCCGCAGCAGCCCGTGTTCCTGATGAACGTCGCGTACTTGTACCTGCGGCGGAGCGAGTACACACAAGCGCTGGAATATCTGGAGAGGGCGAAGCGAGTGGCACCCGAAGATCCCGAAGTATCGAAACTCGCGGGCTGGGCATACTACGGATTGAATAAGTTGGACCAGGCGGTCGCGGAGTGGAGGCACGCCGAATCGCTTCGTCCAGATGCGGAAGTGGAAGCGGCATTGCGGAAGGCAGAACGCGACAAGCAAGAAGAAGAGCAGTACAAGGAAAACGGGAGCAGCCACTTTACGTTACGGTACAGCGGAGCGTCTGAACCGGCGCTGGCAAAGGATGTGTTGCACACGCTTGAGTGGCATTACGACGCGATCGAATCAGCGCTGAGCTATTCGCCGCCCGAGTCAATTGGCGTGGTTCTTTACACGCAGCAGGCGTTCGCGGACATCACGCAGGCGCCCACTTGGGTAGGAGCATTGAATGATGGACGGATTCGAGTGCCAGTGCAGGGATTGAGCAGCGTGACGCCGGAATTGTCCCGCGTGCTAAAACACGAACTCACGCACAGCTTCATTCAGCAAAAGACGAGGAGTCATGCGCCAACTTGGATTCATGAAGGTCTTGCGCAGTACATGGAAGGGAAGCGAAGCGACACGAATGCGGCGGCGCTGCTTGCGATCTACCAGGGCGATCCGGCGCTTGGTGCGAAGCACTTTGATGGCGACTGGATGAAGTTGTCGAATGTCGATGCTGGCGCGGCGTACGCGTGGGCGCTGGCAAACATCGAGTGCATTGTGCAATCGGGCGGGATGAGCGACGTGGACCGGATTCTGACGCATTTGTCAGCGGGTGAGTCGCCGGAAGCGGTTGTGAAAGAAGTGTTGCACAGCGACTACGGCGAATTGACGCACGACACCGTGGCATATTTACGGAAGAGGTATACCAACTGATTTTTCGCAAGCGAGAGACGACGAATGGCTCTGGTTTGAGAGTTTGGACTGCATTGGCCAGGTCAAGAAAGCTGCAGGTGGTGGCGCCGAGCAGGGAAGTAAACGACGTGGCGCTGCCGAAATTTGGCTTCTGAGCGGAGCAGACGATAGCGAAGCGCCAGTATCAACTGTCGACGAGCAAGGTGGCGAGCAGCGCAGCGCGTTGTGGCATTGTGCGCGCAACGACGTATTCGCCCGAAGAGTGAGCGCCGTCGCCAACTGCGCCGAGTCCATCGAGAGTGGGGATTCCCAGGGCCGCGGTGAGGCTGCCGTCGGAACCGCCTCCAGCAGTGCCTTCACCAATCGTGAAACCGATTTGCTTTGCCAGCGATGACGCGCGCTTGAAAAGGTCCGCACTGTATTTGCGCTCAAGCGGCGGGCGATTGAATCCTCCGCGCACTTCGAGTTTTGCGCCGGGCAAGATGGGCCGCAGAGCGCGAAGTCGTTTGTCGATACTTCGCATGTCGTCGATTCGAAGCGCACGGAGATCGAGAACAGTTCTTGCGCAATCAGGAATTACGTTTGGCCGCGTACCGCCTGCAACGAGCCCGGCATTGACGGAGATACCGCGTCGTAGATCGTTCCATTCGTTCACTCGAACCATTTGCAGCGCCAGCTCGTGAATGGCATTGACGCCTTTTTCAGGAGCGAGACCTGCGTGGGATGCGCGGCCATGGACGATAATTTCGGCTTCACCGACGCCCTTACGAGCGGTTTTCAGCAGGCCCTCTGGACCGAGCGCCGGCTCCAACACAAAAACGGCGTCGCTTCGCTTTGCTTCTGTTTCGAGCAGCCTGCGCGAGGATTCGCTGCCAATCTCTTCGTCGGATGTCCACAGAAACACGATTTTTTTTGTAAGCGGGGCGCTGCGGTCTTGGATGGCGTCGAGAGCGAAGAGCGCCTGGACGATGCCTGCCTTCATGTCAAACACGCCGGGACCGAATACGCGGCCGGCAGCGCGTCGAAACGGCATTTTGGCCAACGTGCCGCTGGCATAGACCGTGTCGTAGTGTCCGAGTACCAGAAGTTGGGACTGCGGCTTGGTTTTGCCAGGGGCCCACGTAATGCGCAGATGAGATCCGCGGTTCTTCTGTTCAACCAATTCGACCTGCACGTCGCGTTTATGCCATTCGGCAGCGATCACGCGAGCGCAGGCGTCGGCAGCAGCCTTTTCCGTGCTGGGCGACTCTGTGCGGACAAAAGATTCAAGGGTTCGAATCATGCTCGGCAACTGCTTAGTCAACCATTTGAGGAGGGACTTCGGTTCCGCAACGGAGCTCATGTCCCGCAGATGCTAACAAGTTGGAAAAGAGCTGGCAATGAACCGCCCGAAATGCGAGCCCGGCGCCATCCCTTTGCGCCGGTTTCGCAACAATTCTTGGCAGCGGGAGTGCGTCAGCATCGCTTATAATGGTAGTTTTGGCGGAGAGGCGGAGAAGCCGCAGTGTGGGCGCCGCAACGGAGAGTTCGGATGATCATGGACGTGACAGAAATCCAGAAATACCTGCCACATCGGTATCCTTTTCTGATGGTCGATGGGATTCTGGAAATCGAACGGCTGAAGCGCATCGTCGGCGTGAAGAGTGTCAGCATCAACGAAGCACACTTTCAAGGGCATTTCCCCGGCCAGCCGGTCATGCCGGGCGTGCTGATCATCGAATCGATGGCGCAGACAGGTGGTCTGCTGTTGCTGCTGGAGGTTCCGGATCGCGAGAACAAGCTGCTGTTCTTTGTCGCGGTAGACGGCGCGCGATTCCGGCGTCCCGTGGTGCCAGGAGAACAGTTGAGAATTGAAATGAACGTGCTCGCGTGGCGCGGCGATTTCTGCAAACTCGAAGGGAAAGCGATGGTAGACGGACAACTCGCCGCAGAGGCGACGCTGATGTGCAAGATGGTGGATCGCGATCCGGCCGCGCCGAAAGCGAAAGACGCGAAGTAAATGAGCGCATCGGCAATTCATCCCAGCGCTTTCATTGCGCCTTCTGCGAAACTGGCTCCGGGAGTGAAAGTTGGAGCGTTCGCGGTTGTGGGAGACGGCGTTGAGCTGGGAGATGATTGCGTGCTGCATGCACACGCCGTGGTTTCCGGCCCGTCGCGGTTCGGCGGGGCGAACGTGTTTTATCCGTTCTCCGTGATTGGCGGTGATCCGCAGGACTACACATTTGCGGGAGAGCAGACCGAGCTTATCGCGGGCGACAAAAATATTTTTCGCGAATACGTGACGGTCAGCCGCGGAACAAAAAAGGGAGGCGGTGTCACGCGAATCGGGGATGAAAACTTTTTCCTCGCCTACTCCCACGTCGGCCACGATTGCCAGATTGGAAGCGGAAATTTATTCGTCAACGCCGCGACTCTTGCCGGCCACGTGACCATCGAGGACTTCGCGACTATCGGAGCGCTTTCGCCTGTACATCAATTTTGCCGCGTTGGGCGTTACGCTTACGTTGGCGCCTCGACGGTGATAACGCAGGATGTTCCGCCATTTTCACGAATCGTGACGGAGCGCGAAACGAAGTCCTTCGGCGCGAACGGGATTGGGCTCGAGCGCCGCGGCTTTTCGCCCGAACGCGTGAAGACGCTGCAGCGCGCCTTTCGCACGCTCTCGCGTTCGAAACTCAACACTTCACAGGCGCTCGAAGCGCTGCGCAAAAATTTTGCTGATTCGGATGACGTGCAAGCACTTGTCAAATTTGTCGAAGCCGCAGAACGCGGCATTGTGAAATAGGCTGACGCTCCCTTAAATGAACACAAACCTTTCGAGCGGCAACGGGTGGGGACTCATCGCAGGCAACGGGCGCTTTCCGTTTCTTGTATTGGAAGGCGCGCGCAGTCAAGGAATTGAAATGGCTGTCATTGCCATCAAGGAAGAAGCCGATCCGGAACTGTCGAGGTGCGTACAGCGCCTGCATTGGGTAAGTCTCGGCGAACTCTCGAAGACCATTGATTTGCTACATCAGGAAGGTGTGACACAGGCAGTGATGGCCGGGCAAGTGAAGCACAACAAAATTTTTAGCGCCATTCGTCCCGACTGGAAGCTTGCGAAACTTCTGTTCGCGCTCCCGAAAAAGAATACGGACAGCCTGATCGGGGCCGTTGCAAAGGTGTTGGAAGATGAAGGCATTCGGTTAGTGGACTCGACCGTGTTCCTGAAACCCTTATTGCCGGAAGCGGGCGTGCTCACGCGCCGCGCGCCAAGCGAAGAAGAGTCTGCCGACATCGCTTACGGATTAGGAGTTGCGCGAAACATTGCGAGCATGGACATCGGCCAGACCGTCGTCGTATCCAGCCAGGCCTGCGTCGCCGTGGAGGCGATGGAAGGCACGGACGAAACCATCACGCGTGCGGCGCGCATTGCACCGGGCAGATCGTTGGTCGTCATAAAAGTCAGTAAACCGAAACAGGACATGCGCTTCGATGTACCGGTGGTGGGCCTGCCCACGATAAGCACAATGAAAACGGCTGGAGCGACGGCCCTTGCGATCGATGCGCAACACACGCTGCTTTTTGATCGCGAAGCACTCATAGCCGCCGCAAACCAAGCCGGAATCGCGATCCAAGCTTTTCCACCGGCGGTCACGGTGGAACCAAATTCTATTCCCAGGGGAATAGAACAGCGATGAGGGCCGCTGGCGAGATCAGGCGCATACGTGTGGCCGTTGCCGGTTGCGGTGAATTCGGGCGGAATCACTCTCGGGTCTACCGCGAAATGGAATCGGCGGAGCTCGCGGGGGTGTTCGATACGGATGCAGCACGCGCCGCGACGTTCGCGCAAGAATTTCACACGCAGGCGTTCTCTTCTCTGGAAGCGATGCAAGGCAACGTTGATGCGGTAAGCGTAGCCGTTCCAACCATTGCCCACGCGGAAGTCGGCTGCCGCTTGATGGAACTGGGCATGGATGTTCTCGTCGAAAAGCCTATGGCAAAGAATCTTGCTGACGCGGACGCGCTCCTGTCGGCGGCCAGGAAGCATTCCCGGATTCTCCAGGTCGGCCACGTCGAGCGCTTCAATCCAGCCGTGCTCGCGGTTGAGCCGATTATCAATCGCCCGCTCTTTTTTGAAGTACATCGATTGGGAGTCTTCACGCCTCGCAGCCTCGACGTGGACGTGATCTACGATTTGATGATTCACGACCTCGATATTTTGCTGGCGTTGGTGGGGGAACCGGTCACTGAAGTGAAAGCCGTGGGGATTCCTGTCTTAAGCGACAAAGTGGACATTGCGCATGCACGTCTTGAATTCGAAGGCGGAGCGGTCGCGAATGTCACGGCCAGCCGTGTTTCGACCGAGCGGGTCCGCAAGGTGCGCTTCTTCCAGCAGCATGAATACATTTCACTCGACTATGCGCGCCGCGATGCGCTGCGCGTAGGCGTCAAGCGGCCCGGGCCTGAGCCCGAGTTTGCTTTTGAGAAATTGCCATCCGCCGGGGTAGAACCGCTCCGGGCGGAATTGGAAGCATTTTTGGAAGCGGTCCGTACGCGCAAGGAACCGAAAACGAATGGCACGGCGGGGCGTGCCGCTCTTGAGCTGGCAACTCGCGTAATGGCATGCATCCAGGAGCACGCCGCGCGCGTCCAACCAACAGGCAGCCACCTGGCGGCGGATTTGCCTGCATTTCACTATCCGAGAAAAGACGAGCAATGATCCCACGGTCCCTGGTACCGTTCGATGCCCGACCATCCACGTTGGAGCCGACCTCGCGGCGGCGTCCATCCACGCTGGATGATAGAACACTGGTGCCATCAGGCCTGCCGTTCGCTCCGCTCGAAACGAAATCGAATATCCCCGCGAACCTGCCGCTCGAGTCCATCGCCGCTCGCTTTGTAGTGCCGCGGGACGTGAACCCGGAAGCTTACCAAGTGGTGGAAGAGACGCACGCGCTTCCTCCGCAGCCTTCTGAGATGGACGAGCGCGTTACCGTGCCGTTGGGCGCGGCTTCTCCGCTGATTATTCCGCCACCGCCTGCCATTCCCACCGATCTGGTGGAAAAAGATATTTTTCTCACTGGCGAGGTCAATCTTCTCAACGACGAAGAGGCCCTTAAGCGGCAGAACCGCAAAAATCTAATCGATCGCGTCTATTCCGTGGCGATCCACGTTGCGATCATCGCGCTGTTGATCTGGCCGCCGAAAATTTTTCGTCATCGCCAGCCCACGCCGGGAGACCTGGAAATTGCGCGCAAGCAAATGGTGCTTTTGCTGCCGCCCGGAGCGTTTGAATCACGGCGGCCAGAACCGCGCCCGACGCCTCCACCCCGCGTGAAAGTCGATCCACGAATCCTGCGGAAGATTGCTCCGCCCGAAGTCGTGCCCGAGCCAACGCCGCAGCCTGTTCCGCAGCCAAAAACAGTGGTGAAGGAATTGCCGAGCGCTCCAACGGTGCAGCCAAACGCTAGCCAACCTCCGCCGCCTTCGCCAAAGGCTGAAGGTCCTCGAAACTCGGCACCGAAATTAGAAACGCCGGATGCGCCGAAGACGCAGCCGAATCTCGTTTTGCCGAAAAGTTCGAGCAATCCGCTTCGCGACACTTTGAAGGATATTTCGCGCAATTCGGCGAGCGGCGGAAAGAGTGGCGGTTTTTCAGCTCCGGCTCCACGAGTTCCGCCAGGCGGTGGCGGGCGCCTGGGCGGCGGTGACACGCAAGGCGGCGGAATGAACGGCGCGTATCAGATTTTGACGCCGACGGAGGGCGTGGACTTCAGCGACTACATGCAACGCGTGCTCGCGAGCGTCCGCCGCAATTGGTACGCCGTGATGCCGGAATCCGCTCAGCTGGGCGATCGCGGCAGAGTGGTGCTTGAGTTCAGCATTCGACGCGACGGCAGCGTGCCTAATGAAGACCCGCAACGATTGCTGGGCTCTGGCAAGGAACCGCTCGATCGCGCGGCGGTGTCCGCAATTCGTTCATCGAATCCATTTGATCATTTGCCACCGGCATTTTCAGGGCCTGAAATTCGCCTGCGCTTTATTTTCCTGTACAATTTGCCTCTCGACGCCGCGAACCAGTAGCGCTGCTAATTAGGGTTGCGGCGAAAGACTCCCTGTGAAGATCGTTCAACAACAAGTCGTAGGCAGCTTACTGCTCGCTGCGATTATTCTCATCATTCTTGTTGTTCGCCGTTGGCACTTCCTGTTTCGATGACCACTTCTCCCGCGATTCTGCCGCTCGTCGCTATTGTCGGCCCAACGGCCTCTGGGAAGTCCTCGCTGGGAATTTTTCTTGCAAAGGAATTTGCCGGCGAAGTGATTGCCTGCGATTCTACGCAACTGTACCGCGGTTTTGACATTGGCACAGCGAAGCCCTCGCCCGCCGAACGCGCCGCCGTTCCACATCACCTGCTCGACATTCTCGAATCCACTGAAGATTCAACGGCGGGCCGCTACCGCGAGCGCGCTCTCGTTGTGCTCGAAATTCTGCGTGCGCGTTCGCGGCTACCTGTTTTTACGGTTGGCACCGGCCTGTATCTCCGGGCTCTTCTCGAAGGTTTAGCAGACCTGCCGCTGCGTTCTGACGAATTACGCGAACGCTTAAGAGGTTCTGCCACGGCGCAAGGTCCAGGGTATCTGCACAAAATGCTCGCCCGTCTCGACGCAAAAGCGGCTGCGCAAATCGCTTTAGAGGATGAGCAGAAGCTTATCCGCGTGATCGAGATTTGCCTTCTCTCGAAAAAGCCAGTCTCTGAAGTACACCGTGCAGGAAGAACGCCACTGACTGGCTGGCACGCTCTAAAAATAGGTCTGCAGCCAGAGCGCGAAGCGCTGTATGACAAGATTCACAAGAGGACAGATGCGATGCTCGAAGCCGGCTGGCTCGAAGAAGTGTCGCGGCTGATCTCAAGCGGTTTACCAGAAACTGCCAAACCATTTCAGTTCATTGGCTACCGCGAGTTGCGCAGCCACCTTCGCGGGGAGCTGGCACTCAACGTCGCCCGAAACGCGATTCAGCAGGGAACCAGGCAATATGCGAAACGTCAACTCACCTGGTTCCGCCGCGAAGCGAACGTGCATTGGCTTTCCGGTTTCGGCGACGATGCCGCGGTGCAAGTCGCTGCGAGAAACTGGCTATCAGAACAACTCGCCGGCGGTATTGCGCACGGCCGATAAGTGGAAAACTGGCAGCTGTGTTAATCTCCGGCCAGGAGAGCAGTCATGTCGAACTTCATCCATGTCACTCCTTTCATGCATGTCGACAACCTCGACCGGGCTCTGACGTTCTTCACCGACATACTGGGGTTTGAAACGCCCTTCCGGGTCGCTGACTATGCATATGTGCAACGCGAGACGGTGGGCTTTCGCATCCTGCAGCAGACGGGCGATGATGGTGCGCCGCCGGGCAATCGCCGATTTGCGTACTATATCGATGTTCGCGACGTCGATCAGCTCTATGCAGAACTCAAGCCCAAGCTTGATAAGCTGCCGAAAGGCGATGTTTACGGGCCGGTTGACCAGAGTTACGGGCAACGTGAGTTGCTCGTGCTTGCCCCTGACGGAAACCTACTGGCATTTGGGCAAGCGATTGTCAAGTGAAAGTCCAGTGCGAGAATTCGGACTAACACACCAACAGAATTACCCTGCACTTCGCGTCGCATCCTTCTCCGGCGTATACTCGCCAAGATGACGGTGGCCCAATTCGCTATCGGCGTTTTGGAGTTGGCCTGTCTTTGAGGACGATGAAAACCACGCAAGCCATCGCTTCCACTGAACGCGCTCTTCTTGTTGGCGTTGCCTGGAAACGTTCGGCGCGGATTCCAGGAATGCAGGCCGGTGCGCCTGAGCGCGAATCCCTCGCCGAGCTCGTGGAGCTCGCGCGTAGCGCGGGCGCGGCAATCGCCGGCACGATTTTCCAGTTGCGCGATAAAGCTGATCCGGCAACGCTCGTGGGCCGCGGCAAGCTCGACGAAATTCGCGCCGAAGCGATCGTCAAAGATGCGCCGCTGATTATTTTTGATAGCGACCTTTCACCCGTGCAGCAGCGCAATATTGAAGAGCACACCGAATGCCGCGTGATCGACCGAACCCAGCTCATCCTGGACATTTTTGCCAGGCACGCGCGCAGCCGCGAAGGCCAGCTACAAGTGGAACTGGCGCAACTCAACTACATGCTTCCGCGGCTGACTGGCAAAGGTGCGGCGATGTCTCGCCTGGGCGGCAAGAGCGGTGGAGGCGGTGCCGGAGGCGCGGGTGGGGGAGCTGGCCGTATCGGTGTCCGCGGCCCTGGTGAAAAGAAACTGGAAACCGATCGCCGCCGCATTCGTGACCGAGTGCGAAAGATCGAGAACAGCATCGACGATGTGCGGAAGCAGCGCGCGCTGCGTCGCCAAGCCCGCAATTCCGTGCCCCTCGGTACGATCGCGCTGGTTGGCTATACCAATGCCGGTAAATCCACGCTTTTTAACGCTCTCAGCCGCGCGGAAGTTCTCGTCTCCTCACATATGTTCGCTACGCTCGATCCCACGATACGCGCTCTTCGCCTCCCTTCTGGTCGGCGGGTGCTCCTTTCGGACACGGTCGGATTTATTCGGGCTTTGCCCAAGGGCCTGATGACTGCATTCCGCGCGACGCTCGAAGAAGTGCAGGAGTCCGCTCTGATCGTTCATGTCAGCGACGTCTCAAGCGCGCATCATCAGGAATTGGATGAAGCCGTAAACAAAATTCTCGCGGAGCTGGGCGTCGCCGGGCGGCCCACGCTCCACGTCTGGAACAAAATCGACCTGCTTCCGCAGGACGAAAAAGCGCAATGGGAAAAATCCATCGCCCATCCCGCCGAGGGAGTCGAACCGCCAGTTTTAGTTTCTGCCGTCACCGGTCAAGGGCTTGATGTACTCTTGCAGCGTATGGATGAGGCGCTGCCGCCCGATCCGGTTGTAAAGCTTTCGCTCCGCCTTCCGCTTGCGGAGGGTCGCACGCTCGCGCTGGTTCACGCACTCGGTCACGTCCTTCATTCGGAACTGGACGACGCGCACATGTTACTTGACGCCGAAGTCCCTGTTTCGATGGCGCGCCGTTTGAAGCTGCAGGACTATGCCTGGAACGGAACTTTTTGAGCAAGTCTGTCGTCTACTGATTTGAGAGGTGTTGCATGGCCGGATTCTTACTGTGGTGCATCCTGTTTGTGATTTGTTGGCCCTTGGCCTTGCTGGCGCTGGTTGCCTATCCCTTTGTCTGGCTGTTGAGTCTGCCGTTCCGGATTATCGGTATCACGCTGCACGGCGTATTTGGCCTCCTAAGCGCGATTCTTTTGTTGCCAGCGCGGTTATTACGGGGTCCAAGAGCGATCTGAAACCTGTTCCGAGGCATCGAGCCTTGATGATAGGTACCGTCCGAGTAAACATCCCCAATTCGTCGTATTCGCAGGTTTTTGAGCACATCTCACGCTCCTGACAGCGTTCTCGGCGCAGGTTCTGAGCAGTGGAAATCCTTGTGGAAATCGCAGTGACCCAGTTTTAGGAAAAGTTATCCTCGGAACAGCGGAATACTGCAACCGGCTCTCGCGACGTCTCTATCTGTTTGAAATAAATAGTCTTATCCTTGGTTACAGAGCGATAAACGCCAGTTTTTAGGCAAAAACCGCCTCTATGTCGTTTCACGAATTTGCACAGCCGCAGGGCAATCGCGTTACGAAAAAGTACACCTATTCGCGTCTCCTGCCATTCGGCCATGTGTTTACGTCAAAGTACTCCCAAGGCCGAGAATCGCGCATACCACCGCCGTTGACGCCCACCGACTCGAAGCTTATAGTCATTTTGGCGCCTGTTTCGGATCAAGATCTGGTTGCAGGCGCTGTGCGCCTATGAACCTTCCTAATTCACTCACACTGCTGCGCATATTCTTTGTGCCCCTGCTTATTGTTGTGCTTCTCACGCGCAGTCCCAATGTCGAATTGTGGGGATTTCACATGCGCTTCGAATTCTGGGGCGTCCTAATCCTGCTTGCCGCGGCGGCCACGGATTGGGCGGACGGGTATTTTGCTCGCCGGCGGCTACAGGTAACCACGCTTGGAATTCTGCTTGATCCCATTGCTGACAAACTCCTGATTTCCGCCTCATTCATCGCGCTGGTGGATATGCACCTTGTTCCCGCGTGGATGGTGGTCATCATCATCGGCCGCGAATTTACAGTACTTGGTTTGCGCAACATCGCGTCCGCCGAAGGATTCACGATTGCCGCTTCCGCGCTCGGAAAAACGAAAATGGTTTTGCAAGTCAGTGCCGTCGCTGTGCTGATCGCTGGCGCCCGTTATACCTCGCTCAAACCCATTGCCTACGTGCTCCTCTGGCTGGTGGTAGCCAGCGCGCTGATTTCCGCCGCCCAGTATTTTTTCCGCTTCTGGAGTCAGCTTGATAGCCGCATCACGCAACGCAGAAAATTACGGATGATGGAAGCGCGCGCGAAGTCCGAGGATGTCGTCCCTTCCTGAAAACGAGTTTTCCGCAGAAGATCGCCGGGCAATGCTCGCGCTGGCTCGCGATGCAATCATGACTGTGCTCGAAGCAAAGTCACCCGGGCGTATCGGCACGGAACGAGTCTGTTTTTCGCTGCGGCGCGGTGTTTTTGTAACTTTGGAAGTTGACGGCAAACTCCGTGGTTGTATCGGCGTAATTGAAGCGCACGACCCGCTTCGTGAAAGCATCGTTCACTGTGCGCAGAGCGCTGCCTTTCGCGACCCGCGTTTCCCGCCACTGCAAGCCGGCGAACTCCACGGTTTACGGATTGAGATCTCGGTACTGTCCGCTCTTTTCCCGATTAATCCTGACGGCGTCGAAATCGGAAAACACGGATTAGTCGTTGCTTCTGAGGATCGCCGGGGGCTGCTGCTTCCGCAGGTGGCGACCGAAAATAATCTCTCGAGGGAAGAATTTCTCGAAGAGACCTGCCGCAAGGCCGGACTGCCGCGCGACGGCTGGCGCGATCTGGGTACCAGCATTTTCGCCTTCACCTGTGAAGCATTTCGCGAAGATTCGGATGCCGCCGCCGCATAGCGGGATCAAAAAAGAAGGCCCGCGAAGGTGGTTACCTCGCGGGCTAGAAATTTCGCTGCGCGTGACTAATTTAGCTATTCGAGCTCTACGTAGTCGCCGGAATCAATTTCCGACCTTGACGCCGTGACGAGAACCGTTGAGGCATTCTCGCTGGCGTTCAGAACGATTCCTTCGCCGAGGACTTCGCGAGGCAGGTCGTTCCACGCGTAGTGCTTTGGATTGCTTCCGTATCCGTACAGCCGGTCCTGGTAATCGCGCGTCGATGGAATTGTGTTTGAACGCGTGCCCTGATACCTGAAGATCCGAAAATAATCGCCGACCTTCACGCCTTGCTTTGTGCCCAGGTTGACGTAAATGCTGTCCCATCGTCCTGTCAGTTGCGATGTATCTCTTCCTCGTACGACCATCGCCACAGGCTTTCCGCTCACCGGGGCAAGGGTATCAAGGGCTGCCGCGTCTTTGTATGGTCCCGCGGGACGTTCGACGAATGGCCGAACGATATCTCCCCGCTGCATCAGATCGCAGCTGTTCGACACCTTTGCGATCGCGAGGTTCGGCTGGACTTTGATCACTTCCAACTCGCCCAAATCCGCGTAATGTGTGCCCATCGCGTTGGTTAGCTTATCCTGCCACTTAAACCACTGTACTTTGAGAGGATCCTTGTCCTCGCGCATCACGGAGAAGCGGTCGCCCTCCTTCACGCCTTGGCTGGCTCCCTTGCTAAGGAATACCGTGTCTCCGGCTGTGAAAGTAAGCTTGTATTCCGATTGCTCGCCGCTGATAAGGCGTAGATCGTCGGGAACTTTCTCGCTCGTGTAAAAACCAGCGCAATAGACCGTGGTTCTCCAAGCGTGGTTGGCGGGTTGGACCGGCTGCGTGCTGGAAACTGGGGCTTCCTGGCCACCTGCGACATTTGCGCGCATCACGAGACTCCTTCAAGTACACGCCCTGAGGGCCGTGCGGGGACTATCCATCCCGAAAATAGCAATGCGTTCCAGTACCGTCAAGAAATTGGCTTGGGGTGCTTTACACACTTGATACCATCATGCTATATCTTTTGTTTTCAATAGCATGCCAAGTCGTCACACGTCTGGCCATCCTTTCGCCGACCGCGTTTGCGCGGTGGTTGCGGCAAGCACAGCCAGGGACGCAATGCGGCAGCTTCGCGAGGCCGGACGCTACACTAAGACAATCGAGCTGCGGCTGGACTGGCTGCGCTCTGACCGCGAACGGGCAAACTTCCTCGCCGCACTTCGCAGGCACTCCCGCAAAAGGCTGACGCTACTTGCTACCTGCCGGAGGATTCTCGGTGGAGGCAAACTTCCTGGAGGAGCGCAGGCCGAGTTGTATTGGCTTAGCCAGGCGCGCGAGGCTGGGTGCAAATGGTGCGATCTCGAAATCGAAACGCTGCGCGAACTTCCCGGGCAATCTGCCCGGTCGCTGCCGGTCCCGCCGAAGATTCTGTTGTCGTTTCATGATTTTGAACGCACACCGCTCTTGCCGCAGCGGTTCCTACACGCGAGGCGTGGAGAAGCCGACGCCATCAAAATTGCCGCGCGTGCTCGAACGATTTCGGATAGCCTGCGGCTCCTTCATCTCGCGCGCGACTCGAAGGACATTGTTTCGGTGTCCATGGGAGAGATCGGATTGCCCGCACGACTGTTGGCGCTGCGGGAAGGCAGCGCGCTCGCCTACGCTCCCGTCGCGAACGCGACAGCGCCAGGCCAAGTTTGCTTGCGCGAATTCAAACAGCTCTATCGTGCCGACTCCATCACGCGGAAGACCGAAATTTATGGAGTGATCGGAAATCCCATCGGCCATTCGCTTTCGCCGTTGATGCACAATACCGGCTTTATCGCCACGAAACGCAACGCGGTGTACGTGCCATTTCTGGTCGAAAATCTGAAGGAGTTTCTGAAGGCGGTCCCGGAATTTGCTCTGCGCGGCTTTAGCGTCACGCTGCCGCACAAGCAAACGATCATGAAATATCTTACTGATTGCGATCCGATGGCCGAGAAAATCGGGGCGGTGAATTCGATCACTATCGGCAGAAACGGCAAGCTCGGCGGGTCGAACACGGATTGCCTGGGCGTGCTGCGTGCTCTGGAAAGAAAGCTGCGTTTACCTGACAGCCGGATTCTAATTTTTGGTGCGGGAGGTTCGGCGCGAGCCGCGGCATTCGCACTGGCGAATGCAGGAGCCGAAGTACTGATTTGCGCGCGGCGCGAATCAGCCGCGCGCGAACTTGCACGAGCGTGCGGCGCGCAGACGATCGCACGAGAACATCTCGTCTCAGCCCGTTTTGAAGTGATCGTGAATGCCACGCCGGTCGGAATGTATCCTCACGAAGGCACTTCGCCGCTCTCGCAGCGCGAGCTGAATTGTGGCTTCGTGATGGACCTGATTTACCGGCCATTGCGAACACAACTGCTTCGCATCGCCGCAAAAAAAGGAATCAAGGTAATTTCGGGTGTGGAAATGTTTCTGGCCCAGGGATTCGCGCAGTGGGAATTGTGGATAGGAAAATCGGCTCCGGAATCGGAAATGCGCCGTGCCGTGATGGCAAAGCTTCGCTTGCAAGAACCCCGCGGAAAGAAAAACGGCAAGTTGCGGTAGCCACGAGCGCGTTCGCAAGTTTTAGTGGATAATACACGGTCGAGACGGAGCCTCAATCGGATACTTGGTTTTTACTAAATTAATCGCGCACAACAACTGATTACTTCCTTCATGACCCAGCCAACCTTCGCTGAATTTTCAAAGCTCGCCAAACAGGGAAACCTTATTCCTGTTTACGACGTTTTCTCCGCTGACCTGCTAACTCCAGTGAGCGCGTATCTGCGCATCGCGCAGGGCGCTCGGTATTCGTTTCTACTGGAATCCGTTGAGGGCGGCGAAAAAATTGCGCGGTACACATTTGCCGGTGCGCATCCGGAGGAAGTTTTTCGCTATGCGAACGGAGCTTGCGTTCTGGAAAGCCATGACCGCGTGATTTGGGAAGAGAGCGATCCTGTTTCTTTTCTGCGCGCGCGCATCCAGCGATTCCGGCCCGTGCGTCTTCCTGGACTGCCGCCGCTGATCGCTGGAGCGATCGGATATTTCAGTTACGACATGGTTCGCCTGATTGAGAGGCTGCCGAAACAGTTGCGCGACGAGATTGGCCTGTTTGACGCGGTGCTGATGTTTTATCACGGGCTGATCGCGTTCGACCACGTGCAACACCGGCTGTGGATCGTCCGCAATGTTTTCACTGAAGGGAAGCAATCCCTGCAGCAGAAATACGATGCGGCGGTGCAGGAAATTCAGCGAACGCGAAAACTGCTGGAACAGCCCGTGGCTGCCGAAGAACGCAAACGAAAGCCGGCCGCGAAAGAAACACCGCCGCCGCGCGTGACCTCCAACTTCAAAAAGCCTGCATATCTTGCAGCCGTAGGAAAAGCAAAAGAATATATTCGCGCGGGCGACATTTTTCAGGTTGTAATCAGCCAGCGATTTTCGGCAAAAACCGAAGCCGAACCTTTTCAGATTTATCGGGAACTTCGCGCGTTGAATCCTTCGCCGTATCTTTTCTTTTTGCAGCTGAACGATGTCGCGGTGGTCGGCAGCTCGCCGGAAATGCTGGTGAAGGTGCAGGGCCGCGATGTTTCTTACCGGCCGATCGCGGGAACGCGGTGGCGCGGAAAAGACGAGGCGGAAGACGCGCGACTCGAACGCGAAATGCTGGCGGACGAAAAGGAGCGCGCCGAGCACATCATGCTGGTGGACCTGGGCCGCAATGACCTTGGACGAGTTTGCGACTACGGATCCGTCCGCGTCGAAAAGCTGATGACCGTCGAACGCTATTCTCACGTGATGCATCTGGTCTCGAGTCTGCGCGGCAAGCTTCGTCCGGACGTGGACTGCTTTGATGCGTTGATGGCTTGTTTTCCTGCCGGCACGGTTTCCGGTGCACCGAAAGTGCGCGCGATGGAAATCATCGAAGAGCTGGAAAAAACCCGGCGCGGAATTTATGCGGGAGGAATCTTGTATCTAGATTTTGCGGGCAACCTCGATTCGTGTATCGCGCTACGTACGATGGTCATCAAAAATGGTGTAGCGCATATTCAGGCGGGCGGTGGGATTGTGGCCGACTCGACTCCTATTGGCGAATACAACGAGTCGGTGAATAAATCGAAGGCCTTGCTCCGCGCGCTTGAAGCCGCGCACAATCAGAAGTGAAGCGAAAGTAAAGCAATGATCCTGCTGCTCGACAACTACGATTCGTTTACTTACAACCTGGCCCAATATCTGGGAGAGCTGGGTTGCGAAGTGGAAGTGCATCGCAACGACAAAATTTCCGTCGAAGAAATCGCTCGACGCAAACCGGAGCGAATCGTGATTTCGCCCGGGCCGTGCACGCCGCAGGAAGCAGGGATTTCGATTGAATTGATTCAGCGGCTTGCCGGGAAATTTCCAATCCTTGGAGTGTGCCTGGGACACCAGGCACTGGGTGCTGCGTTTGGAGGGAAAGTCATTCGCGCGCCGAAATTATTTCATGGGAAGACCAGCGAAATCCATCATGACAACAAAGGGGTTTTCCGGAAACTGCCGGAGCCGTTTACGGCGACGCGTTATCATTCGCTGATCGTGGAGCGGAAATCGCTGCCACGCGAACTGACGATCACGGCAGAAACGTCAGATGGAATCATCATGGGAGTGCGGCACCGAAAGCATAAGTTGGAAGGCGTGCAGTTCCATCCGGAGTCCGTGCTGACGGAATCAGGGAAGCAATTGCTGGCGAATTTTCTGTCGCTGTAGCACCACCTCCCTAATTTTTCGTAACTGCAGATTTCAGAGGCGTTACAGAGAGGGTAGATCCGAACGAGGCGCGAAGGACGCAACGAAGAAAGACCCACCCTCCAAAACCGAGCGTGGGCACCCGCCCGCAAATGTCAGAAGGGAATTACCAGTCCAAATCCGCCAGCAGGGCGGCGTAGATTTCGATGCCTTGCCAGAAATTGCCGAGGCGAAGATTTTCGTCAGCGCTGTGCTGGTGATTGTCATAGTTGACGATGGGTACGCCGATCCAGGGCAAGCCGAGATCTTCGAAGATGTACATTGGCACACTGCCGCCGAGCATGGGAGCGACGACTGTTTCACGGTCGGTTGCTTCCTGCATGACGCGAACCAGGGCCTTTGAAGCGGGCAAGTCCATGCGCGTGCGCGAAGCGCGGTAGCCGCCGTCACTCACTACTTTGGCGATTAACGAATGCTCTCGGCGTTCGTCGAGAGTGGGTTCGTGGTCGACGACGAAGAATCCCTGTTTGCGAATGAATGCCGCGATTTGTGCGAACTTTTTTTGCGGATCTTCACCTTTAACGAGCCGGGCGTCGAGCGAGGCTTCGGCCCGGTCCGGCACGATGTTTGTGGCTTGTTCGCCGACATTGCCGCTGCGAATACCGCGGATGTTCAACGATGGCTCTTGCAGCAGCTCCGTCAATTTCTTTCCGCCGCCATCGGGTTTCGCGATTCCAAGTTCACGCTGGAGTTCCGCGTCGTTCACCGGCATTGCGTTGAGAGCGCTCTGTTCCAGCGGGCTGAGAGGATCGACGTCACTGTAATAGCCGGGAATCAGCACTCGCCCGTTTTCATCTTTCATCGCTGCGAGTAAACGGGAAAGTTGCAGCGCGGGATTCGGCGCCCAATTTCCGTAGTGGCCGCTGTGGAGCGATCGCGCGGGTCCATAGACCGTGATGTCCAGTCCGATGTCGCCGCGATTGCCGAAGAAAACTAGCGGCCGTCCGGATTGATGGGTTGGTCCGTCGCCCGTAATCAGGAGGTTGGCGCCCAGCAGGTTCTTGTGAAGCTGCAACGTCTTCTGAAGGTGAGTTGAGCCGGCTTCTTCTTCACCTTCCAAAATGAATTTCAGATTTACTGCGACAGGAATATTTTTCGCGTGCAGGGCATCGAGAGAGGAGAGAACAGCGACGATTGGCGACTTATCGTCGGAAGAGGAGCGGGCGTAAATGCGCCAGTCGTCCTGGTAGGAGTTGGCGGTACCAGCCGATGAGTCGGGAAAGGGGATGCGTTTGCCGCCTGCTTCGATCGATTTGTCGCGCAGCACCGGTTCGAAGGGAGTCTTGTCGGTCCAGGCAGCAGGGTCGACGGGCTGGCCATCGTAGTGGGCGTAGAAAATCACGGTTCGCGTCGCGCCTTCGGTGTCGAACTTTCCAAAGACAACCGGTCCCCGCCCCTCAATCGACAAGAGATGCGTTTCGACGCCGCGGGCTTCGAGCATTTCCTTCAGGCGGGCTGCGTTTCTTTCGATATTCGGTGTGTCGCTGGCGACATTGGGAATGGAAAGAAACTCGCGCAATTCGCGCATGATGCGGTCTTCGTTTGCCAGGCGGTAGGTGCGGACTTCTTCGATGACGTGCTTTGTCGGCGGCAGGACTTTCTTCGTTTCGACTTTGCCGCCGACGGAAAGCTGTGCGCAGGCAGGCAAGGCACAGATGGACAATGCTGCTAAGCCGGCTACACTGATTCCAAGTTTCATGCAATTCACCATTTGGACCGCGAGCACTGCGAAAGGTACACAGGCAAGATTGCCTGTGGTACGGTCTGGTTTCAACACCCTTGCCGCGATAAAAATATCTTGGCGTTCTGCGGTATTCTCTCTCGGCAGGCGCAATGCGCCACACAACCATGAGCCAGCTTACTTTTAATTTACAGCCGGAACGGCGGTCGCTGACGGTGACCGAGCTGACGTCGCGCATTCGCGATCTGCTGGCTAAGAATTTCACCGATATTCTGGTGGAAGGCGAAATCTCGAATTGCCGCGAGGCCCAGTCCGGACACTTTTATTTCACACTGAAGGATGAAAAATCGCAGGTTCGCTGCGTCTGGTTCAAGCAGCAACTGCGCGGGGCGAAAATTCGACCTGAAGATGGACTGAAATGCAGCCTACGCGGATCGATCAGCGTGTACGAAGCGCGCGGCGAATACCAGATCTATGTCGAGTCGATGGAACCGGTTGGACGCGGGGCGCTGCAGCTAGCCTTCGAACAACTGAAAAAACGATTGGAAGCCGAAGGGCTGTTCGACGCGAAGCATAAGAAACCGTTGCCGGTGTTGCCAAGCCGCATCGGGTTGATCACCTCGCCTAAGGGCGCAGCTGTACGCGACGTTGTGCGCATTCTGCGGCGGCGATTTCCGAATGTGTGTCTTGCACTTTTTCCGGTGCGTGTACAGGGCGAAGGCTCGGCCCAAGAGATCGCAAAGGCGATCAAGTTTTTCAATTTGCAAAAAACGGTAGATGTACTGATTGTAGGACGCGGCGGAGGCTCAATGGAGGATCTTTGGGCGTTCAACGAAGAAATCGTTGCGCGCGCGATTTTTGAATCGAAGATTCCAGTGATTTCGGGCGTAGGGCACGAAACGGATTTTACGATTGCGGACTTTGTCGCGGATGTAAGGGCATCGACACCGTCCGCCGCGGCTGAAATTGTGGTGCAGACACGGCGTGAATTCGACAAACACGTGAAGAGCTTGCAAGACGCATTGGGCGAGCAAATGCGGTATCGAATCCTAGTGTTGAGCCGGCGCGTGCACGAGCTATCGGCGCGACGGGGATTCCGGCGGCCGCTCGATTTGCTGAGGCAACAGCGGCAGCGCGCAGATGAATTGACGTCGCGCGTTGCGATGGGATTGAAGGCACGGCTGGAGCAATCGCGCAAGCGGTTTACCGCGGCGCATTTGCGGATCACCAGGTTTGATTTTCGCATGAAGATTGCGGCGTTGCGGCTGCGACTTGATAAACGGAGCGTCGAGCTTGGCACCCGGACGGAGCGGCTTCTGCAAAAGAAGCGCGAAATCTTGGAGCGGCTCGGTTTGCAGCTGCAGGAACGTGGGCCGCTGAAAGCGCTGGAGCGTGGATATGCGATTGCAACCGACGCGGCAGGGAATGTTTTGCGGTCAGCTGAACAGGTGCAAGTTGGGGACGCGGTAGCTATTCAACTGCACCGCGGCAAGTTAAGCGCAGAAGTGAAAAAGAGCGAGCCCGCGTAAGGCTGGGATGTCTCCCGCAGCTATTGCCGGTGCTCAGCTCTTTGTTGTTTGATTTCTTTTACTTTATCGACGAGATCGTCAGCCAGCTGGTAAAGCTCGTCTCGTTCCGTTTTCGTGGCAACCGTGTCGGTCTTACGGCGGTAAAGTAAGTTCAAATAAGCCATCGCGTCATCGTAGTCCGGCCGCAGTGCAAGCGCTTTCTTCATGCAGCCGATTCCTTCGTCGATGATTGGCCCGTATTCGCGCGAATATTCTTCGCGTAAATCTTCGGGAGGTGGTTCATTGTCGCGGAGTTGCTTTCCGTGTACCGACAAATTGTACTTCGCACGGTATTGGCCATTTGCGCGGAACGACAGCGTCCAGTCAATCACACCAATCCAATAGTAGGGCTCGGGATCGCGTGGACGTAAATCTATGTGTTTCTGATGATAGGACTTGGATTCGCGAAAGAGATCAGGATCGAAAGGATCGCCGGCCATTTGAAACAGCATCGATCCAAGTCCGTCAATTGCGGAAATATTCTGCTGGTCCAGCGTTAACACACCTTTGAACTCTTCTACGGCGTCCTGTCCATGCCGAGAATTTTGCTCGCCTGGCTGGCCTGGAATGTACTGTGAAGCATAGGTTGTGGCGAGGTACAACCGTGCATTTATGAGCCGTGGATCCAACTGTTTCGCGCGTAGGAAGTCCTGCGCGGCCTCTTCGTACTGCCCATTCTTGAAGGCCTGAACACCTTGATCGAGTACGGCTTGCGCCTCAAATTGCTGGCTGGTTTGAGGCGTAGTTTGGTGCGTGAGAATGGTTGGGAGGTTTACATCTACATTCGGGAAAATAAACAACAATACCGCGAACAGACTGGTTCGTGCCGCAGACACCACACTGATAAAGCTGAATTTGTGCATGGAGTGGCTCCCGTTGTCTCTGCGGGAGCTTGATTCTACCCTTCGTCGTCGGAAGAAGAAACTTTGAGTACTGCCAGAAAGGCTTCCTGGGGGATATCGACCTGGCCGACGCGCTTCATGCGGCGCTTGCCTTCTTTTTGTTTTTCGAGGAGTTTGCGTTTACGGGAAATGTCGCCACCATAGCATTTGGCGAGGACGTTTTTACGCATAGCAGCGACGGTTTCGCGTGCGATGACGCGACTGCCGATGGCGGCCTGGATCGGAACTTCAAACATCTGGCGGGGAATGAGCTTGCGCAAGCGCGTGACGAGTTCGCGGCCGCGTTCGTAGGAAGTTTCGCGATGAGTGATCATGGCGAGCGCATCTACAGGCTCACCGCCAACCAGCACATCAAGCTTCACAAGGTCGGATTCCTTATAGCCTTCGAGATGGTAATCGAGTGAAGCGTAGCCGCGCGAAACGGATTTGAGCCGGTCGTAAAAATCGAGCACGATTTCGTTCAGCGGCAATTCGTAAGTCAACATCACACGCGTGGGCGAGAGGTATTCGAAGTTTTTCTGTGTGCCTCGCTTGTCCTGGCAAAGCTGCAAGATCCCGCCGACAGAATCATCGCTGGTGATGATCATGGCCTTGATGATGGGCTCTTCGATTTTCTCGATATCGCTAGGATTGGGAAATTTCGCAGGGCTGTCCACTTCGACGGCTACACCGCCAACGCGAGTAATGCGATAGCGCACGCTGGGCGCAGTGGTGATGAGGTTGAGGCCGAATTCGCGTTCCAGTCGCTCCTGCACGATCTCCATGTGAAGGAGGCCGAGAAATCCACAACGAAAACCGAAACCGAGGGCTACAGAATTTTCGGGCTCGTAATAAAATGCCGCGTCGTTGAGCTGCAGTTTGCCGAGCGCGTCGCGCAGCGGCTCGTAATCGTCGGCAAGAACCGGGAATAAGCCAGCAAAAACCATGGGTTTTGTGGCTTCAAAACCAGGAAGCGGAGGCGCATTGCTACCGGCTTCAATCACGGTGTCACCCATGCGGGCATCAGCGACGCGCTTGATGTTGGCAACAATGAAGCCGACGTCGCCGGCTTCTAGCTCTTCGAGAGCGATCGGCTTTGGCGTGAGTGCGCCGAGCTGTTCGACTTCATAAACGTCATCGTTGGCGCAGAGACGAATCTTCATGTGATTCGTGATGCGGCCTTCCATCACGCGCACGAGGACAACCGCTCCGCGGTAAGGATCAAACCAGGAATCGAAAATCAGCGCCTGAAGCGGATTTTTGGCGCTGCCGGTAGGCGCGGGAATGCGGTGAAGGATGGCTTCGAGCACGTCATCGACGCCGAGACCGCTCTTCGCGCTGATGGGAAGCGCGTCGTGCGCGGGAATCGCCAGGACGTTTTCAATTTGCTCTTTTACGAAATCGATTTGCGCGGCAGGTAGATCAATCTTGTTGATGACCGGGAGAATGGTGAGGTTGTGGCCCGCAGCGAGAAATGTGTTGGCAACTGTTTGCGCTTCGACGCCCTGAGAAGCGTCGACAACGAGCAGCGCGCCTTCGCACGCGGAGAGCGCGCGAGAAACCTCGTAAGAAAAATCGACGTGGCCCGGCGTGTCGATCAAATTCAGGCGATAGGTGTTGCCATCTTTGGCTTGGTAATGGAGGCGAATGCTTTTCGCCTTGATGGTGATGCCGCGTTCGCGTTCCAGGTCCATGGAATCGAGAACCTGCGCCGACATTTCGCGCTCCGAGAGGCCGCCCGTCATCTCAATCAGACGATCGGCAAGTGTGGACTTGCCGTGATCGATATGCGCGATGATGCAGAAATTTCGCTGGAACTTTGGGTTCATGTACCTGTTTTGCCGGCAGGAGCGGAAGGAAGAAAGCCGCCTGCCTGTGATTTTCTAGCCGATCCGCGACGGGAGCACAGAATGACTGCGCAAAATCGCTGTCTTCGAACAACCAGTTTGCCACAAATTGCGGACGGCGTCAGCCGGACGGCGGGACCACAGCCTACCAGCGACGAGTGCAGTCAGCGGCGAAATTGACTGATCAGCCAGAGAATCAGGCTAACGACCACGCTGATGACCAGACAGGAGACGAGCGGGAAATAGAATGTGCCGTGCTCGCCACGGTGGATGATATCGCCCGGCAAGCGGCCAAGGCGGAACGGAAGCTTTGGGCCCAAATAGAAAAGCGCACCGATGAGGATGAACATTGCTCCGACGGAGAGCAACAAACGACCGAGTTGTTGAATAGGTTCCATCGCGACCCTGTAGCGGACGGCTGGTTCCTGACTGTTCAGCCGGCTGTGGACAAAACGAGTATGGGAGACGAAAAAAATTAGGCGGCAGCGATGCGCTTGGTCAGATCGTTTTGCTCAGCAATCGATTCCGCACCGATCGTGAATGCGTCAAGAACACCAAGACCGAGTGCGAAGCGAAGTGCTTCATCCTGGCGATCACGAAGCGCGCCCTGTCCCAGAATTTTCATTCCGATTACCCCCTTGCCGGACGCTTTCATTTCGCGAAGGACGCTGATGACGGTATCTGGTTCGGCGTCCATGTGTGCACCGACGGGATTCACTCGCGCCAGGTCGACATCGACCCACGGCGACTTAGCCGCAGCGCGAAGCGCCTCAATGGAGTGGCAAGAGCAGCCGTGTGCGCGAATGACCCCTTTTTGTTTGGCTTCCGAGAGAACATCCATCACTGGTTCGTAGCGAGTGGTCCAGTCCCCTTCCGTGAGGCAATGCATGAGGACGATGTCGAGATGGTCCGTGCCGAGCTCCTTACGAAAGCGGTCGAGATCGGCGCGCATTTCCGGAGCAGTACGGGACCACGACTTGGTGAGAACGGTGACTTTGGTACGGTCTACGTGCTTGAGAGCTTCGGCTACATGAGGATGGCTGCCGTATGAATCGGCGGCATCGAAAAAGCGCAGGCCGTTGTCGTAGCCATTTAGCAAAAGGCGAGGCAGACCGTCCATGCCGAGCGCGGTCTGATGAGAATGATGACCGGAGCCGACCGTGCCCGTACCCATGGCGAGCCGTGAAGTTTGAATGCCTGTGTGGCCGAGCGTAACGGAGTCGGACCCAGAGAATTTGCGCGGCAAAAGCGGAATTGCAGCGAGACGTTTTGCAACGGCGCTTGAGGCGAACAGCGCTCCTGCGGCGGCGCAGGAACTGCGGTGGAGGAAGTCGCGACGGAGCATGGTGACCTCCATGGGGCATCAACGAGAAAAGCCTACACCCCATTCGGACGCGAGGAAACAGCAATTTGTTAGCCGGGAAAAACGCTTCGGAGGAAGCGCATCGGGAAATATCACGAAAAAGTGCCACGGCTGTGAGAAGCTCTAGCGCTTTGCCACAGCCTAATTGGAATCGTAGCGGCCTAAATGAGTTCCAGCCCGGAAAAGAAATAGCCGATTTCGAACGCCGCCGTTTCAGGAGCGTCGGAACCGTGCGTGCAGTTCATGCCGATGCTGATACCTAGGTCGTGGCGAATCGTTCCTGGCGCAGCCTTTTTGGGGTCGGTGGCGCCCATGGTGTCGCGCCACTTAAGGATTGCGCCGTCGGCTTCGAGAACGAGAGCGAAAATCTTGCCCGAGGACATAAACTCAGTCAGTTCGCCGAAAAATGGACGTTCCTTATGCACGGCATAAAAGCCGCCAGCTTCTTCCTTCGTCAAGCGCATGGACTTGATGGCCACGATCTTGAAGCCTGCCTTGTGAATACGGGATAGAATTTCGCCCTGCTGGTCGCTAGCGACGGCATCAGGCTTGATAATTGCGAACGTACGTTCAATCGCCAAGAGAAAACTCCTTTTGAAGTGGTGAAGCAAAATAAGGAATTGTCGAACTACTTCAAGGCTGCTGCAAGCGTCGAGCCGAGATCGGCTGGAGTTTCGACAGTGCGAATGCCAGCGGCGTTCATGGCGGCGTATTTGTCTTTTGCGGTGCCCTGCCCGCCAGAGATGATGGCTCCAGCATGGCCCATGCGGCGGCCGGGTGGCGCAGTTTGCCCTGCGATGAAGCCGACCACCGGCTTCTTCATATTGGCCTTGATCCATGCGGCGGCGGTTTCCTCAGCATCACCGCCAATTTCACCAATCAAAATCACAGCATGAGTGTCAGAGTCGTCGTTAAAAAGTTTGATAGCATCCAGGAACGAAGTGCCGATGATCGGATCGCCGCCGATCCCAACGCAGGTGGACTGGCCGATCCCGAGTCGCGTGAGTTGATCGACCGCCTCATAGGTGAGAGTTCCGCTACGGCTGACCACACCGACGTTACCCTGCTTGTGGATACGGCCCGGCATGATGCCGATCTTGCATTTTCCTGGCGAGATGACGCCCGGGCAGTTCGGTCCGATCAGACGGGTCTTGTTTCTGTCGACGACTGCCGCAACGCGCACCATGTCAATCACCGGAATTCCTTCCGTGATGCAGATGACGAGCGGTACTTCGGCGTCTGCCGCTTCCAGAATCGCGTCCGCGGCATACGGCGGCGGGACAAAAATCACCGAAGCGTTCGCTCCGGTGCCCTTTACGGCTTCGGCGACGGTGTTGAATACGGGTCGCTCAAGATGCTTCGTGCCCCCTTTGCCGGGAGTTACACCACCAACGACATTCGTTCCGTACTCGATCATCTGCTGTGCATGAAATGTTCCTTCGCGCCCGGTGAAGCCTTGCACGATGAGTTTCGTCTTTTCGTTTACCAGGACACTCATCGCGCACCTCCCGCCAGCTGCACGACCTTTTGCGCGCCGTCCTTCATACCATTGGCAATTGTGAAGTTGAGTCCCGATTCACGCAGGATTTGCTGGCCCTTCTCGACGTTCGTGCCTTCCATTCGAACGACTACTGGAATTTTCACTTGAAGATCCTTTGCCGCGGCGACGACACCCGTTGCCAGAACGTCGCAGCGAAGAATGCCGCCAAAGATGTTGATGAAGACTGCCTTAACGCCTGCATCGCTCAGGAGAATGCGAAACGCATTCTTGACTTGTTCAGCGGAAGCGCCGCCTCCTACATCTAGAAAGTTTGCGGGCGAACCACCCGAGTACTTGATGATGTCCATCGTCGCCATGGCCAGACCGGCGCCGTTGACCATGCATGCGACATTGCCGTCGAGCTTGATGTAGTTTAGCCCGTACTTGGAGGCTTCGACCTCCAGCGGATCTTCCTCGTCGAGATCGCGAAGTCCGCGCAGATCGGTATGGCGGAACAGTCCGTTGTCGTCAAAGGTCATCTTGGCGTCGAGAGCGACGAGTCTGCCATCGCCAGTGAGTACGCAAGGATTGATCTCCAGCATCGACGCGTCGGTGTCCACGAACGCGCGATACAGCGCCTGAAAGAACGGGGCAGCACGGTTGGCAGCTTCCCCGGAAAGGCCGAGGCCAAACGCGAGCTTCCGCGCCTGATAGGGTTGCAGGCCGATTGCGGGATGGATGGTTTCGCGAAGGATCGACGACGGATCGTTCTTGGCCACTTCTTCGATTTCCACGCCTCCCGCAGCGCTAGCCATAAAGATCACGTGGGCCGATGCGCGATCCACCAGCAAGCTGAGGTACAGTTCGCGCTTGATGTCGAGGCCCTCTTCAACCAGCAGGCGCTTCACGATGCGGCCAGCAGGACCCGTCTGAATCGTGACCAGGTTCATGCCGAGCATGCGCGACGCAATCTCCGCCGCTTCGTCAGGCGAATGGGCAAGTTTGACGCCGCCTGCCTTGCCCCGGCCGCCTGCATGAATCTGCGCTTTAACCACTACAATATTGGATTTCAGCCTCTGCGCGCCTTCGCGCGCTTCTTCCTTGGTGAAGGCAACTTCGCCGCGAGGAGTGGTTACACCGTAACGAGCGAGGATAGCCTTAGCTTGGTATTCGTGAATCTTCATCAATCATCCGTTCGTGTTCGGCTGAGGAACACCAGCCAGTGTTAGAATTTTGCGTTCGCAAAACATAGCAGTTTACTCGGAACGAGACAGCGGAGCAAGAAACGCAAGAAATGTTGAAGATTCGAGAACGGCTCATCAATTGGCGCAGGGCTTCCACCCTGTGGGCGGAAACCGCATGACACACCCGTTGCTGGAGCATGCCGCCTCTGGTCATGTGCTTCTGGGAGCGGAAGCCGAAGAGATCATGGAGGAGTTGCTGCTCGGGCGTCTTGAAACGCCCGAAATCGTGCAGTTCCTGACCGCACTGAACGCCCGTCCTTATCGCACGGCGGAACTGGCGGGATTTGCGCAAGCGATGCGGCGGCATGCAACGCGCGTCTTCGCGAACGGTGAAGCTCTTCCGGAGCGAATGGTGGATACCTGCGGGACCGGCGGCGATGATTCCGGTGCATTCAACATTTCGACGGCCGCAGCTATCGTCGCGGCGGCGGCGGGCGCGCGCGTGGCAAAGCACGGAAACCGCGCTGCAAGTTCGAAGTGTGGAAGCGCGGATGTGTTAGAAGCGCTCGGAGTTCGAATCGATTTGCCGTTCGAACAGATCGGACGAGGGATACGCGAAATTGGAATTGGATTTCTGTTTGCGCAGGCGGCGCACACTGCGGCGCGGTATGCCATGCCTGCCCGAAAACAAATGGGCGTTCGCACCATATTTAATCTGCTGGGCCCGCTAACGAATCCTGCGAAGGCGCAAGCACAAGTGCTGGGAGTATTTTCTGCAGAAGTTGTCGACCTCGTTGCTGAAACACTCGCGGAACTAAGCATTGAGCATGCGTTTGTCGTCCACGGAGCGGGCAATCTGGATGAGATCTCTCTGGCCGGCCCGACGATCGTGGCTGAAGTCCGCCGCGGGAAGTTTCGGAAATATGAAGTGACGCCGGAAACGTTTGGCAAGACGCCAGCCCCTCTGCAAGCCATTCTTGGGGGCTTGCCGGAGGACAATGCCGCAATCATCCGAAGCGTGCTCGGCGGAATTATTGGAAACGAAGAAGACCAGGTGCGCCGCGACATCGTGGTGATAAACGCGTCTGCGGCTCTGGTTGCCGCCGAAGTGGCGGAGGATTTTCGAGAGGGTGTTGTGAAGGTGGAAGCAGCGATTAATGCGGGCTTGGCAGCTGAGAAACTGCAAGCGTTGGCACGATTTGGGCGCGAATAGACGAAGTTCACGCGAGTCGCTGTCAACAACCTTCCAAAAGATGCACGATTCCGCATCATGCGGACCTGAGCTTTTGCCCGCGTTTTTGGGAGGGTATATAGTCTAATGGCGAAGCCCGCAGCCCCAGCCGCGTAGCTTTTTCATTGCAACCGCACCCCAGGCTCCGCAAAGGCAAACCGCAGGAATGACGGACGTCAACAAGCAACTGGAACGCGCGAAGAAATTCCTCGAAAAGAACCGCATCGAGGATGCCATCGATGCGTACCTCGCTGTTCTGGAAGAAGCGCCGGCCCACCCCGAGGCCACGCAGGCGCTCGGCGATCTCTACGCCCGTCAGGAACAGCCTGAGCGCGCGGCGGTTTATTACGGAATGTTCTTTGACCTGCTGATCGATCCGAAAGACGAATCAAAAGCACTCGCCATCTACAACCGGTTTCTTAAGAATTTGTCGGCGAACCAGCCTCCGGAGCGCATCGCGCGTTACGCGTTTTTGCAGCAAAAACAAAACAGGCCCGAGGAGGCGAGCGAGCAGTACGGCAAGGCCGCAGAGCTCTTTACGCTGGCCGGGCGCGAAGAAGATGCGCTGTTTTGTCTGGAGCGCATGGCACAACTCGAGCCGGAAAATCTTTCGCGGCAAGTGAAGCTGGCCGAAGTAGCCGAGAGAAACAAGCGGAACACGTTGGCGGCGCGGGCACTGTTGAGGGCCGGTCAGCTGGCCACGGCGAGCGGCGCAACCGATGAATCGTTGAAGTATTTGGCTCGCGCGCATGCACTTGCTCCACAGGAGCGGAGCGTCGCGCTTTTGTACGGCGCTGCGAAATTGCGAAAGGGCGATGCGGCTGACGCGGCGAAATTGCTGGAGCCATTTGCGGTAACGGAAGCCGATCCGGTTTTTCTGGAAACTTTTTCCGAGGCGCTGGTGCGTTCAGGACAACTCGATCGCGCCCGTGACGTGCTCGAAAAGCTGCTGCGAGAAAAGAATGCCGGGCTCAGCAGGCTATTCCTTCTCGCAGACCAGTACGCCACAGCGGGCGCGGGCAACAAAGCAGTGGAAGTGCTCGCGGTTTTGAAACGCAAAATGTTTGCCGACAAACGCCACAACGAGTTTGCGGCGCAGCTGGATGATGTAGCCGGGCGGCACACCGACTCCAGCGAAATTCTGGAATTCTGGGCCGGGTTGTACAACGAACTCAATCGGGAATCGAAGTACTTCGAAATTATGATCCGCTTGTTCGATGCTTATCTGGCGGGCGGCAACGTTCGAAAGGCTTGCGATTGCCTCGAGCGCCTGGTGGATATCGATTCGTATGATTACCGCAATCAGGAACGTCTGGAGCGCTTGAGAGGTAAAGCGGACGAAGGGTTCGTGCAACGAGTAGCCAGGAGGCTGACGAGGTCCGGCACCACGATTTCAACGTCGGAAACAGAACCGCAAGCGGGACCGCAAAGCGTACGGGAATCGGGAGCTCCAGTCACCGAAGAGGGCAGGCGAATGCAGGCGCTCGAAGATCTCATTGTGCAGACCGAGATCTTTCTGCAATATTCGCTGCAAAATAAAGCTCTGGACCGGCTTCAGAAGATCGCCGAAATGTTTCCCGGCGAAGAGCTGAAGAATGAACGGCTGCAGAATTTGTACCAGATGGCGAACTGGTGGCCGCAAGGCGCACCGGTTAAAAAGGTTGAACCACCAGCGCGCTCTGTAAGTCCAGCTCCCGCCGAGGTCGCGAAAACGAGTCCCGCAAAGACGGGCACGTATGCCGCGGACACTCTGCGCGATCTTTCGAAAATATCGGAGATCAATCAGAAAATTTTCCGGCAACAGACGCCTCGCGCGATGCTGAACACGGCGGTGAACGAGATTGGCGAATATTTGCGCGTGAGTCGCGCTCTCGCGGTGATCGGGTCGCCGGGTAGGCCGCCGGATTTGGCCGCGGAATATTGCGGTCCGAACATGAAGCCCGCTCCCGGTGCTCAGGTGGTTTTTTTGCTGGCGCAAGTCGAAAAGGCGGACGGTGACGAAGTAGGAGGCTTGGTTGTCGACCATGCGCCTGGATCCGTCTTGGGAGATTTGGCGTTGCGCACCGTGCTCGGCGTGAAGATTACCGACCGCGAAACGCAACAGCCGGCCGGCATGCTGATCGTGGGACATGCCGAGCCACGCAAATGGAAGGCGAACGAGACCTATTTTCTGCAGGCCATCGGCGATCAGATGCTCATGAGCGTGAGCCATACGCGGCTGAGATCGCTGGTGCGGCGCATGGGCGTTTCCGACGAACGCAGTGGCCTGCTAAGCCGCAGCTCGTACCAGAGTTGCTTGTTGACCGAAGCAGATCGCGCCCGAACGCAGGGAACTCCACTCGCCCTGACGATTTTGCAGATTGATCGAGGCGGAGAATTATTGCGGCAGCAAGGCGAGTCGCCCATGGAGCGGTTCCTGGAGCAGCTTGCGCGGTCTTTGCAGCCGATCGTGCGCCAGAACGATGTAGCCGTGAAATATACCTCATGGTCGCTGGCGTTCATCCTACCGGATACCACAATTGATGGCGCGCAGAACCTCGCGGACAAATTGCGTCGCGCGGCTTCGGGAATTCGCCCACCGTGGGATAGCACAGCGATCACGCTCAGTGCCGGCATCGTGGAAGCAGTGGCGAAATCGGACTTCGATAGCGAAGATATCGTTACGGACCTGATGAATCGTGCGGAAACTTCCGTCGAAGAGGCAAGAAAGCGCGGCGGCGATACTGTGGTCACGCTGGAAGCGCCGAAAGTGTAGGCAGCAAAAACCGCAGAACTGGCAATCTGAAGACTTCGACCGGATCCATCCAAATCGAGGACAGACATGTTTCCAACAGATGTAGTGATTGTGGCAGGCGCGCGCACGCCGATGTCGCGGTACTCGGGCGCGTTCTCTGACGTATCGGCGATTGACCTCGCCGCGGCGGCTTCGAAAGAAGCAATTCTGCGCTCGAAGGCAGATCCAGCCGACTTCGACCACGCAATTTTCGGTAACGTGATGCAGACCAGCGCCGATGCGCTCTATGGAGCAAGGCACGTCGCGCTAAAGGCAGGACTCAAAACCGAAACGCCGGCGGTGACCGTGAATCGTCTCTGCGGCTCGGGTATCGAGTCGATTGCACAGGCGGCCCAACGGTTGCTCCTTGGCGAAAGCGAACTCATCCTGGCAGGTGGCATGGAGAATATGACGCAAGCGCCATTTGTCATTCGTGGATTGCGCAGTGGCCTGAAACTGGGTGGCGGGGCGCTGGAAGATTCGCTGATGGCCGGATTGACGGACACGTATTGCGGGCTGCCCATGGCTCTGACCGCTGAAAAGTTGGCGGAGCAGTACGGAATCACGCGCCAGGATGCAGATGCCTACGCTCTGCGCAGCCAGCAAGCGGCAGACGCAGCGTACAAGGCATGCCGCATGAAAGAAGAATTGGTACCGGTTGCAGTGAAGCAGGGTAAGAAAACAATTGTAGTCAGCGAAGACGATCACCGCCGCCCGGACACGACCATGGAGATTCTGGAAAAGTTGCAGCCGTCATTTAAAAAGGACGGGATCGTTACGGCTGGGAACGCGAGCGGAATCGTGGATGGCGCTGCCGCCGTAGTCGTCACGCGAGAAAAAACGGCGAAAGAACGCGGCCTGAAGCCGATTGGGCGAATCATCTCCTGGGCCACGACAGGCGTAGATCCCAGCATCATGGGCATTGGGCCGGTGCCAAGCTCGCAGAAAGCGCTGAAAGCTGCGGGCCTGACTATCGAACAAATGGACAGGGTCGAAGTTAACGAGGCCTTTGCCGCGCAATACCTGGCGGTCGAAAAAGCGCTCGGCTTGAACCGTGATAAAACAAACGTGAACGGCGGCGCGATTGCCCTCGGCCATCCGCTCGGCGCTTCGGGAACACGCCTTACGATCACGCTGTTGAACGAACTGAGGCGCAATGGCCTGCGCTATGGACTTGCGACGGCATGCATCGGCGGCGGGCAGGGAATTGCCATGATTCTTGAAAGCATCTCGTAGCTATTTCAGCCCGCAAGATCAAGCCAGGCTGCGAACTTGCGGATTTTGGTACACTCTCTGTTCCGGCCTTAGGTGTTCTGGGGTGTCGCAGAGTGTGTTGGTTACGAGGATTCCCTGCACGGTTTCAAAACGAGGAAATGTATGGTGATCGAAAAAGTGGGAGTCGTGGGGTGTGGGCTGATGGGCGCTGGAATCGCTCAGGTCAGCGCTGCCGCCGGTTTTTCAACAATCGTGCGCGAAGTAAGCCCTGAGTTATTGGACAAAGGCATCCAGGGAATCGAAAAGAACTTAGCGCGACTCGTAGAAAAAGGCACAATCACTGACGTCGCGAAAGGCGAAATACGCGGCCGCCTGAAGGGAACGACGGTCATCGAGGATCTGAAAGATTGTGACCTGGTCATCGAAGCGATCATCGAACAGCTTCCGGCAAAGCGCGATTTATTCGCAACGCTCGACAAGATCTGCCCGGAGAAAACAATTTTCGCGAGCAACACCTCATCGCTGACGATCACCGAAATTGCCACAGCGACGAAACGCCCGCAGCGTTTTGTGGGCCTGCACTTCTTCAATCCCGTTCCGGTGATGAAACTGGTTGAAGTGGTACGTACGATCGCAACCGATGCCGTAGTGTATGACGAAATGGTTGCGTTCGGCACGAAGCTCGGCAAAACGGCTGTGCGTGCCAACGATTCAACGGGATTTATCGTGAACCGCTTGCTTGTGCCCTATCTACTCGACGCGATTCGCGCGCTCGAAGAAGGCGTCGGCTCTATCGAGGACATCGACAATTCCATGAAGCTTGGTTGCGGATACCCAATGGGGCCACTGACGCTGTTGGACTTCGTAGGACTGGACACGACATATTACATTTCGCAGATTATGTTCGAAGAATTCAAGGAACGTCGGTTTGCCGCGCCACCGCTGTTGAAGCGTATGGTGTTGGCGGGCTGGAACGGGCGCAAGGCGGGACGCGGCTTTTATGACTACAGCGACCCGCAAAAACCGGTCGCGCAGAAACTCTAATTGTTTGAACCACGAAAGCCTGGAAAGCAGAGTGAGAAGAGCGCAATGAGCTACGAAAATGTTCTGTTTGAGAAAAAAGACGGCATCGCGAAAATCACGTTCAATCGTCCGAAAGTATTGAATGCGTTGAATCGCAAAACAGTGGAAGAATTGCAGAGTGCTTTGCTGGATGCGCGTGACGATGCCAGCGTGCGTGTGCTGATCTTGACCGGAGCAGGTGAGAAGGCGTTTGTTGCTGGCGCGGACATTGGAGAGCTCTCGCAGCAAACACCGGTAAACGGAAAGGATTTTTCGCTGTTTGGCCAGAGCGTGTTCCATCTTCTCGAAACTATCGGCAAGCCTTCGATCTGCGCGATCAACGGTTTTGCGCTCGGCGGCGGCTGCGAACTGGCTCTGAGTTGCTCGATGCGAATCGCCAGCAAAACCGCGAAGCTCGGCCAGCCCGAAGTAAAGCTAGGTATTCTGCCGGGCTATGGCGGCTCGCAACGCCTCACCCGGCTCTGCGGCAAAGGAATGGCGCACGAGCTGTGCCTGACAGGAGAAATGATTACTGCCGACGAAGCGCTTCGCATCGGCTTGGTGAATCATATCTACGAGTCAGCCGAATTGTTGGCTGCAGCGGAAGCAATGGCCAGAAAAATCATCGCTAACGGTCCGCTGGCCGTGAAGTTCACCATGGAGGCCATCGAGCGTGGAATCGAGATGCCACTCGAAGAAGGTCTGTTTCTCGAAGCTACGCTGTTCGGCGTAGCGTGCGCGACAGAAGATATGCGCGAAGGAACGAAAGCATTTTTGGAAAAACGGCCGGCGGCGTTTACCGGGAAGTGAAAAGCAGTCTGCTCAAACGCAAGAACATGGACTTAGGCAGAAAATACTCATGGCGGAAAAACTACAGCCCGGCAAAATTCACGGAGAACTTACCGCGCGCGGATTACGGTTCGGAATCGCCGTGAGCCGTTTCAACAGCTTTATTACGGACCGTTTGCTCAGCGCAGCCGTTGACGCGCTCGAACGCTCTGGCGCTCAGAGCAACGATGTGGACGTGGTCCCCGTCCCGGGTGCATTTGAACTTCCGCTGACTGCAAAAAAAATGGCGCAGACAGGGAAGTACGACGCGCTGATCGCAATCGGCTGCGTGCTGCGCGGCGAGACCGCTCATTACGATTATGTTTGCGCGGAAACTTCACGTGGCTTGCAGCTCGCCCAGATGGATACTGGAGTGCCCGTGATTTTTTGTGTGCTCACGTGCGACACGTTGGAGCAGGCAATCGACCGCGCGGGACTAAAGGGCGGAAACAAAGGCCTCGAAGCTGGGCTCGCCGCGATCGAGATGGCGCAACTCTCACGCAAACTGCGGCCGACAGGCGCCGTAAACAATTCCAGTAAAAAAGTGCGGCGCAAATGAGCGTTTCACTCCGCACCAAGTCGCGCGAGTTCGCAATGCAAATGCTCTTCCAATGGGAGATGAGCCCGCAGGATCCACGCAAGCTCGAAGTAAAATTCTGGAAAGGTGCAACTGCCTCCGAAGACACGGAAAAGTTTGCGAATCAGCTTTTCGAGGGTGCTGTGCGAACCGTTAAAGACTTGGACGTAGTGATCGAGAAGCACTGCGAGAACTGGCGGTTCGATCGCATCGCTGCGATTGACCGCGCAATTTTGCGGCTGGCGATGCATGAGCTGGCCATCGGGAAAACGCCGACCAGGGCGGTCATCAACGAAGCGGTCGAGCTTGCCAAGAAATTTTCGAGCGAAGATTCCGGAGGCTTCGTCAACGGTATTCTGGACGCTGTTAGCAAGGCTTATCCTAAGCATTCGCGCCCTGCGCTTCACAAACCGAAATCTACATAGAATCTCAGCGTCGTTAAATCGTTCCTTCGAAAACGCGAACCGCCGCTCCACTTACCCGCGGAATCAGTTTTTTCCCAGATTGTGTAACTGCCACTTCGATCTGACTTGGCCGCCCCATTTCGACGCCCTGCTGAATACTCAGCGTGTGACCGGCGCCGAGTTTGCCTTGCTTGACCAGAAACGCCCCAAGTGAACCCGCCGCGGAACCGGTTGCCGCGTCTTCGTACAGCTCCCACGGAAGCATCCCGCGCGTGAATGCTTTTCCATTCCCGTTTAGCGCAAAGCAATAAGCCATCGTCGCATTCTTTCCGATCAACCGCCGTAATTCCGACATGTTCATCTCTATTTTCCCAAGCGCCGTGCGATTTCGCAGCGGCACCATCAGGTTGAACACGCCCGTCGAAACGCAAGTTGCTTCCATCGATGGATCGAAATCCTTTGGCGAAAGACCAAGAGCCTTTGCCAGCGCAGCCGGTCTCACTTTTAGCGGCTTGAATTGCGCTTCCTTCTGCGTCATCGTCACGCGTTGCGGCCTGCCGTCCTTAAAACGAATTTCCACGGGAAGCACACCAGCGCCGGTTTGTTGAAGAACATGAACGCCGCCTTCTTGCGCCGGCACCACTCCAAGTTCCGCGAGCAAAAACCACGTGCCGATCACGGGATGTCCCGCAAGTTTCAATTCTTCCCGTGTCGTGAAGATGCGCAGGCGAGCCAGCGCATTGTCCTCTGTAGGCTTTTGCACAAAAACGGTTTCCGAAAGATTCATCTCACGCGCGATGGCTTGCATGGCATTGTCAGACAGTCCATCGCCATCTGTGAAGACCGCCAGCGGATTTCCTTCGAAGCGTGTGGTAGTAAAAACATCGAGCGTATAGAAACGGTGGCTCATGTCGTGGGCAGCAAAACCGGATTACAGCGTTTCCAGTTGAGCAAGCGTCCTTTCATTGGTGACATTTCCCGTATTCAATGTGGATTTTGGTTCGAACAGAAGAACCTGCGTCTCCTCGTCCGAAACTGGCAGGTGCTCGACTCCGCGTGGCACGATAATGAATTCACCGGGCCGTATCAGTTCTTCGTGGTCTCTAAATTTCATTCGCAACAGGCCCTTCACCACAAGAAACATTTCGTCCTCATTGTCGTGGTGGTGCCAAACGAATTCACCGGCGACCTTCACGGCCTTGATGTAGCTGTCATTTATCTCGCCCAGGATCTTCGGGCTCCACATCTCGCTAAACTGCGAAAATTTTTGCGCGATATTTACGGTGTGCATCACGAACCTCCAGTTCAGAACGTGTGAATTCGATCAGCGACCGCGCTCAAAACATTGCGTGTCACCTGACGCTGCGATGTTTCCGCATACACGCGCAAAAGATTTTCTGTTCCCGACGCGCGAACCATCACCCAGCCAATCTCTCCGAGGTACAGCTTGACTCCATCGATCGTCTCATTTCGAACGACGGGCCATTCGAGGATCTTGTTCGCGTCGCCGTTGGAAAACCAGGCGATGGCTTTCTCCTTTTGTTTCGGCGTAACATCCAGGTCGACGCGCCCGTAATGATGTTCACCGAATTCTGCGTGAAGACCAGCAAGCAGTTCTCCAAGCTCTTTGCCGTGCCATGCCATCAGTTCCGCGAGAAACAGCGCGGACACTGTGGCGTCGCGCTCCGGCAGGTACAGGCTGGTGCCGATCCCGCCGCTTTCCTCGCCGCCGATCAGAATATTTTGCTCGAGCATAAGCTCACAGATGTATTTGAACCCGATCGGAACTTCGTGCACCTTTCGTCCGAGTTTCGCTGCAAGCTTGTCGATCAACTTGGTGACGGAAAAAGTTTTTGCGATGTCTCCGGGCAAATCGCGCATGCCTGCAAGATGCCACACAAGTAACGAAAAAATCTGGTGCGGATTTACGAACGTGCCCGCACGATCTACTGCCCCGATGCGGTCGCCATCGCCGTCGGCAGCGAACCCTGCGTCGTATTTTCCAGCGGTCACGGCCTGCTGCAATGGCGCAATGTGCGGCTCGATCGGTTCGGGGTGCGCGCCGCCAAAGCGCGGATCGCGCGTGCTACGGATTTCGTCGCACTTAATTCCATTGCGCTGAAAAAGTTCCGGCAGCAGTCCGGCGGCGGATCCGTGCATCGCGTCAAACACAAAACGGAATTTCGATTTACGGATGCGCTCCCAATCCACCAGTTTTTCAAGAGCATCCAGATATGGTTTGCGCGGATCGAGCGAATGAATCAGCTCAGCACGTGGCGGTAAAGGTGCAAGGTCTGCGGATTCGACGAACTGAAGTTCGTTCTCAATCTGCGCAACAATTGACGGAAGCGCGCTGCTCCCATAGCTGGCCTTGTACTTGATTCCGTTCCAGCAGTAAGGATTGTGGCTCGCCGTGACCACCACGCCACCTGCCGCGCCGCGCTCGCGTACAAGATAGGACACTGCGGGGGTCGGGCAAGGCCGGTCCGTGAGCCAGACCGGCGTGCCCATCGAAGAAAAAACCTCGGCCACCTGCCGCGCCACCGCATCGGCCGCATAGCGATGGTCGTAGCCGACGATTACGCCCTTTCGCGCATCTTCTCCGCGAACCACGTAGCGCGCTATCGCTTCCGCTACGATACAAGCGTTTGCGAACGTAAAATCTTCGGCGATAATGCCGCGCCAACCGTCGGTTCCAAACTTGATCCCCGTCATTCCAGCAATTATACGCGACGCACGCAGGCAGGAAACAGCCGGATTGGCCTGACGATTGTGGCGGTTAGCTGTCTTGGGTGTCTTGCGCGATTACAACAACTTCTTCAATTTCTGCTCTTCGAGCCATTTCACAAGCTTGCCGACGTCCTGCGCGCGGTTGCGCGGACAGATGAGCAGTGCATCCCCTGTCTCCACCACCACAAGGTCGTTCACTCCAATTGCCGCGACAAACTTTCCTGGACTCGAAATAAAATTCCCGCCGGCGTCCAGTGCATGGCCCTCGCCTGAAAAGATGTTTTCGTCCGGCGATTTCGCCAGCAATTCGTAGACGGCCGCCCACGATCCAATATCGCTCCAGCCAACTTCCGCGGGAATCACAAAAACTTTCGGCACAGTAACATCGCGCGTGGCCCGTTCAAGAATGGCGTAGTCCACAGAAATGTTTTCAAGGTTGGAATAGACTTTGCGAAGCTGCGCTGCGTACTTTGGTGTGCCGATTTCTGAAGCCAGTACTTCCAGCGTGACAAATGTCGCCGGTAGATGTTCTTGCAATTCGCTGAGAATCGTCGAAACTCGCCAAAAAAACATTCCCGCATTCCACTGGTAATTCCCCGAGGCCAGATATTCTTTCGCGGTTTCCAGCGCCGGTTTCTCCGCGAATCGGCGCACCGGATACACCGGAATGCCGTTCGCGCCGATAGTCGCGTCCATTCTCTCGATGTAGCCGAATCCGGTTTCCGGACGCGTTGGCGGAATTCCCAGCACCACCATCCGGCCAGGCTCGCGCGCCACGTTCAGCGCCGCAGAAACGATTTTCTGGTACTCCCGCGACTGCTCAATGTAATGATCTGCTGGCAGCACGGCCATCAGTGCATCGCCCTTTGCGGCGTGCCGAATATGAAATGCGGCTAACGCGATTGCAGCTGCTGTGTTGCGCCCGACGGGTTCCACTAACACGCGCTTCCGCGAAGCTTGCGGCAGTTGCTTGCGAACCGCCGCGCCTTGTTCGGTGTTAGTGACCGTCCAGATGCGCTCCGCCGGTATCAGTGGCCGGAATCGTGCCACCGTCTGCTCGAGCATCGTTCCCTTGCCCACGATATTCAACAACTGCTTCGGAGTTTTTGTGCGGCTCCGCGGCCAAAATCGCGTGCCTCGCCCGCCCGCCAGAATCACCGCATGCACTGGAAGATTCTTGCCCGCCATCTGCTCTACTCGAACACAACGTCAGAGATTTTGCTGTCCGCAATGCCAAGCATTCGCAAATTGCCCCGCAACGCATTCAGATCCGGCACGAAAGTGCGAATCAGCAAATTCTCATCCGCCGGAATCAGTTCGTAGCTCTTGAGCGAAGCCGGCATGAACCAGCATTCCCCCTGCTGGTATTGTGCTCGGCCGCCATCCCAGCGCAGCGTGCCATGCCCGGAAAGAAACACCAGAAGATTGAACGCGTCTGTTTTTGGGCGTGCAACGAAAAGTTCCCCGATCCGCCAACTCTCCGTTGCGAAGTAGCGGCACGCCGCAAGCAGCGAAATTCCCATTTTCTGCGACGCCCACTGCAGTGGGCGCACTTTCTCGATTCGTGGGCCGCCAAACTGGATTACGTCCATGGCTTTGTCTATGTGCAAATCACGCGGCTTTCCCTGTGAATCTACACGCCCGTAATCGTAGACCCTGTACGTCAAATCGCAGTACTGCTGTACTTCGCACACAATCACGCCGGGACCAATCGAATGCGGGACACCTGCAGGAACAAAAAAGGTTTCCTTGCCTTCGACCGCGTGCACCTCAAAAAGGTTTTCAAGGGACTTGGACCCGACCGCCGCCGCAAATTCCTTTTTTGTGACGCCAGCTTTTAATCCCAAGAACAGCACCGATCCCGGTTGTGCCGAAACGACGTGCCACATTTCGGTTTTTCCCTGGCCGCCAGCCGCAGCTTCGTGTACGCTCGCATATTCGTCGTTCGGGTGCACCTGAATCGAAAGCTTGTCAGTCGGAAATATAAATTTCACAAGTAGCGGAAAATCCAGCATCTCTGCGCAGCGTGGCCCGCGCCATTCCGCGGGCAATTCCGGCCAGGCCTCTCCCAAAGTTTTTCCCGCGAACGGGCCATTTGCGATCAAGCACCGTACATCCGTCAGCCAGGCTTCACCAATTCGCTCAGGAAGATCTTTTTTCTCCGGAAAGATCGGCGCAAGCGAACGCGTTCCCCAGATGCGAGGAGCGAACGTTGGTACGATGCGAAACGGAGCGGGTCTCACGAATTAAGCCGCGGCCTCTGCTCGCGAAAAGAATTTGTCTAGCCGGCGCAGGCCTTCTTCAATCCGTTCGAGCGAAGTGGCGTACGAAATGCGCAAATAGCCGGGAGCTCCGAAGGCATCTCCACCTACCAGAGCTACTCGCGCTCTCTCAAGTAGCAGCGTCGCGAGCTCGGTCGTGTCCTTGGCCATCGCATGGGGTCCGCTCAGATGCGCGGAAACGTCCGGAAACGCATAAAATGCTCCACCCGGCTGCTGGCACTTTACGCCGGGAATCGCATTCAAGCCGTCAACGATTCGTTTGCGGCGCTTGGCGTACTCCGCGAGCATCACCGGTACCGTCTCCATCGTGCCAGTCATCGCGGCAAGCGCCGCGTGTTGCGCAATCGACGTCGGGTTAGACGTCGACTGGCTCTGCAGCTTCACCAGCGCCGAAATTAATTCCGCTGGCCCTAACGTATAGCCAATCCGCCAGCCGGTCATCGCGAATGTTTTAGAAACCGAGCCGATAATGATTACGTTTTCTTGCGCTCCTGCTGCGCTGGCAATCGAATACGGCTTGTTCGGCTCATACGTAAAGTGCGAGTAACACTCATCGCCCATCAGCCAAACGTTGTGCTTCTTGCAGACCGCAAGAATCTTCTCGTATTCGCCCGGCGGGGTCACACCACCGGTTGGATTGCTTGGCGAATTCAAAATCAGCAATCGCGTTTTTGGCGTGATCGCCTTTTCAATCGCTTCGGCCCTCACTGCAAACCCGTCTTCCACGTTTGTCTGCACGTATGCGGGCGTTGCTCCCGTGTATTTGATGATGTCGGGAAAACTCACCCAGTACGGTGCCGGAATCAGCACTTCGTCGCCCGCTTGCACCAGCACGCTGGCAACATTGAAGATCGAATGCTTTCCGCCGACGTTAACGATGCACTCCTTCGGCTCATAGCTCGACTTCAACTCGCGTTTGTGCCACGCGCAAATCGCCTCACGCAGCGGCATGATGCCCGCCGTCGGCGTGTATTTTGTTTTGTTGTCATGAATCGCCTGAATCGCCGCCTGCTTGATGTGATCCGGCGTCTGAAAATCCGGCTCGCCCGGTCCAAAATCCGCGATGTCCACGCCCTTGGCTTTAAGCTGATCCGCGGCCGTAATCACCGCAGAAGTTGGCGACACTTGTATGCGATTAATACGATCCGTAAGCTTCACTTTCTCTCCTCTTGACGGCGAATCTGACCGCCGTTGTAAGTTGCTGCGATTGGTTCACGACTGCGCTCTGGCGCCACGACGAACCTTTAAGAAATCTTCGCCCGCAGCCGCTCTTCCACGATCGGAGGCACTAGCCCATTGAGCGGCGCGCCAAGCTGTGCAATTTCGCGTACCAGCTTCGAACTCAGAAAGCTGTAGGAAACTCCGGGCAGCATAAAAACCGTTTCCAGCCTCGGCTCCAGTTTCCGGTTCATCAGCGCCATCTGCAATTCGTACTCATAATCACTTACCGCGCGAATCCCGCGCAAGATCACTCCCGCGCCGCGCTTCCGAGCGTAATCCACCAGCAAGCCGTCGAATACATCGATCTCAACGTCGCTCCACTGTTTCGTCACTTCCCGCAGCATCTCCACCCGCTCCTTCACCGAAAACAACGGCGTCTTTTCCGCGTTCTGCAGCACTCCGACGATCAGCAGGTCAAACATTTTCTCACCGCGCTCGATCAAGTCGAGGTGGCCGTTCGTCACCGGATCGAATGAACCCGGATAAATGGCAATGGACGTTTTCATTTGGCTGAGAATTCTTTCTTAGTGTATCGCAGCCGAAGCTAGCACAGCCTCACAAAACACTACCGACAGTGCGCCGTGAACCGGCCGCATTGGCCCCCAATTGGAGAGCCGCGATTTTGCGCTTCGTATTCCGTTGCGAGTATGCCACTATCGCCGTTCCGCTGCTACATAGCACTTCTGCGGAATTGCCGGCATTCCCGTTTACGGAGGATTTCTCTCATCATGAAGTCTGCAACCCTCAGCCTGCCGCTCCTCAATAACATTCTAGGAATCCTTCTAACACTGATGCTCGCTACCATCTCCTTCGCTCCGCATGCCACGGCACAATCCCAGCCTCCATTAAATCTCATGCCACAGCCCGCAAACATGAAGTCCGGGACCGGCGCACTTCCCGTGGGCGCAAACTTCACGATCGCCTTCACGGGTCACACCGAGGCCAGGCTCGATCGCGCCGCTGATCGTTTTTTGGCCCAGCTGCATCGCGAGACCGGTCTGCTCCTACCAAAGCCTGCTCGCGATGCTGCACAAGCCGCGCTTGTGGTTCACACCGACCACGCCAGCAAAGAAATCCAGGAGCTCGGCGAGGACGAATCCTACACGCTCGAAGTCACTGCGACCGGTGCAAAGCTCAACGCCGCAAATCCGCTGGGCGTCCTCCGCGGACTGCAAACTTTTCTCCAGCTCGTCGAAGTATCGCCTCACGGTTTCGCCGCTCCCGCGGTCACCATTCAGGACCAGCCGCGTTTTGCTTGGCGCGGCCTTATGATTGACGTCAGCCGCCATTTCATTCCTCTCGACGTTCTGAAACGCAATATTGATGGTATGGAAGCCGTGAAGATGAACGTCTTCCACTGGCACCTATCTGAAAATCAGGGATTCCGCGTCGAAAGCCGCAAATTTCCAAAGCTCCACGAATTGGGCTCAGACGGCCTCTACGACACGCAGGACGAAGTTCGCGAACTCGTCGCCTACGCCCGCGATCGCGGCATCCGCGTCGTTCCCGAGTTCGACATGCCCGGCCATAGCACCGCCTGGTTTGTCGGTTATCCCGAACTTGCCAGCGGCTCCGGCCCCTACTCTATCGAACGCAAGTGGGGAATCTTCGATCCCGCGATGGATCCTACGAACGAAAAAACCTACAAGTTTCTCGACGACTTGGTCGGAGAGATGGTCAAACTTTTTCCTGACACCTATTTCCACATCGGCGGGGACGAAGTGAACGGCAAGGAGTGGGACGCCAATCCAAAAATCCAGGAATATAAGAAATCGCATAATCTGAAAACGAACGACGAACTGCAGGCCTATTTCAGTCAGCGCGTCCAGAAAATTGTCACCAAGCACGGCAAATCGGTCGTAGGCTGGGACGAAGTTTTCATTCCCGGCGTGCCCAAGGACATCGTTATCCAATCCTGGCGTGGTCAGCAATCGCTAACCGCAGCTGCACAGCAGGGCTATCACGGGATTCTTTCGAACGGCTACTATCTCGATCTCGGCTGGAGCGCCGCTCGTCATTATGCTGTCGATCCGATAAGCGGACCTGCCGCGGCCCTTACCGACGACCAGAAAAAGTTGATCCTCGGCGGCGAATCCTGCATGTGGTCGGAATATGTGAACGCCGAAAACGTCGATTCACGCATCTGGCCGCGCAACGCTGCCATTGCGGAGCGTCTTTGGTCACCACAATCCACCACCGATGCTGCCTCCATGTACGCACGGCTCAATGTCATCAGCGCGCGTCTAGAATGGCTCGGACTGACGCATCGCACTTACTACCACAAAATGTTGCAGCGTATTGCCGGCCCCGCTGCGCCTGAAGAACTCTCCGCTTTGCACACTCTCGCAAATGTCGTCGAGCCCGTAAAAGACTACTCGCGCGAGCAAACCGCGGCTGCTGAACCCACCAGCCAGACGCCACTGAATCACGTTGTTGACGCCGTTCCGCTTGAGAGTGACGCCGGGCGCCATTTCTCAGAGCTTGTGGACAAATTCCTGGCCAGCACATGCCGCGACTCCGCAGCTGCAAACGAATTGCGCCGCCAGTTCACGCTCTGGAGCCAGAACGACGCGACATTCTCCTCCCTGGCGCAAAAATCGTTTCTTGCCAATGAAGTTGTTGCGACCTCGCGCGATCTCTCTGCCATCGGCAACGTGGGTTTGCGCGCTGTCGACGCAATTGCCGCCGGCACGCTGCTCTCTACCGATCAGCAAGCCCAGCTCAATGCCGTTCTCACCGAAGCCGCCAAACCAAAAACCCAGCTCTTGCTGATCCCAGTTCCGGCAGTCCGAAAACTCGTAGAGGCCGCTTCTCAATCAGGTACATGTACCGCCGCCAAGCCTTAACAATTTACGGAGCGCGTACCACGACTCGTCACTGCGACGAAGCCAAGGCGCAAAACCGAATAACCCCCAAACCGGACAGATGAAGGTTCGTCATTTCGAGCCTGCCTGCCGCAGGCAGGCGCAGCGAGGAATCTCTCCTCGCTCTCCGCCGCGTCACTTCTGCTTCACGTCCTTCGCAACATGGCACGTCCCTTCGCCCGCATCGTGAAATCCGTTCTCTCCATTTACCGGAATAAATTCCCACGAATATTTCTCCGGCGAAAGCGTCACCTTTAGCACCCCAAATGTGTCCGCATTCCGCGCTTCGCTGTTCGGCACCGGCGGTCCCAGTGGCGAATGACTTCGTCCGCCCGTCCCCACTACAATTTCCCGAATCCCGCTTTCCAGGTCCGCATTTCCGTCAGGGTCTTGCGGCGCAAACCGTTCGTACGAGTGTTCATGGCCCGCGAGCATCAAGTCCGCATGCGCTTCATACAAATCGCGCCAAAGATCCCGCAACTCCGGATGCACCGCGTGCTTCTTCAGTAGTCCGCTGCTGTAGAGCGCGTGATGCCCGTAGGCGACGATGCAAGACTTTGGATGCGCGGCCAAATCCTCCCTCAGCCATCTCTCCTGTTCTGAGCCTGCTCCGCATCCACCCACTCCCGGCGCGTCGCAATTCGTATTCAGCGCCACCACGTGCCAATTTCCCAGGTCATAGCTGTAAAATCCTTTGCCACGTGGCCCCGCCCGTTCGCCCCAATACCCGAAATACGCCAGGCCATTCGCGGAGTTGTATTCATGATTCCCAGGAATCGGCCGCGTCCGGTCTTTGAATCTGCCCCACGTCGTGCCATAGCACTTGCTGAATTCCTCAGGCGTTCCCCGTTCATAGGCCAGGTCGCCCGCCGCAAAAACCGTTCCCGGAATTTTTTCGATTAGCTTCGCCGTAGCTGCGGCCCCCTCCAACGACGAACAACCCGCAATATCACCCGCGCCCACCAGCACATACGTTCCGGCCCGCGATTTGGCAAGCTTCGCCGCATTCGTTTTTTGCTCCGTATTCGCGCTTTGCTGGGTATCTAAGCGTTGGCCCGCTGCGGAAATAAGGCCCGCCCACACCAGCGTCAACCCGCACACCAGGACTCCACTCGCCACAACCCAGCCAAATGATTTTTCCGTAGCCGTCAGAAATCTCAATTCGCCACCATTGACCCTTTTCGCAATCCACCAGCCGCGGCAGAGTAGCACATCCCCTTCGGCGCTCCTGTCCTTCCCGCTCCGCGAGCGCCGACTCCTAATTGCCCGCGTAGGCGTGGTGTATCCGGTCACTTTGTTTGGTTCGTTTTTCAGCTTTTTTTTCTCGAACTGGTTGTCCAGTTGCGGCAGCGCAGCCTCACCACCGTCTCTCCGTTCCCGCCGCGTCTGTTTTCTCAGTTTCGGTGACAATCGTTTCCCGGTGCTGCACCGATTTCCCGTTGGTCCAACAACAAGAGAGACAGGATTTTGCGCCCATATCAGGCTCAATACAAAGCACTTATGCTCACAGGCTTCAAAAATGACAAGTTGACTTTTCACAGGAAATCTCATAAACTGAATACCGACTGATTCAGTCGCATATGGCTCTGATGTGGCGTGTACAAAGGGGCGTGGTACGGGCGGATGTTTAAACTTTCCAAAAAAGCCGATTACGGCCTTATCGCAGTGAAGCATCTTGCTCTGCATCGCAGCGAGATGCATGCCTGCAGCGCCAACGAAATCGCCGAAGAATACGGCATCTCGACCACTCTGATGGCGAAAGTTTTGCAAAAGCTGGCGCGGCATGCCCTGGTTGGCGCAAAGCACGGCTCAACCGGCGGGTACCAACTGGCCAAGGATCCGAATCGCATCAGCGCTCTCGAAGTCATCACCGCGATTGATGGTCCCGTGCTGATCACTTCGTGCGTGACAAGTCACGGAAACTGCGATGCGGCATCCAAGTGCTCAGTCCGCGAGCCGTTGCGCCGCGTGAACGAAAGCATTCTTCAGGTTTTGAACACCGTCACCATTTCGCAAATGTGTGACGAACCGCAGGAGCAAGTGCTCGTAGCTCTTCGGGCGTAGAGTTCGTAACAGGAGACAGGAACATGGCTGTGAAGCTGCCAATTTATTTCGATAATCACGCGACGACTCAAGTGGATCCGCGCGTCGTTCAAGCAATGCTGCCGTATTTCACTGAAAAATTCGGAAATGCTGCCAGCCGCAACCACCCATTCGGTTGGGCCGGCGAAGAAGCCGTTGAGAACGCTCGCACTCAGGTCGCCTCTTTGATAGGCGCTACGCCCAAAGAAATCATCTTCACCAGCGGCGCCACGGAAAGCGACAACCTGATGATCAAGGGCGTGGCCGAGATGTATCGTGAAAAAGGCAATCACATCATCACGCAGGCCATCGAACACAAGGCGGTTCTCGATACCTGCAAGCGCCTTGAAAAAGATGGATTTGAAGTGACCTATCTCCCGGTTCAACGCGATGGCCGTGTGGATCCTGAGGACGTGCGCAAAGCGATTACGCCGAAAACGATTTTGATCACCATCATGTACGCCAATAACGAAATTGGCGTAATCAATCCGATCGCGGAAATCGGTAAAATCGCAAAAGAGCGCGGCATCTTTTTCGCCGTGGATGGCGTCCAAGCTGTCGGCAAGATTCCCGTCGACGTGCAAACAGACAATATCGACCTGCTCGCCATCAGCGCACATAAAATTTACGGCCCCAAGGGAGTCGGCGCGCTCTACGTCCGCCGCCGCAACCCTCGCGTGCAACTTTCAGCCATCATTGATGGTGGCGGCCATGAACGCGGCATGCGCTCCGGCACGCTCAATGTTCCAGGAATCGTGGGACTTGGCGCGGCCTGCGAAATCGCGCAAAAAGAGATGACGGAGGAGGCGGCTCGCCTCAGGAAACTCCGCGACCGCTTGAAGGCTGGTCTCGAAGCGAAACTCGACGAAGTGTTTATCAATGGTTCGATGGAGCACCGTCTGCCCCACAACCTGAACATGAGCTTTGCTTATGTTGAAGGAGAATCGCTCCTGATGGGCATCAACGATATCGCGGTTTCAAGTGGTTCGGCCTGCACCTCCGCCACCCTCGAACCTAGCTATGTCCTTAAGGCTCTTGGGGTTGGCGAAGATCTAGCCCACACTTCGATTCGCTTTGGTCTGGGGCGCTTCAACACCGAGGAAGAAGTGGACTATGTGACCGACAAGATGGTTACGGTCGTCACGAAGCTTCGCGAACTTTCCCCGCTCTATGAAATGGCTAAAGAGGGCATCGATATTTCCAAGATGAATTGGCAGACCGCCTAGCCCAGCGGTGCATCTAACGACGAGAAGGTTAAATCAGCAGAAAGGGTAGGAAAAGAAGCAATGGCAACCGTGAGTGAAGGAACAATTCGAGTACACCGGTCGATTGGCGGGACCAGTGCGGCCTTCCGTGTCGCGTTCGTTCCCTATGGCGAAGGCGATGATGCCAAGCCTGCGGGTGAGCGTTCGTTCCAGCACCTCCAGGAAGTTCGCGTCTTCCTGAAGGTCCTCGGCATCGGAGCGGATTACATCAAGGACGTGCTTCGCCAGTTGACGGCTGGGCGTTCCGCGTGGGTGCCCAACGTTTCGATTTCAGAAAAAGTTCTGCGTACCGCTGGCTTCGTCAGCATCGGCAATCTCGCGCGGAGCAATTAATATTCGGTGTTCCGGCTACCGTTGCGGCTCGCATCTTAGGAGAGCCCAAGGAGCCAGAGGAGAATGATTCATGGCTTATAGCGATAAAGTTGTAGATCATTACAACAACCCCCGTAACGTCGGGAGCCTTCCCAAAGAAGATCCCAATGTTGGGACCGGTCTCGTCGGCGCGCCGGAATGTGGCGACGTCATGAAGCTGCAGATGCGCATCAACCCGGAGACGCAGGTCATCGAGGAGGCCCGCTTCAAGACGTTTGGCTGTGGCTCCGCGATCGCCAGCTCATCCTTGGCCACTGAATGGGTGAAAGGCAAGACCGTTGAAGAGGCGCTCTCCATCAAGAATACGGACATTGTCCGCGAACTTGCGCTTCCTCCCGTCAAGATTCACTGCTCAGTGCTTGCCGAAGACGCCATCAAGGCCGCCATCGGCAACTGGAAGAACAAAAAGGGTATTGCCGTCCCCGTGGCAGAAAAGGCTTCGCACTGATTGCCTTTGTAGGGGCGCAGCATGCTGCGCCCCTATTTCGGCACGTTTACGTTTGCCGTGGCAGATAAAATTTGAGTGCCCTCGCTCTTAATTTCGATGCTGGGCTCTTGAGTCCGAACGTTTGAAGTTCTTATGACCACTGAAACCGTATCTCCGACAGTTCCAAAGATCCACGTCTCCGAGCGCGCGGCGAAGAAAATCATTACGCTGCTCGCGAAGGACGGTGTGTCTCCGGAACAAGGCGGCCTACGCGTTGGCGTGCAGGGCGGCGGCTGCTCAGGTTTGTCCTATGCCATGCGCCTGGACACGAAAGCACGAGACCGGGATAAAGTGTTTGAAGAATTTGGCGCCCGCATCTTTGTCGATCCGAAAAGCCTTTTGTACCTGAACGGCACGACACTCGATTACGAGGAGACCCTGATGCGCCAGGGATTTGTTTTCGTCAATCCCAATGCGGCGCGTAATTGCGGCTGCGGCAGTTCGTTCACGGCTTAAGTGCATAGGCTTGCAGCCTGTGCTCTCCTGCCCAGGCAGCGTTCGAGATACGGCTGGCGGGCAAGCTCGCCAGCCATTTCTGTTTTCGGAAGTGATTTAGGCCCGAGGGGCTTGCTCCCAAACGAGGAACGATCGTTCCTCTTTTTGAAGTAAGTCGTTTGTTTTGCCTTATGGCGATTGGATAGCTGAAAAAGATCCGAATGAGCGCACCCTCTCAAGCTACAAACAGATCCGCAGCGGACTATTTCGCCGTCTTCGGCCTCCCGCGCAAACTTTGGCTCGAAATGTCTTCGCTCGAACAAAAATTTTTGCAGCTCAGTTGGAAATTACATCCTGACAATTTCGTGAATGCTTCGGACAAAGAGCGTGAACTCTCCTTGAAGCGCAGCTCCGAACTGAACGACGCGTACCGCGTGCTGCGCGATCCGCTCGCTCGCGTGGAATATCTCCTCGAAATCGAAGGCCAACGCAAAGAAGGGGAAAAAAAACAGCAAGCCCCGCCCGAACTTCTCGAAGAGGTTTTTGAACTGAACGAATCGCTCGACGAATTGCGCGAAGCAAGAGAATCTGGCGGAAACTTGGCGGAACTGGAAACCAAGCTCCAGTGCGCTGAAAGTAATTTTCAGGAAAAGTTCGAAGAAGTCGACGCGCAGCTTCAGTTCGTGGCAAAAGAGTGGGATACCGCCGTAGACGCTAACGCGGACTCCGCTGTCCGCGAAAAAATATTTGCCCGCATGAACGACCTGCTGAACCGCCGCGCCTACATCCGCAATCTCGTCGCAAGCGTTGAAAAGGAGCTGGCTGCGTAATGCTTTGCAAAAATTTCACCGGCCACTGGCCGCCGGTCACTGGATACTGACATGGGACGCATCGTCGGAATCGATCTTGGAACCACCAACAGCCTCGTCGCGTATCTTGATCCGCGGACGAAAACTCCGAAATGTATCGAAGGCCCGCACGGCTCAACGCTTTGTCCATCCATCGTCAGTCTCGATCCTGATGGAAATATCATCGTCGGCGAAGCAGCTCGTCGCCGCCTGCTCACGCAACCCGAACGCACCATCTACTCTGTCAAACGCCTGATGGGCCGCGGCGTAAAAGACGTCCAGGACGAACTGCAGCTCTTTCCGTTCCGACTTGATCCATCCAGCAGTAATGTGATTCGCGTGCGGCTCGGCGACAAAGTCTTTACACCTCCGGAGATTTCCGCGTTCATTTTGCGTGAGTTGAAGAATTGGGCGGAAGCGTTTTTCGGCGAACCCGTCGGCCGTGCAGTCATCACCGTGCCCGCATATTTCAACGACGCCCAGCGCCAGGCCACGAAAGACGCCGGGAAGGTTGCGGGACTCGAAGTTCTTCGCCTGGTGAACGAACCCACGGCCGCAGCGCTCGCCTACGGTTTGCATGAAAAGCAGCGCGGCAAAGTCGCTGTGTACGATCTCGGCGGCGGCACGTTTGATATTTCGATCTTGAAATTAATCTCCACCGACGAAGGCGACATCTATCAGGTTCTCTCCACGAATGGCGATACGCATCTCGGCGGCGACGACATCGACAACCTGTTGCAGGCATTCGTCCACGAAAAAATTCTCCAGACCGATGAAATTGATTTTTCTCCTCACGGAGAAATTGCTCAGGAACTTCGCAGAGCTTTGATTGCTATAAAGCATGAATTATCAGAAAAGGAGTCCGTCACTCTGCATTTTCCGTTGCCTGGTGGAAAAGTTTTCACGCAGGAATTCACGCGCGGCGCGCTCGATGCTCTGATCCGCCCTGTCGTCGATCGCACTATTGCTCCAGTAAACCTGGCGCTTGCCGATGCCCAGCTCAAGCCCGCTGAAATCGACGAAGTCGTTCTCGTGGGTGGTACCACACGCACTCCGCTGATTCGCCGCACTGTGCAAGAGTTCTTCGGCCGCGTTCCGCATACAGAATTGAATCCCGACGAAGTTGTTGCGTTGGGCGCCGCCGTACAGGCCAACATTCTCGAGCACGGTGTCAGTAACACGCTCCTTCTCGATGTGACGCCGCTTTCGCTCGGCATTGAAACCTACGGTGGCGCGGTCGCGAAAATCATTACTCGTAATTCTCCGATTCCGGCAAGCGCGCAGGAGCTTTACACCACTGGCGTCGACAATCAGACTGGCATCGACATTCACGTTTTGCAGGGCGAACGCGAACTTGCGAAGGATTGCCGGTCGCTCGCGCGGTTTACTCTGAAAGTTCCGCCAGCGCCCGCAGGTCTTCCCCGCATCGAAGTAAAATTTCTGATCGACGCAAACGGGATACTTCAAGTCGCCGCGAGGGACGTTCGCACGGGCGAACAACATTCCATCGAAGTCCAGCCCAGCTACGGAATCAGTGACTCCGAAATCGAACGCATGCTCGAAGAGTCCATCGAATATGCGGAGCAGGATTTCGCCGAGCGCCAGGCCATCGAAGCGCGCACCGAAGCGGAATCCATCCTGACCGCGACGGCAAAAGCACTTGCCACGGAACAAGCTTCAACACTTCCTGTGGAAGAGCGCGCTAGAATCGATGCGGCAGTCAGCGCATTGCGCGAAGCCTCGTCCGGCAGCGACTATCGCCTGATGCGCAAAAAGATTGATGAATTGAACGAAGCGACCAATCATCTTGCGGAGACGATGATGAACAGCGCAGTGAATACCGTGTTGCAAGGCAAAAGACTGGCGGATTTTTAGAAACCCGGATTTACGCGAAATTCTTTACAGGAATTGTTGGGAGGGAAGAGAGATGGGCGGCAGTAATCCGTATATCGAAGAAGTCAAATACAAGCCGGCGACGAAGAAATTCAAAGTGACGTTTCTTCCGAGTGGAAAGACGTTAGAAGTGGATCCTGCGAAAATCCCTTACGGCCACAACGGGCTTCCCGGCAGCATTCTTGATTTTTCCGAAGCACTCAAAGCAGGACTCGACCACGCGTGCGGTGGCGTCTGCGCCTGCTCCACTTGCCATGTTATCGTCAAAGAAGGCCTCGAATCCTGTAACGAAGCGACGGACGCGGAGCTCGATGAGCTTGACGAAGCGCCGGGCATCACGCCAAAGTCGCGTCTCGGCTGCCAGACCGTTCCCGACGGCACCACTGACATCGTCGTCGAAATTCCTGGATGGAACAAAAATTACGCCAAGGAACTCGACCATTAAGAGGTGAGCAAAAAAAGCGGTAGAAAATATCGCGCCGTTAACGATGATTTGGTCGTCATTCCGAGCGAAGCGAGGAATTTCTCTTCAAGCCTCGGCTGGCAACGTAGAATGAGTCCGCAAACGCAATTTTCCAAGGAGCCATCATGCCCGCAACCTTCGATTGGGATAATGTGGAAGACATCGCTATCGCGCTGACTGATAAATTCCCCGATCTCGATCCTTACACAGTCCGCTTTACGGACATGCACAAATGGATTACCGAGCTCCCTGGTTTTGCCGGCGATCCCGCGAAATCAAACGAAACAAAACTCGAGGCGATTCAAACCGCGTGGCATGAAGAATGGGCGGATCGCACAAAATCGTGAGTTACTCCCGCACTTTCTCCGACGTTCCCCGGCCTATTGCAAGTAGGTTCTCTGAAGATACTCCGCTGTAGAATCATCCAGGCTTGAATAGTTGGTGCGCAACGCTTCGCGCAACGCGGCCTCGCCGGAAGATTCTGCCCGCATGGCGTCGAGCAAACGGTCGAGTCCGTCACTGCCGGAATTCGCTTCAATCGACTCTACGACCGCGAGCGACCAGCCGTAGGAAAACCAAGATTCCGAACTGGAGAATTTCATCCAAGATCCCTCGAGGGATCGCAGGGATTTTCCCTTGCTGCCCTGAAACATCGCTATCAGTTGCGCCGCATTTTGTCCTGATCGCCGGCCTGTCATCCATTGCGCGATTCCTTCGTGCAGCCAGCTTGGGCAGCGGCCCTGCGTCTTCTGAAACAGAAAGCTATGCGTCAATTCGTGCTTGAGACTGATGGCGAGCGGCGCCGAAACACTTTCCATTCCTTGCACTGGAACACGAATTCGCCCATCGTTCAGAGCACCAGCCCAATCCGGCACGTGGGTCACGTCGCGGAATGTTTCTCGAGTGTAAAGGATGACGGCAATAGGCTCTGCGGGCGTGTAATGAAGCTCGCTTTGCAAACTCTGGAACTGGTCCTCGAGAGTGCGAATTACTTCCGAAGCCAGCTGCCGGCTTGCGCCTCCGTGATAGCGAATAACAAAATGGCGCGATTCGCCTTCTCTGAAATCGTCCTCCGCTTCCTTGTCGCGTTCCGCTTTTTCCAACAGGCTCGCCACTTTGGCGTCCGGCTGGATCCGCTGTGCAGTCTGGAGATCTGCAATTGCGGCATCCATCTGGTTCAACCGGTAGTGCGTCCAGCCTGAGAGTGCCGCCAAATTCGCTGACTGCGGAGAAAGTTTTCTGGCCCTCGCGATCAATTCCAGCGCTGAACTGAATTCGCTCTTTAACAAAAGCGCGTACGCGTGGCCGGTCAAACTCGCAAGCACTAACTCGCGCTGGCGTCCCGCGAAAGACTCCATCGCCTCAAAGTGTTCGACCGCGTTGTCCGCCTCGTGGTGCGACAATTCAAATTCTCCCGCGGCAAGATGAGCCAACGCAGCGCGCGTCACGGCGCTTGCGGTGCCTCCCGCAGCTTGTGCCTCGAGCGCCGCGATGTAACCGGAATCGATTACGCCCTCTTTGATGACCTGGCTTTTCACTGCCGCGTATCCGTTTGCGGTTGGCGTGGCGGGCCGCACCAGCGGGATTTCCGCTGACGCTCCGCGGGGCGGTTCGGAACTCACACCGCCGCGCGAGGAACTTACCGGTGGCGTTGAGATCCCGACTCGCTCCAGACTTTTGCAGTCCACAAAACCGATTCGGTTCGTCTGTTGCGAGGGCCGAACCCCGCACCAGGTCTTTCCGCCCTGGTCGATTCGCAAATCCACATAGACGGAATTGCCTTTTTTGAGCGTGGAGGTTTGCTCGCTGGAAGCGTCCATCTCCTGGAAGACGGCTACGCGTTCCCACATCACTGTTGCGTCCGTGGCAGCAGTAGGCAGTTGTGAGCGCTGGCCGAGTGCCGGAGGAGGCAGAAAGATGCCCACAGTTGTCAGGAGGCAAGCCAGCCGCGCACGCCTGCGTTCGCATATCTTTGTTTTCAAGCTAGCTCCGGTCGACAACGAGAGACACTATAGCCTCTCCAGTTTTGGGCTTCTCCCATTTTGCGTCAAGCAGACCAATCTCCGGATGAGCGTTACAGAACTTTCGCTTGCTGCGGGGGGATTTTGAATACGATGTGCTGGTCACGGCAACAGTTCCACGCGGCTTGTCGGCTCTGCGAAAATCCCGTATTCTAGTAAAGCAAGTTCTTCCTCAACGCCGCTATGGTGCAACGGTTAGCACGTAGCCCTTTCAAGGCGTTCGCGGCTATTCCAAACACACGACTTGCGCTGAAAACACTGAACTTAATGTGAGTTTTGGTGAGGTCTCGTGAGGCTAAATAAGGGCTCGTCAATGCAGTTTGCAATGCAATTTCGCATTTAGCCACTCCACACAAGAAAGGCTGAGTGATGTCTTTGATCCGCGCTCTTGCCTCCGGAATTGCCCTCCTCTTGCTGCCACACCACTTCACGATTGAAACGTTGAAAGCGATTCTGGAAAAGATTTGAGCGTTTTAGTTAGGAACGATTTTTTCAACCGCCGAGGCGATGCGTTCCACAATGCCGACCTTTGAGATGCCGGTGATTTTTGCCATCGAATTTAAGTAGTCTGGTGAATCGATTGTCAGGCCATATTTTTCTCTTGCTTGGAAGCTGAGAAATGTTTCCAGCCAAACACACCCACCAAACGTGTCGTCGAAAAAAGTTTTACCTGCGAGAAGCTCACCTTCATGAACGATCTTGTGTCTTGTGGTCCATACCGATTCAATGTCATCTATATCCCACTGTTTCTTGCCTGGTGCATGAGGGCGTTTGAATACAAGGTCTTCTTTACGAAAAAGTCCGAAACGCTTTCCCAGGTGCTTGATAAACATATCCTGTGTTGAGGACGCCGTGATTTCTTTGCTCACCTTTTCCCTGAGACGTTTCATTACGGCGCCATAGTCTTGCAAATCCACAAGCTCGACCGTCGTCAGATTCTTTTCTCCCGCGAGGTCTTTCAGGCGTCGAGAGTCGGTCGAAAGAATCACGTCCACGAGATGTTCAATGAAAATCTCGGTTTGTGTCACCAGCATGACTAGGCAAAGATTATGGATCAGATTCCGCGACGGCTGCGCGGCGATCAGTGCTTTATCAACATCCGCTCCTATCTTTTTAGAATCAACTTGAGGCGGGTCTACAAGCGATTCCACGATCATATGAAATGCTTCGACGATTTTCTCTTTCGCTTTTATGTAGCTCTCTTCTTTCGGGAGATTCTGTTCGAGCCTATCTATAGCTCCCATCGTGAAGCGAACGAGGAATGCAATATTACCCAATCGACCGCTGTGCTCGGCATATTTGAGGACGATAGACATAGAAATTGATTTCCAGGCAAACAAGGCTACTGCGGAAAATTCGAATGGACAAGGCTACCGCGCGGCCGGAGATGTGAACTCATATCAATTACGTTTGTTCTAACCCGCCAGGTCTCTTAAGCGAAGCGCTATACTCTCGATCATATGATTAACCAGTTCGAAAATGAATCCAAGAGCCGTTTACGATTGAGGATTACCGCAGTTCGGCGAGCCGCAGCGATTCTTTTTGTCCTAGCCTGTGTGGGCACAGTGTCCTGGGCGGTTGTCGTTAGCTATGAAGAGGAGACAACAGATTGGTTTCTGAATATTGACTCGTTGCGATTCGATGCGAAACAGTATCGCGTCAATATCAATTCCATTGACGAGGTAGCAGGCAAGGCGACAGCTACCGCGCAGCTAACTCTCGACAAGCATTCCTTCGTGTCTAGCACCAAAATCAAAGGCCCGATCGACGGCAGTTTCTTATTGTACGACCTCGATGTTCGCTTCGGCCCGCTACGTGTATCGGATTTAGCTCCACAATTCGATAGTATCGGTTTTTTAGTTCTGAATTCTCTTGTAGATCGAATTCCTGAGTTACCGCCGTCGGACTTTAAATCTGAGCCTCCTCCAGTATCTCAAATGGAATTTAGTATTTTGGGCGAACCGAAGTTCTATCCGTTCGACAAATATTTCATTATCGGATATGCATCTTCCATCGTTCTGGTTTCTCCAGACAAGAGACAGTTTTTCAGCGTGGATGATGACCACACCGAGGTATACCTCAGGGCTCCAAATTTCGTGATGAGAGGAGCATCCAATTCCGAACTCCTAAAATGGCCCAGAATGGGCGAAACTCCACAAGGCATGCAACTCCAAAAAGATCTTCTAAAAAATAATCTTGAAAATAGAAAAAAGATGTTTGCTGTACTGCTTCAGCGACCGTTCTTCTTGCGATTCTTCGCGATCTTCTTGTGAGTCATCACTTTGGCGTCCATGTTTTATTACGCAGTCGCCTCCGATGTCAGGACCTTCGCGCTTCAGGCAGTAGCGTATTTTGTCGGGCTGTGGGCCGTTCGGCAGATGTTGGTGTCAGGCGGGCCGAAAGTATTCACGGCGGTTGATTACGTTATTCTGTTACTGTATGCGACGCTCGCAGCGATCGTGATTGCAAAAGCGCTGTGGACTAATACGACTCCACCAGAACCAGAATATGTCAAGATTCTGAACGATGAGTTTAACCCGCCGGGCTGATGCCGCATTTGTCGAACCGATGGAATGTTTGTCGGTCTCGAAATTACCCGAAGGCTTACAATGGCTTTGGGAAATCAAGCTTGATGGCTATCGCGCCATCGCAATCAAATCCGGCGACGATGTGAAGCTCTTCTCACGTCAGAAGAAATCTCTGAACTCAAGGTTTCCTAACATAGTGGAATCGCTGGCGAACCTGCCCGCTGGAACTGTCGTGGACGGAGAAGTGGTCGCCATCGATGAAAGCGGACGACCCAACTTCAATCTGTTACAGAATTTTCGTAGCGCGGCATCTCGCATTCAATACCACATCTTCGACGTACTCTGCTATCAGGGTCGTGATCTGACGCGCCTTCCACTGGTTGAACGGCGAGCACTATTGAAATCGATAGTGTCGATCCAGGAATCCAAGAATCAAGATCGCGGACTACGTCGAGGCAACGCCAACCGATTTACTGTCAGCCGTTCGCAAGCAAGGTCTTGAAGGGATCATCGGAAAACGAAAGGACAGTTTGTACGAGCCCGGAAAGCGAAGCGGTGCGTGGATCAAATACCGAGTCAACCTCGGTCAAGAGCTTGTGATCGGCGGATACATCCCTGGTACTCACGGTCTCGACTCCATCATCGTTGGATATTACAAAGACCGTGACCTGATCTACGTGGCGCGAGTACGGCACGGCTTCGTGCCGGCCTCGCGACGGCAGATGTTTGAAAAGCTGCGACTCCTGGTGATTCCGGAGCGCCCATTCGTCAACCTGCCGGAGAAGCATCGTTCGCGCTGGGGCGAAGGCTTGACCGCTGACGATATGAAGAAATGCGTTTGGGTCCGACCAAAACTCGTGGCACAAATTGAATTTCTGGAATGGACGGAGTCAGATCATCTCAGGCATTCGAAATTCGTAGGGTTACGCGAGGATAAGGACCCGAGTAGCGTGGTCAAAGAACACGCAGGAGATAGTGGCGGAATCGACCCGAATCCAGATGTCCGGTAAGGCGTGACTAACCAGGAGCTAGCACACTTAAGTTGCTGTCACTCTGGAGTCTGAATCCGCACGCGCGTCCGCCGATGCAATGGTTTTCAACGTGACGCTGGCCCTGACGGCTCGATACAATCACTGTGATGAATGCGGGGTGCCGAGCAGCGCCAATTGCGTATCGATGATTTTCTCGAAGTCGGCCGGCGGTACCGCGCCACTCAGAAAAACTCCGTTTATAAAAAACCCAGGCGTGCCTGCAACGCCGACCTTACTGCCTTGTTGCAAGTCGGCTTCGATTTTGGATTTGAATTTGCCGCTGTTGAGGCACGACTGAAACGATTTCTCATCCAGATTCAACGCCCGGGCGTGCGTCAGCAGTTCAGCGCCATCAAGTTTGGATTGCTCCGCGTACAGGGCATCGTGATACTCCCAAAATTTTCCCTGTTCGCCCGCGCATCGAGCCGCTTCGGCCGCCCTCTGAGCCTGCGGATGGATTTCCCGCAAAGGGAAGTCCAGGTAAGCGAGCTTTACCCGGCCGCTGTACTTGGTGAGGAGTTCGTGCAAAGTGCTCTCGCTCTTCTTGCAATAAGGGCATTGAAAGTCCGAGAACTCGACGATCGTAACCGGAGCTTTGGGATCTCCTTTCACCCGCGCAGGATCGTAAGCCACAGTTACACTGGGCGGCCGCAACAGAACCGCGACATCGATCTTCGCCCGCAGCGAGTCGGCGTAAACTTGGCGGGCCTTCTGCAACTTGAGTTGTTTTAGACTCGCTCGATATTGCTCTTTCACTTCATCGAAACTGGCGCCCGCCCGGTTCTGTCCCCAGAAAAAGGCTACTACCTCGCCATCAGTCGGGTCCGCAACCTTGGATTCGACTTCCTGCTCGATCAGCTTTTCCGCTGAGATGCCCCGCTTCTTGGCTTCCGCCTGGACGAGTTTCAGGCGAATCAGACTATCGAGAGCCTTGCTCTTTGCCTCATACTCCTGGGTGCGCAGTTGCATTACCTGCTGCGGTCCGAGCGTCTCCAGCAGTTCCTGTTCGGAGACGGGCTGCCCGGCGACGGTAGCGACCGGATCAGCGGAACCGGCTTGGGGCGCGGATTGGCCGAAACCCCCCTTCGGGAGCGCCAGGAACAGCGGCAAACACAAAACTAACTTTGAAACTTTCATATCTTTTGTTTCCCCCAAGATCAAGATGGGCGAGCCAGCCCAGCTTCGCCGCTGAGGGCTGGCCCGCCGATTAACCGTGCAGATGGAACCTCAATTGGATGTGAATGTGAGGGCGCCGCTATTGTTGAATACCTTTGTCTGTGTGACAGTCAGGACGCCTGGACCGACGCAGGAGGCCACCGACCCGGACCCTTTGACGCCAGCACCTATAATGCTCCAGGACGCATCGACGACGTGAGGCTTTTTGTTGTCTACTGAAACAACAAAGTCGAAGCTGTGCGCCGACAACGTGCTCAAGATCAAGTCGAAGTTGCACAACGGGTTAGGCACTACGCATATCCCGGCTCCGCTGAGGCCGGTTGGATTGTTGCATATGTAGTTGGCGCCGAGGGCGGCGCAGTCGGTAGTTGTAGTGCAGGCAGTAGTGCTGGTCACCAACTGGCACGCGGCAAGTTGTGAGAACAACTGAGAGCTGATCTGCTGAAATCGCTGGTCATACGTCACGCAGGGCGAAGGCAGTACTCCGGCGCCGCTGCCATCGACTGTTACGCAGACTTGTATCCCCACGTCGGCCGACGAAGTTGAAATGGTCGTGTCGATCTTGGTGTCGGTGAAGAGGCCGGTCACCAAGCCGGGTCTAATGTCCAACGTCGTACCGTTTCCGCTCCCTGTCGAGATGTTTGCGGTGAAAGAACCTAGGGATGTACCTCCACTCAAAACGCCACCGTTGCCAATCACACACGACGCGCTGGTGCCGGTGGCGCTGAAATTGCCACTGGACTGCGCGAGAGCGACGGGAGCGATTGCGATTGCGAATGCGAATGCGCTTGCTAACATTTTCAATTTCATAATCTGGTTTTCCTCCAATTTTGCATAAGCGTTCGAACTTTAAGTCATGATCGAGTACGACCTACCGCTGAACAGTGCATTGAAAATGTCAGGTCGCAGGGCCAGGATGCGGAAACAGTGCGCCGCCGGAAAGTCACAGGCTACTGGTCGGACGGCCAGTTTTAGGTCAGTGGCCGCGTGGAGACGGTCAAGGGAATAGCAAAGCCGCAACTGTTCTTCTCCCAGGTCACACATCTTCTTACCCCAATCGCAGTCTGGCGTTCCGCAGCGAATAACGAATGATTCCATTTGCCCATTCATGGCCAAAGCCACCAATGCCGAAAAATCGAATACCAGAACTTGTCTCCATATCGAGCGGCCGCAAGGCCGGAGCCCAATACGACGCCTAGAACACCAAGAGCGAGGAGAGGCAAATGCGCAACTGCGGAATCAGGCATGACTGACATGACGATGTCAAGGCTCACAAATACTCCGAACAATCCTCCGCACGCAAAGCGCACCCAAAATTCGAGCTTGTCGGTCTTAGGAATTTTCTCGGCGGTACCCCTTGTTCGCTCATTCGCCCATGAGCTTGAAGTCTGCTTGTCTCTTTACCAGCCGAAGGTAGGTCTGCTTAATCGCAGGTGCTGAGGCGTTTGTTGGAACACCGAGGACTTGATACGCGTGCTGCAGTTCTGTGAGCTGATCGTCGCTTACAGGCATCTAAGTCGGATATCCCTTCCTTCTGATAGACGCGGGCAACAATCGTTCACGTGAAATCTAGGCGTAAGTGCCCGATTAGTCGTTACCGCACAGATGCCGCGCGAGCTTTCGTGCCGGACTTTTCCGTGTAGCGGGTTAATCAGGAGCTAAAGCACAACCGTGGGCGTCGCCTGTTATTTCGATGTGATGTCAGGCCACTTCATGGCAATCAAGTCGAGCAGGCCGTGTTTCGCCATTTCGTCATCGCCCTGTACTGTCGCATCATAGGACCTCTTAGCATACTGCTTGGCCAAATCAGTCTGGCCTTGCTTTAGCGCAACCTCAGCCAAACCATACAGCGCGATGGGATTCTCTGGATTGAACTCCAACGACTTCTCGTAATAATGTTTTTCTCGTGAAAAGCTTCGGAGAAAGTTCGAGATTACAGCAGCGTGATGGCTAAGTGTGAGCACCCACCGGTTCTCGTTCTCGCTTATAGCTATCGCAATCGCGTCATCAAGTAATCGCAAGGCCTCTTCGTTCTGGCTCTGCTGCGTTAACTTGGTACTTTCAGTCACCGCGTCGCGGTAACGATGCCAAGATTTGGTGTCTTCGGTGTCTGACATGGAAATGAGCGTAAACGAGCACTGAGACTGACGTCAAAGGAATCTACTTGTGGCGGTGCGGTTCAAGTCGCGTAATCGGAAACTTGAAATCAAGTGTGTGCCCAGGCCGAACCTGCCTCTGATCCGGCTTTTGCCTTTCGTATTTCTTTGTCGTTTTTGGTTCTCAAGGTACAAAGTAAGGTTCGTACTATTGAAGTACGAGTGACTCCCGCGCAAATCTCCGTATCGAGGTGTTTCTCGGATGACAAACTACGACGCCCTGATTAAGCAACTCGATCTAGTCACCGAAAAAAGCCAACAACTCCAACATCAAGCGGAGATGCTGACGAGAAGGCTGCCGATTGCACGAACGGCCCTGGAGACGATTGCCAATGGGGATAGCAGGCCAGAAGTAACGCAAATCGCTCGCGAGGCACTGGGCGCTCTGAACACTCTCGATGCGCCGGAAGCGATCGCCCTGTTTGCGGGAGCGCTAGAGGCTCAGATACCTCCCGTCACAGTCGTAGAACTCAAGCGCTTCCGGGAGCTGATAGAAAGCCTAGCCGAAGAGTTGATCCGCCCCGCTGACGGCGATCAGGCGAAGGGATCAATCGCCACTCATGGCATGCAAAGCTTAGTTGAAAAAGCCTGTGGTCCCGAATCGAATGCCCGCGTCTTGTCGCGTCGAAATGGTGTCCTCGAAATGCTCCTTTGGGAGGGCTATCTCGCCCCGCTACAACCTTGCGCGGACGTACCTGAAGCTGTGCTGCAATTGTTCGCGACGATCCCATTCAAACATAGGGATTCTAATCCCGAAGCATTCCTTGAACGTCTGCGGCCGGAAGGATATGGCAGTCAGAACAAACCATCTCTAGCGTCGCTCGACGAAGAAACTCGCTACGGTCGTCTTCTGCATCACTATCGAGGAATGAGCGTTGGGAATCAACAACTTCAATATGAGCACTCCCTTGCAGAACGGAAGATGGCAATTGCACGCACCGCATTGGAGACCATTGCTAACGGAGAGGCTGATCCTGGAGTCCGCAAGCTTGCACGAGAGACCTTGGATGGATTCAGCGTCTTGTCTGACGGCGAGAAATTTATGGGCTTTTTTATAGGCGTTCAGCAAGGCGACGCGATTGCTTCAGTTGATCCAATCGACTTACAGCATTTTCATGAGGAGTGGAAAAACTTAAGCACCGGTCGGGGCAAGGGTGCAGCAATTGGCCTTGGAGCAATGACGACAGTCAAAGCAGCCGCTGATGCCGGCCCTCTGCACCTCCGCAATTCGCTCCTCAATTTTGTGCTTATGCAGGACCTTCTAGGTGACTGGCAACAAGGCACAGAGTTGGACGGCTCCGTGTATCGAGTCGCTGCAACCATTCCTCTTAACGGTGTTCAATTCGATCCGGAAGCGTTCGTTTCGCGCTTGAGAGCGGAGAGAGGTGCTTAGGTCTCGAAACCTAGGTGACCGGGCATATCCTCACGATCCAATTCGACTTTGACCCCGCTATTTGGACTTCCTAAAATGTTTTTTACAGGAGGGCGCAGAAAGGTACTTGACTTATTGCTAATCGATAGGGTAATGAAGATCGATCCCGGCGATGGAGGATTATCATGAATTTGTTACGCAGGGGCTTCCTCAAGAGCATGTCTATCCTGCCGTTCGGTGTTGGAGCGAGCCTGGAGCCGAACTCGCAGAGCACCGAAATACGAGAAGAAAGCGCGCCGTTCGAGGTTGCCCTAGATGTAATGCGCCTGTTCAATACGATGGAGCTACATCACAATCTTAAACAAGGGAAGTATGCGACGCGAGATGAGCTCTTCCAAATTTTAAGCGCAGCATGGTTTACAGACCCGAAGAAACCGCCGCCCAAAGCGGCGTCAGCTAAGAGTTTCTATACATGGCTGAGGCTGAATGAGGAGCAGATAATACCCGGATGGAAAATGACCCTACGGAAGGCGGGGGATGAATCGGGCTATCTTCTTAGCATGATCGATGTCTTGGGTGCAAAGACTGGACGGAAGCAAGACGCTCTACTCCTTAGTGATGAGCTCGGCGTGATTTATTTCGGAGATTTTGATGGCACTTACGATCCGAATGCGCACCAACCTGGCGCTACCAGCGTTCCCGGGGTCAGGCCAATTGACGAGAGAATAGCGAAGCGGAGTTTTCTGGGGACGGCATTTCAAAGGCTCGCTTTCGCGGCTCAGGGCGTTCACCCAGACACTTCGTGCAACTGTAATTGCAATTGTACTAGCAGCGGTCAATGCTACTGCGGTAATACGGGTTGCAGAGATTGCACTTGGTGCTGTGCTGGGAGCTGCACGCAGTGCGTGTTTTGTACGGGCAAAGGGTGCGCCTGCTGTACACCGTAACGCATCATTAAGGAGGAGACTTGTGAAAATACTTCACCTATCGACGGTAGCGATGGTTCTCTCGGTGGCCCTCTCGTCATCGCTTGATTCGGCCACAGAAAAAGAGCCTCTAAGCAAATCACAGGCACTTGAGATTGTTCGAGCGTTAAATACAGCGGAGCTGGATATTTTGCTAAAAACCAAGAACTATGCGCCTTTAGATTCGGTAGTTAAGGGCCTTCGGGAAAAACCGGCGGGCCTTGCTGAATTCGTGGACAACTCGAGCAATAGTTCGTCCGGAAAAATAAGAGACTATCAGGTATCGATCATCACCTCTTCTGACGGAAAACACTACAAACTTGCATTGACTCCATTGGAGGATTCTCCAGCTTGTGCTGTCGCATTCTTTAGTGATGAGTCCGGCGTGATTTACCTAGGCACCGCAATTGACTGCAAAAACTAGAAAAGTGGGTTCTCCTAATCTACCGATGGCGACGAATTGCCCGAGCTCAATATGACTACACTAAATTCCCATACCTTTGTTGTGATTTGGGTAGCGCGACTTTCGATAGGAGCGCTGCTTTTGATAGGGGGGCTCGGCAAACTGTATTACATGACCGATTTCAGAAAAATCGTCGATGCTTACAAGCTCATTCCGAAAAGCTGGACCTCCTCATTCGCGTTGGCGCTGGCCATCTCCGAATGCGTGTGCGGCAGCTTGCTTTTCGTGCCAAGGCTCTCCGGTGTGGCTGGTTTCTTTGCCGCTGGGTTGTTCGGCCTATTCATCGTGGCGATATCGGCAAATCTGCTTCGAGGCCGAACCAAACTTGCCTGCGGATGCTTCGGAAAGAGAATGCAATTGCTTTCCTGGTTTACTGTGCTGCGAAATTTCGCGCTCTCTGGCGTGGCGGTCGTCGCCACTGGCCGACTGTCTGTCGTGCCATTCTTTCTCGTCTTAGCATACGTCGTCGCAACTCTGGGCCGAATAGCTCAAAGGCCAAAGACATTCGTCGCGGATGCTGCAAGTTAAGTATCGCAACAAACTTTAACATTCATAGATGGCTGTTTCGTTCACGGTGCCGCTCCGGTTGCCGAATCTATCGCAACTTTTCAACAACCTGCCAGAGATAAATCCGGGCGGTCTCTTCTCCAAAGCTGACTTGCAGACGCTTGCCTTCCGTCGCTTCGACTACCGCTTTTATCTCCGCGTCAACAAGTCTCCCACCTGTTAGTTTTATTTTTACGCGGTCGCCAATTTTATGGTCGCTCGTGCTGGCTTCGGACGACGCGTTCCGTCGTGGCTTCATCTCACTCGGCCCAGGTTGTTTCTGCGAGTATTTTCAATGCTGTCAGCGCATCTATTAATGCTCTTAGTTCGGCATGGTGGTCCGTGCCGTTTTCTAGTTGCTTGAGCCGCAATATGGCGGCGTGCTCTGCGCCTGCTATTTTCTGATTGAGCAATTTAAGATTTGTTTCTGTTACAGCTGCTAGGTAGGGTTCCTGCCAGATTGGGTATTTCAGAGCTGCGTCGCGCACGGTGTACCTTCTCGGCCAACCAACCCGGCCCGATTGGCAACACTCTCCAGCGGTTTCGTTGTAAGAACAGTCTTACATTTTCCTGTTTGACGCCAGCGGAATCCGCTGTCGAAAGGTGTGAGTACGCTAGCGTACGCTGTGAAATCTTTCCGATCTGGAAACTGTCTCTACTCCGCGTGTTTAAATATGCGGTGCCGCAGCTTGCCGAGTTCACGATTCAAGAAATGCCCGCGCCCAAAGAAGGGCAGTACGGGAGCCCGGCGTTTCTCCACCTTGCTGCGGGCACGTTCTAATCGGGGGTCCTCGCCAAATAACCCCAGGGCGTAATCTAATTTATGTAGGGACATCTCACGCAGACCTGCCAGTGCGTAGACTTCTGCGAGATTGAGATGGAACTGGATTTCCTTCGGATTTAGCTGGATCGCCATTTCGCAAAGCTCAGAGGCTTGTGCCCACTTCTGCTGGGCACGCGCAATCGACACGCCGAGAAATGAAATGTAGTACGGATTGTGCTTGTCAGATTCGAATGCACTTTGCAGTTTCACCAAAGCCTTTTGGGGATAGTCGTTCTTGAGAAGTTTGACGCCTTCTTTGAACTCAGTAAAAGAGTCGAGAGACTTGTCGGTGGTGATTTCCGCTACGAGTCCGAGGTTCATCGTCCTTCAGCCTCCGAATGTCAACAATCTAACCTAGAAGAATTGAGGCATGGGGTCTACTGACCGGACGACCAGTATTGCCCAAAAAGCTCAACCCTAAATCATTTCGGATGTCTGCTCCGATATACCTCGCGGCAGATTTTTAGCTGTCTATCGAACGTGCTCGGATTCGGGGTGACAACATCGCCGCACAGAATACGAAGCCGCTTTCCTGCCTTTATCAATTCTTCGTCTGAAAGCGTTCGGATAAATTTGCGGTAAGCGGCCTCGTTGAATTCACGGAGACCAATAGGATCGGACATGGGAACTCTCGAACAGGAAGTCGCAGAGAAAGGGAAGAAGATTCTAACACGACGATTCGCAATTCAGTTCGATCCGTGACGTGATTGCGATTCCTCTTCAATTTGAGACAGGCCCAATTCACGAATGCGACCTAAAAACTTCACCAAGGAAGGGCCGGTAACATGATGCATCTTATAGCGCCCCGGCGCAGCCAGAAAGGCTTCCCGTAGTGATTTCCTGATTCGTCTTTTTGATTGCTCCATCGTTTCATGCCTGAATTTCGCCCATTCCCAAGCAAGAAAATCAGCGGCCTGCAATGGGACAGCATCGGACTTAGGTAGGAATGAATCTCCGAAGTACCGATAACTTTGTCTTAGAGGTTCACATCGAACCGCGTTTGCAATGAATGTACGAGCTTCTTCCTCATGCGAATGACCAGCCTCGAACACATAGGCAACTTTTTCAGGGTTTTGTTTTACATCCAGATACTTTCCTAAAGCGGTCAGCGCGAGATGGCAACATAAAGGGTAGGCATGTCCGAATCCCCGAATCCACTTCGGTGAGTGCTGTTTAACTTCCGCCAAATTACAAGACACGGCTATCCCAACGCTGATTCGCGAGTTGATAATCTTTACCGCCTCGACTATTAAGCTGTTCCTTTCCTCTGGGGGAACATCATTGAACGCACGCACGCCGTGCACCAGATCAACCATATGTAAACCGCCTTTAATTCCCGCAAAAAGCTCAGACCACTGCTTAACAAACTTCTCAGCCTGAGGCTCCGAGAACGCATAACCGGCCACACAAAACGTTCCGTCTTGACGTTCACTTTCGTCGAAGTAAGCTTGTAGCGCCAAAACTGTCCCCTTGCCTTCCTTAAATTCTTAGTTGCCCGTGCCATCCCCTTCAAGCCGATCAGGAACAGACTCAATCGATCCTCCGCGACATGCAGGCTTGCCATTTGGGACCATGCTGAGGCTCTTCTCCCCACGTCGCTACGTGACAGGCTTCGTGCCTCAGAGTGTCGCGAGCTTCGCTTTCTGACGTGTTCTGCTTTGGGTCGAGGAGAATCACGAACGAATCGTCCGTAAGTTGATATGTTTTTCCGTCGTCATTGTCCTCACTCAGGTCAGACCATTCGACACGTGCATCAGGCAATTTGCTGCCGAATAGTTCTGCATTGTCTCGCTGATACCATGAATGCAAGTCGGCATGACGCAGACGTTCGCGCAATTCAGTCTGTAAACGGAAAAGTTATACGAATAAATGAAACGGGAAACGCAAACGGATAATGGAATGAGTACTACATATGTATCATAATTTGGTGGGCATACGAGGCCTTGACTCGCGATACTAAGGGTCAAGGAGAAACGCCATGACCCTGCCGCAAATGATCTTTTCACTTCTGGGTTGCATCACTGCTATGTATATCGCCGTCCGGTTGCTCATCAAGGCTCTTTATCACGTGACCGTTTGGACCATCAGCAAGCTGGAAGAATAGAAGTTTTAGCCTCCGATAAACATCGGCGTCGAGAGAACGGATCGTTGTTAACGCGATCCGCGAATTAGCAGTTTCCTATATAGGAGCAGTCAATGAGTACTAGAAAACAGCAGCGGGAAACATCAGTTGGGAGCCAGAAGAATCTCGGTTCAAACCGAAACGCTGAAGGCACTCGACAGGTCACAAACCGAGAACGAGTCGGCCTCGTCGCAGTCGAAGCGCACGGAGCCGTTCCCGAGTTCACAAAGGATCAAACTCGCCGGCAGCATTCACAAGGCGTGTTCGAATCCAAGGGTGAGAGCGGCAAGAGGGAAGTGAAGCAGAGCGGCGCCACGCTCGGCAGGCACATCTCGTCTAAACCCGGAGCGCAGGTCTCTTCGGAGCGTGCCTCTGCTGTGAAGTCGATTCGTTCGAAAAGAGAGAAAGAAAACTTCGGGTAATTTGAATCAGACCGCCCGGCGAAAGTTCGTCGGCCTTCGCGTTGAAGCAGTCCGCAGTGCAGCAGTTCGGGGTCGGCCCTTTCGAGAAAATGCGAGCCTACGCAGCGGCTGCGGAGGCCAGCTCTCCTGATTGCTTTGCCGGAGCCAGTGCGATCAGGGCCACACCGATGACAACCAGCGCAGCCACTCCCAGCAGTTCTCTGCGTTCGATCATTTTCTGATATGCCTGCACCGTCATAACAGCACCGTGAGCAAAGCTCGACCATGCCGTGAAGGCGATCAAGCTGCGATTCGCTGACGGGTTACGCACTGCCAGCAGCAAGAAAATCCCTAGCGTGACATAAAGGCTGAGCATCATCGCCAACGCAGGCTCTCGCGATAGAAACATCGTTAAGGGATAGACGCCAGCCAGGAAGAGCAATCCCACCAACACCATCACAACCTTCAGCGCCCGTTCTCGATTCATGATGCCCTCCTGCCAAAAACTAAAATAGGGGAAGGTGCACGTACATGCTGATCCACCGACGTGAATCTTAGTTTGATGGCACGCGACAGGTCAACGAACCGGAGCCATCGACGGTCTCGAATACAAATACCTAACGGTAAAATTCAAGATGCGGCCTACTGATGCCCCAGCTTAATTCCAGTTGACCCTGAACTTATTCCTATTTCCATCCAACAATCTTGATGAAAAATATATGTAGCGGCACCACGAATGCTCCCCTCATGCTCGTCGATCGAGATAGTTGTACCTGGGTAAACGAAAGTGCCAGTAATTTTTACCGCCGATTCGTTAATGTAGTGCACGTTCAAAACAATTTTCCCGTACTTATCCGTGACGATGAGAGTGCTTTTATCCGGATGGTCGCGCTTGAAAATTTCTCCGCTTGTGCTCGCAATGAAATGATTCTTGTCGATACGGACTAGAACAGTTCTTCCATCTTCCGCGAATACATCTGTAGAAATCGCCAAGCCATTTCCATGCTTTTCGACGGAGAAACGCGGCACGTCATTGGTAGAGAGAAATCTATAAGGCGGCTCTCCGGTATAATAAGCCAGTGAGTCACCTGCATAAATCCGGAAAGCATTGGCGGGTATGGCGCATCTAGTACGGTTCGGTGGATCAGATTCACCAGCAGGCAATAAATCACTTTCAGGTAAGGCCAACTCGCGCTGCACGCCCTTGGTGTAAGCTCTAATCGACAAAAATGAAAACAAAACAATGACACTCACAGAGATGCCGTATCGCCACCAGCCCCAATCTTTATGACTTCTAACTGATAAGCAAATCAGAAGTGCCGACGCCAAGAAACATCCAATGACATACGGTGTCTCCTCAGATATGAATGCTATGGCCGTCAAAAGTACACTCACAAGCGTGAGAGAGTCTTGCCACTTGAATTTGTGCGCCTGTTTTTGAATTGCTTCAGCCTCGGCTCGTAGTCTTTGCAAAGCTGCGTCGTACTGTCTGTGGTGTTCGCGGGACATAGTTCCCCTTCTGACTTAAAGGGAGTCTACGTTGGCGCTTAATATTCCTTCAACTTAAATATGTGGAAATAGCACGCGGTCGGAGCGTGATAGAATCCGCGCAATCTTCCACGAAGATCACAATGAAGCGATTTCAAGGTCGCCCAGCACGTCACGGTGAAATTGTCTGGCGGCAGACTAGTAGACGCAGAAATCAAAGCGATCATCGAGACCACGGAAGGGAAGCGGCTGCAAGTTTCATTTGGAGAGGAAACGGCGCGGATTCATTTGTGGCAGGTCGTCGAGAAGTTGAAAGGCTAAACGCGAAATGCTTCCATCCATTCTCATTGCTATAGGATTATGCGGCGCAACTCTTGCGTTAACTTGGTTCGGCTTTGAGCTAACTTTCAGGCCGGTGCAAAATGACGAACAGAGAAGACGGGCACGCATTTCAATTGGCGTCGTTGCAGTTGTACTGCTCGGTTCAACCATCTGGGGTACCGTTAGAAATGAGAGAGAATCCAGGGAACAGCCTAAAAGAATCGCGGAGTACATTAGGAACACAACTCCGCCGCCCGGACTACCACAAACGACAGCACCTCTTCCACCCACAGGATTGGTGGTTGCCGTTGACGGGGATTGGGGCGCGACAGCTATTCGCTTGGCAGAACAGATTACGAATTTCCTGCGCAGTCAGGGCGAGCAACCTTCCAAGCAGCGTGGAGAGAGCAATGTTGACTTCATTGTTCGTTCGAATATTTGGTATTCGAATGTAATGATTCAATACAAAAAGCAGTATTCCCCACAGGTTATTACGTTGGTTGGCGTTTTGGCAGACTCTGGGGCGTTGAAAAGGCAGGTTGCCGAGTTAGCAAAGGACCCAATCAACGTTATGGGCGTGCAGGCAATTGCAACGGAACTCGATGCTGGTGGAAGAAGGTATCGGGACATGATTAGGCAAAATGCGAGAATTCCATAAGCAGCGTCATGCCCGATGATTTAAAGACTCCCGATCGCCCGATCCGGCGGTTGACTTTAAACTAACGTATTGATATATTTTAATTAATCCGAATTGCTCGGCCGTAGCATTTGGACGAGACACACCGCCATCCTCCCCGGATGGCTCGCGGCGACCAAACAGCAGTAACGTAATTCCAACTGAGTGCCGCGAGAAGAAGTGTGTTCATGATCCCCAAAACCCGAAAAGTCATCAACTTTCGTCGCACGGATTTCCTCGTTCTACCGGTGCTTCCCATTGGGGAAGCCCTCGCGTGTTGTTCTCGAAATTTTAAAATTCACCAAGGCACGCGAGAAGGATTTATTCGATGCCGATCCAGCGTAGATTTAAGAAACCAGTTGTGCCCCCGCTGCCTATAACTGCGGGTCCTCGACTACTTTCAATCAAAGATGCCGCAGCTTATCTCGGAGCAAGAGTCTGGGCGATCCGACAAATGCTGCGCAAACGAGAGCTTCCGTACGTGCCTGTGGGGCGTGGATTCAAAATCGACAAAGTGGATTTGGATCGATGGATTGAGCGGCAGAAGATCGGAACAGGAGTGGCTGCATGACGAGCCTTTAGGACCTGACCGCTCGCTCAAACGCTTCCGAATATTCCACCATCGCTAGTCGGAGATCATCGAGCAGGCGTTTGTTCTTTGCACTCTCGTCGGGTGAATATTCGCGGTTCGGCCGTTCGATGAACGAACGGAGCTTTTCCTCCGCAGCTTTCATATGCGCTTCTGCACTTCTGACGGTCTCAAGAGCTTTCCGGGTGGGCACGATTACCTCTAGAAGCAAGCGCTGAGGTTTGTGACGCAGGCTTGGCAGGAGCCGTCACTTCGAGTTCGAACAAATTGGTAGCCCGGACGGGAATCGAACCCGTAGTCTTTGCCTTGAAAGGGCAACGTGTTAACCGATTACACTACCGGGCCATCTTGCTAGTCTGTCAGTCCTAACGTCAGTTCGAACGTCAGACGCAATATCAATTCTATCGTTTGCTTGAGTTTTGCGCAATTGTAGTGACCGACGCACTCTTGAATTCACCGACCTTGATTAGGGCTTCCTTCACGTCGTCGGTCGTCTTGATGTTGTAACGTTCGAAGATGTGTTCCGTCTTATGTCCTGTGATTTGCATGGCGATCCGACGATTAACACCCGCCTTAATTAAATTTCGAGAGGCCGATCGACGGAAGTCGTGAGGTTTCAGCCCGTCATAGTGCCGCAACTTCTTATCGAACTTTCCGAGCCCGAGACGATCACAGGTCTTGTTCCAGGAGAAGCGAAAGTTGCGGAAGTTGAAGACGCGATCGGTCGGCTTTGGGAATGATTTGCGCATCTCTTTCAACAACGCTGAAATCCCTTCTAGTGGACCAACAAGAGGGAGGATCAGAGGCTCGTCGTTCTTCATGATCTCCGCAGGCAATTCAATTTCTGTGCAGTCCCTCGAAACCATCTCCCAAGTGATCTTCGAAGCTGCGCCGGTCCGACATCCCGTGTAATAGAGGAATGTCACGGTCGGTTGAAGATGTTCGGGCATTGCCTCCCGCAGGGTGGCAAAGTCTCCGGGATCGAGAAATCCTTTTCGTGGTTTTGAATCATTCGGGAGTTCGAATGGCGGGATATCGTTTCGGTTGATTCGTTCCAGTTTCCAAGCCCGATTAAAAGCGAGTCGAAGATGGCCGAGTTGCCGGCGCGTCGTTGCATCGGCATCACCTTCCTTGCGGCGCCATTTGATGTACTCCTGAATCTTATCTGCTCTGATTTCCGTGATCGGCATCCGCTTGAAGAACACGTCGAGCTTATCTGCGCCGAGAAATGTTTCCTCGGTACCTCCGTCTTTGGTGCGCCTGGTGTAGAGCGAATCGGGATGCTTTTCGTGGTAGTAGTCGATCAGAATTCGTTTCAGGTCTTCGTAACGTATCCTGGAAACCTCTGAGGGAAGTAGGCGATCGCCGCGCTCGACCTGGCCTCGCGCTTCGAGAAGCCGCCGGTAGGCGTCCTCCGGATCGTTGGTCTTCGTGTTGACGAACTTCTGCGCCTTGCCTTGGTAAAAAGCGAAGTAGAGGAATTTCGACTGGACCTTTTTGCCTATGCTGTTCGTCGAGTAGCGGTAGCCTATCCAACCTTCACCCTTCTTCAGCCGGCCGTTGACCTCTTGCAGCTTCGCATCGTTTGGCATAGGCATAGGCTTATCTCCATGGGATACCCTGAGCACCGTATGATGCAGTATCTCAAGAACAATGCAATTCGGCAACGATCAATGCAGAGCATTTTATAAATGCTTTTGTATCAGTTAGATATGTTGAAGTACATCAGCCCTTTCAAGGCTAAAATACGGGTTCGATTCCCGTTAGCGGTACCAAATTTTTTCCGCGTGGTAGAGGAGTTTCGCGCTGGATGTGTCTTACCTGGAGGTTCCCACCGCGGCTAATCGCCAAAGTACATGGAGTGGAACGGCGCGTTCGCTTTGATGGTTACTTTAGATTTGGCTGTACATGGAAATACTGCGGCTGCTTGGCAAGATTCGGCGCTAACGCAAGCTTCAAAAATTGAAACGCAGGCGTGCGCTGGCGCTGCGCGGAGCGGCGACAGCCGTTCCAGAAAACAGCCCGGCAAAATTCAAGACATTCACCCGATCCGGGAGATTGTTCGCTTCGACCTGAATATTGAGACTTCTGCTTTCTTTTCGGTACAGTTGCACTCCCGCGGCCGCACCCAACGAAAAATTCGGCCGCACACGTCCGCGATCCAGGTTCACGTGCGCCAGAATTTCGGGCCCGAATTGCGCCAACAAAAAATTCAGATCGATGTTCGCGGGATCATCGAGTTCAACGGGAAGTCCGCTGCCGTACTCCGCGCTGAGTGCCGCCCATACACGTTTTGTGGCTTGCGCACGAACTCTCGCGCGAACTGTGTTCCGTTGGTCCTGGGTCACCGCGAATTTACTGTTATCCGCCAACGTCGAGCTGTTGTCGCTTCCAAGCAAAAGTCCACCGGTGATTGGTCCTTGCGCAACCGCGGATTGGTTCGAGTAGCTTAAAAAGCCCGAAAACCTGCCCCATTCCGTTGCCGCGAGCCGGACTTCTTCTCCAAAAATCCTCGCTTTGTCGAATGCGATCGGAAAACTGATCCCCGTATCAAGCAGAGCATCATCGTCGGAAAAATTCCGGAAATTGCGACGAAACACATTCGCATCGAGGCGCAGATGTCCAAACAGCGCTTGCGTGACGCCGCCTTCAAAATAATTTCCGCGCGAGGGGCGCACCGGCAACCGCAGCACATCAGGATTCAGCGAATCCACTTCCGGCGAACTCGCAAGCAAAAGATTTTCCATTGCCGGAGTTTGAAAAACGCGGTCGTAAGAAACGTGCAGCAGCATCTTCCAACGGTCGATATAGCGCGACACGCCGATGCGCGGGCTCCATGCCGATTCGCTCACCACGAATCCATAGTGATCGAAGCGCAGGCCGGCGCTTACATTCCAGCTTCCGCGATGAAAATTATCTTGAACATAGAAAGCCGGCTCGACGTCCCACTTGCGCGCTGAAAACGCAAATTGCAGCGCCGTGCCCGGATCAAACTGCGATGAGTCCATGATCTGGTAAAACAGCGATTCGCGCACTGGTGTGAACAAAGAGTCGGCTCCTGCCTTCCAGTCGTGATGGCCCGCGTGTCCCGCGACGTCGCCACGCACATATCCTTCGCGATATCCACGATCCTGTGCCACGATGATGGGAGTTGCGAAATTGTTCGAGTGCAAAAGCGCGCTTGCGTCGCGCGTGCTTCCAGAAAAGCTCCACAACAGATTCTGCGAGCTGATGTGCCGGTAGTAGATTTGGCCGCTTACTTCGGTATTGTCCGCGTCCTGTCGCTGGCCTGCCGTTTGCTGAATGCGCTCATTCGGCACGGTGTGGTGCGCGTCGCTTCGAGAAATCGTGAACCGCAAGCGGTCACGTTCTGAAAAATCCCGTTCATACGCAACGGAAAGGCTGTTGCCATTTCCCGCATTCGTGAAATTATCCAGAACCGGAGGATCGAGATACCGCCCGCTATGAAATCCCTGACCGCTCGCTTCGAAGTGATTTTTGCCGCTGGAATATCCGATCTCGCCGGCGCCGCTGACCGAATCGAAGCTGCCGCCTCCCGTTTCGAAGCGTCCATGTAATCCCACTGGCGGATTTTTCTCCGTCATCAACTCGATCACTCCGCCAAGCTTGCGCCCGTACTCCGCGGCATATCCGGCGGTCATCACGCGCATCGATTCCACGTCGCCGGCATCCAGCGGCGCTGCAAAAGCCGTTGAACGGTTTTGTGTCAGGGGCATTCCGTCCAGCACATACTGCACTTGATATTCGGAGCCGCGCGGATGCAGGGCTCCATTTGCTTCATAAAGCCAGCCGGGCTGATCGTTCACCGCGTCAGAAAGATCGCGCCCCTGTTGCGCGGCTTCGTGTTCGCGCAGCGTCTCCCCGCTTAACGAATAGATCGTTCCGGTTTCCGACGGATCAAGCAGCGTCGCTGCATCAGTGACCTCAACTTTCGTGTTTACAGGCGCCATTCCGAGAACCACGGCAATACGCACCGGCACTTCGCTGCGAACTTCGAGCAAACCAGTCCACGCAGCGAACCCTTCCGCGCTCACGGTCAAGCGGTAGACGCCAAACGCCAGCTCCTGCGCAAGATATTTTCCGTCCGCGCCAATCGCAAACTCCTTTTTCACCTGGTTTGATTCACTGACGATTTCTCCCGTGGCTGCAGTGCTGCGGCCTTGAGGATCTTTCACCTCGATTTGCAACTCGCCGCGTTCGCGCTGCGCCCGCGCGGGGCTTGCCAAGACCATCAGCGCGCTTGCGGAAAGCATTGCGGCAAGACACTGCCGCCAGGTCAGGCAGAACATTTCGGAATTCTCGCGCCGTGTTCCATGGACTTCCCAAACTACCACACGCCCGCTGTGCTTCGGGGTCTGGGATCGCTGCTGTTTCGAAAAACCGTGTAAGGACAGAAAATTTTGCGAAATTTGAGCGACGGCGCTCTTGCTGCGGTTCCTTCGATCGCTCACAATGCCAGGGCCCGACAACTCCAAGGCCAAGAATTCCTGGCCTAACAAGGGCGCGAACTCTTCATGTCCACCCGGCACAGCGCTGCTCTGTTGCGATTCTCCGGCGTCGCATTCGGCTCGAGAACAATTCCATCCGAAGAGGTTGACACGGCCTTTGGCATGCCAACCGGGAAGCTGCGCCATCGTGCCGGAATCGTTTCTTTGGCACATGCGAACGCCAACGAATCGGAAGTAACGTTGGCCGCGAAAGCCGCGAGAGAAGTCCTGGAGAACTCGGGCCTTTCGCCTAACGCGATCGACTGGATCATCGCTGCCAGCGAAACACATCACGCGTTTCCATCGTTCGCGGCACAGATGCATCTCGCGATCGGCGTGCACGAGAAGTGCGGGGCACTCGACGTCGGTGGCGCGTGTCTTGGATTTCTACATGCGCTTGCGGTTGCGAAATCATTTGTGGAGTCAGAGCAATGCCGCGCGGTGCTCGTCGTCACCGCGGATGTGCACTCTCGCACGCTCATTCCGGGGCGCGTCGTGGGTGAGTTTGGCGGACTTTTTGGTGATGGCGCATCCGCTTTTCTAGTGCAGAGCCGACCGCCTCGTTCGGCCCAAGACAATTTTTCGCTGCGGGAATTCTTTTTTGGGTGTGCTTCGCAACTTCAGGCCGCGATTCAGGTTTCGGCAGGGCCAGGCGATCGATTAAAGGTAATTTTCGATGGCGACGCACTTTCCCGGGCGGCAACGGCACGTCTGGATCAATGTATTTCGGAACTCGAACGAGTCAGCGGCATTCCACGCACGGAAGTAGCGGCGTTCGCGACGCATCAGCCTAACCCGCGACTTGTCGCTTTGCTTGCGAAAAAATCAGGAGTGTTGCTTGAACGGTTTCCTCCGGTCGCTGCGACTCGCGGAAATCTTGGTTCAACGACATGCGCTGCCGCACTTCACAGCGCGCTTGAGGCATTTCGTGCAAGTCCAACTCCATCACGATTTCCGATTTTTCTTGCCTCGCTTGGCCCCGGACTTCTTTATGGAGGCGGATGGCTTGCGCCTGAATGATTCTTCAATTGATTCAGTTGGTCGGTTTGTAATTCGGCGGAGATGTTGCGGAAGCTTTCGCATATCGGCTGAAATGCAGTCCAATGGCCAGCAAGGCGTCAGTGCGCAAAATGCGTCGGAGTGCGCATGACGGAGCGACCCGAGGTTTCGGTATCTACCCTTATTTCAGTTGTTTGCACCATTTTACTTTGAATTCCCAGTTTTGGAATTCCCCCTGGGGCACGGGCTCCAATTCGAGAACGCTTCTGTTCATTCTCGACTCTTTACTTCGCTGTGGGGTTGCGTCATTACTTCTTTCGGCTCCCGATGAACTCTTTCTCCATCCGCGGCGTCTTGCCTATGTACAAGGAGAGCCGAGCCATTACCGCTCGCCTGAACCAGACCGTGCAGGAGTGGGTCCTGACGCATCCCGGAGGAGAGCCCGAGGCTGCCGCCGTGCGCAGACAAGCGCGAACCGAAGCGGTCGGCGCGGCACATCGCGAATGGGAATCGTTGCTTGCGGAAAACGCTCCTTTGGCGTTTCGCGTTGCGCGCGGGGTCTTGCGCAATGATGCCGATGCCGAAGATATCGCGCAGGAGGCTTTGCTTCGCGCGTACCGCCGGTTTGAACGGTTGCGCGAACGGACGCGTTTTCGTGCGTGGCTTGTTCGCATCAGTTTTCGGCTCGCACTGGATCGTTTGCGTTCCACAAAACGCAGGCAGCAACGGGAAGCGCAGTGGGTTTTTGAAAATTCGCGCAATTCGCGGCATAGCGGCGAGAATTCAGAGTTTCAGCGGCAGTTTGATCGCGCGCTCGACGAATTGCCGGAAAAGCAGCGGCTTGTGTTGCTGCTCGCAGCGATGGAAGGCCATTCGCTTGAGGAAGTTTCCGTGCTCCTGGCTGTACCGGTGGGCACCGTGAAGTCCCGGCTCTTTTTTGCAAGAAAAACTCTCGCGGAGAAACTGAAATGTTTTGTGAATCCTACCGAAAGGTGCTGATGGAAGCCGCCGGCTCTGGCGAAACGTTGCCGCGCGAGCTGGCAGAGCATCTGGCCGGATGCGAATACTGCCACGCGGCATTTGCGAACGAGCAGGCGCTGTTCCGCTCAATTGACGGCGCGTTACAGGCCGCCACTAATACTGAGATTCCCGCTTCGCTCTTGCCGCGTGTTCGTATGCAAGTCGCGTTGGACTCAACAAAGGTAAATCGGCGTCTCCCGGTTTTAGCATTCGTGACGGGAGGCCTGGTCATCGGAGCGATCGCGCTTTCGTCGTCCCTTCGGCACTCGGCCGTTTCTCATTCGACAGCGAAGGAGCCTGCTGCTCCTTCCATTCAATCCGCCGTAAGCCGCGAACCGACCGGATTGTCGGTCGAGACTTCGTCGATTCAGGTTTCACCTACGCCTGGGCGGCTCGTGGCAAGACGAGAACGCTTTATTCTCGATCGAGCCGCACAGGGTTCCGAACCGGAAGTACTTGTGTCGTCCGAAGAAGAAGCTGGACTACGGCGCTATGCGGATCTCCTGCGGGCGAAATCGTTTGAGACTTCAAATCGTGCTGCCGCGACAGATGACGCGCCGTTTGAGATCAAGCCGCTGGAGATCGCAGAGCTGGGCCTGCGACAGTTGACCATACAACCTTTGGAAGGCAGTGAATCCGATTAAGCTGTTGCTCGATGAAGTCCACGTAGAGAGGAAGCTTCTGATGAAAAAGAATGTTGTGGTGTTTTTTGCTTTGCTGGTCGTCTTGTCTGTCGCCGCAGCAGCGCAGGATAGTTCGAAAAGTACCGCTGGTCAAAAACCAGACGATCATACCCCTGCGGTGACGCCTCTTCGGGTTCAGGTGGTCTTTACTGAATATGATGGCGAAAAGAAGGTATCGAATTTGCCGTACTCATTCAGCGTGAACGCTGACGAGCGTCGGGCGCGCCCAGGTTCCCAACTGCGCAGTGGAGCTCGAATCCCGATCACCACTGGCAAGGACCAATTCACATACATTGATATCGGGACCAACATCGACTGTTCGGCAACCCTTCAGGAGGACGGACGTTACAAGTTGCAGATGGCCTTGGAGCGGAGCTCAATCTCGCCTGAGGCTGCTTCAGGAAATACTAACCCTGTTGTGCGCACATTCAGGATTGACATGAACCCAGTGTTGAAGGACGGCCAATCGCTGGAAAGTATTGTGTCGACCGATCCATTAAACGGACACGTGTATCACGTCAATGTGACGCTCAGCGTCGCCAAATAGCGTCTTTTTATTTCTTGGGTTGAGATTCGCTGAGCTTTTTCAGCGCCGGCCCCAAACTGGGATCCAAGAATCGGTAGCCAACTTTTGTGAGTAATCCTGGCACGACGCGCTGGCTCGTAAGAAGCAATGCGTCTGCCATTTCTCCCAGCGCCAATCGCAGCGCGAAGGCAGGAGCAGGGAAGAGCGCTGGGCGATGCATCGCGCGCGCTAATTGTTTAGTGAACTCCGCATTCGTGACCGGCTCGGGTGCCACGACGTTCACTGCTCCACGCAATTCGCGATTGTTCAGGGCGAAGCGGATGATCTCAATGACGTCTTCGAGAGCGACCCACGACATCCATTGCTTGCCGTTGCCGACTCTACCGCCAGCGCCGAACTCGAACGGAAGCATCATCTTCGGCAACGCGCCGCCGTTTTTTGCCAAAATAATTCCAAAGCGCGCTATCACAACCCGCGTGCGAAATTCTTCAGTGCGCAACGCTTCGGTTTCCCAATCTTTTGAAATGCCCGCCAAAAAATCATTTCCCGGCGCGCTCTCCTCCGTTAGGACTTCGTCTGCGCGGTTTCCGTAAAATCCAATGGCCGAGGCGCTCACCATCACATCCGGCCTCGCGTTCATTCTTCCGAGGGCGGTTACGAGCGCGCGTGTCGCCTCCACGCGGCTTGTTCGTAGGAGTCTCTTGCGTGCATCCGTCCATCGGCCGCTGGCAATCGAAGCTCCGCCGAGATTGATGACTGCTTCAGCGCCGACTGCCGCTCCGCCCAGTTCGCCAGTCTCCGGATTCCACGCTACATCGAATGTGCCGGCCGCTCCGCCCTCTGTTTTTGTTTGTGGACGCACCAACCGGCAGACCATGTGCCCATCTCGCGCCAGGGCCGCCACCAGCGCGCTGCCCACCAATCCTGTTGCACCCGTTACTAAAATTTTCATGGCGGCCCCATTTTCCGTGTTGCAATTCGCCGTGGACATAGATCATACGTCTTCGGCGGCTAGGCTCGTGCGAAAAGCAGACGCGAGACGCCGAAGAAATGACTGCGCCATGGAGTCGAGACGCGGTGCTCACCTAATTCAGGTAAAATAATCCGGAAGATACACATGATCGTCAAAGTCCTTTATTTCGGGCGGTTGAAAGAACTCTCCGGATCCTCGGAAGAATCCGTAGAAGTTCGCGACGGAGCGCGGATCGAAGACCTCTTTGCGTATTGTTCGTCGTCGCGTCCGGAACTGCGCAAGTTTCGCGCTTCGCTGGTCGCGGCGCGTAATCGTGAGTTCGCTGCGTGGGACACTCTGCTTCACGCGGGCGACGAAGTTGGCTTTCTGCCGCCGGTCAGTGGCGGCTAATCAGCCATGACGACTTCTCATTGCCACGATCGCATCGAGCTTACCCGCGAGGTTATCCCGTCCAGCGCGATCGCTCGCGAAGTTCGCGCGGACGAAGACGGCGCCGTCGCGACTTTCGACGGCTGCGTGCGCAACCATTCGCATGGCCGGAGCACGCTGTATCTCGAATACGAAGCTTACGAATCGATGGCCCTCGCCAAAATGCGGGAGATCGCGGAACATCTTCACGAGCACTATGCCATTGACAGAGTGGCAATGGTTCACCGTTTGGGAAGACTTGAAATCGGAGAGACGAGCGTGTTCATTGCGGTTAGCTCGCCGCACCGTGCAGCCGCCTTTGACGCATGCCGCTCCGCGATCGACACTTTGAAGAAGACCATACCCATCTGGAAGAAGGAGTTTTTCGCCGACGGGGCCGTCTGGGCCGATGGCGAAGTGCCTCCTGCGCCTGCAGCCGCGGAGACTCCTGCCGCGGAACCCGCATCCAACTAAATCGATGCCCACTTCTCGCTTCCGCCCAAGTACCCTGGCCATGCGGATTTTCATTGCTGTGCTTGCGGTTTTTGCGTTTGTAGGCGGCGACGGACTCCACGCCGGCTCAATTGCGCATCAATCCTCGCAGCAGCAGGAAAACCCTAATCGTCCTCCGTGGGCGCAAAAATCCAAATCTGCTGATGCCTCTTCCGCGCCTGCGGCGAAAGCCGAGGCCAGCGACCCGGCGCAGGATCGCGCAAAAATCAAAGTGTCGGTAAATCTGGTTAACGTGCTTGTCAGCGTGCTGGACGAACACAATCGTCCTGCGGCGGATCTTCCAATCGAAGCATTTCACGTACTGGATGAGGACAATCCCCAGGCCATCGCCGTTTTTGAGAAGGAAACTCAGCAGCCACTCGATCTGGCTTTGATGATCGACGCGAGTCTGAGCGCGCAGCTGGGAATGCCTTCGCAGCGCGAAGCGGCCGCGCATTTTATCCAGCAGGTCCTTCGTTCGGGCGACCGGCTGGCGGTTTATGCTTTCGATGAAAACGTCACGCAACTGGCGGCGTTTTCCGACAATGTGGGACACCTCCAGGAAGCGGTGCGGCGTGTGCCGCAAGGTGCGGGGACTTCTATCTATGACGCCGTTTACCTCGGTTCACGCGCGCTCGCACGGCAGGGATCCGATCGCCGCCGCGTGATCATTCTCATTACCGACGGCGGCGAAACCACGAGCCACGCCGATTTCGATTCCGCGCGCCGCGAAGCCGTGCGCACGAACACACTTCTTTACACGGTTGTGATTCGCGCAATGAAAAGCGAAAGTGGCCGCAACACTGCCGGCGAGCATGCGCTTGAAACAATTACCGACACTACCGGTGGAGCGGTCTTCTATCCCGATTCGTCTGCGCAGCTTGATTCGATCTTTGACCGGATTGATCGTGAGCTACGCACGCAATACCGTCTCGGTTACTATCCGAATCCTCGCGGGCCCGCAGACACTTATCGGCGCATCGAGGTGACCGTCACGCCGCGGGCTCCTGGAGCTTCGCAGCCAGCCGTCAATACCGCCGACAGCCAGTCCTCCGCGGCCGCGCAAACGCAGCCGCCGGTCTATTCTGTCCGTCACCGCAAATCCTATTACACCGGTTTGCCCTGAACGCGTGGTGAGCGTTCGAAGCTCACAAGGATTTGCCCGGGAATTCCTCAGATGCTGGCCGCTCCGCCAAAGGGCGAGGTTTTCGCATCACTTGACGTACTAAACTGAACCGTTTAGTATGTTGGCCTGCCGTTAGGGAGCGATACCTTGATTCGCGTTCAAAACCTTGTCAGGCGATTTGGCGATTTCACCGCGGTTAACAATATCTCCTTCGAAGTTCCGAAGGGTGAAATTTTCGCATTTCTCGGGCCCAACGGGGCGGGGAAAACCACCACGATTAAAATGCTCACTACGCTACTCCCACCCACCAGCGGTTCGCTGGAGTTGAACGGATTGGATCCTGCTCGCCAGCAGAACCAAGTGCGCCAGCAATTTGGCATCGTCTTCCAGGATCCAAGTCTCGATCAGGATTTGACTGCCGCCGAGAATCTTGAACTGCACGGGGTCCTCTATCACGTTCCGAAAAAAGTCCGTCGCGAGCGATCCGAAATGCTGCTTGAGCTTTTCGAGCTGTGGGACCGCAGGGACACTCTTGTAAAGCAATTTTCTGGCGGGATGAAGCGGCGTCTTGAAATTGCGCGCGGTTTTTTGCACACGCCACGGATACTTTTTCTCGACGAGCCAACCCTTGGTCTCGATCCACAGAGCCGCAATCAATTGTGGACGCACGTCAAACACCTGAATGAAACCGAGCAGGTCACGGTTTTCCTTACAACGCACTACATGGAAGAGGCTGATCGTGTCGCTCATCGCATCGCCGTGATCGATCATGGCCGCATCGTGGCCATGGGCACTTCGCAGGAACTGAAGGAACGTACGGGAAAGGAATCACTGGAGGAAGCGTTTCTCGCCCTGACTGGCACGAGCATCCGCGACGAAAGCGCCAACTCCGCCGATCAGTTGCGCCAAATGGCCCGGATGTGGAGGAGATAGCCGATGAACGCCATTTACATTCTGTGGTTGCGCGAGCTTAAGAAATACACGCGCTCGCGAGCGCAAATCGTCGCTTCTTTAGGGCAGCCGCTCCTGTATTTACTGGTTCTCGGGTTTGGACTCGGCCCGGTTTTTCAGAAAGCGGGCAATGGGAGCTATCTCCAGTTTGTTGCGCCCGGGGTAATCGGCATGACGGTACTTTTCACTTCGATTTTTTCAGGCATTGCGTTGCTGTTTGATCGCCAGTTCGGTTTCTTGAAGGAAACGCTGGTCGCGCCGGTTCCTCGGCTACGCATCATGATTGGCCGGACCCTGGGCGGCGCTACCGTAGCGATGTTGCAAGGAACGCTGATCTTAATTGTATGTTTGATTGCCGGATTTCGGCCCGTCAGTCTTGCCACGGCGCCTTTTGGCGTACTGTTCATGGCATTGATCGCCATCGTTTTTGCCGCGCTTGGTACGGCCATCGGCTCCGGGCTGCAGGATATGCAGGGATTTCAGCTCATCATGAACTTTCTGGTGCTGCCAATTTTTTTCCTGTCCGGCGCGTTGTTCCCTTTGAACAATCTACCGAAGGCGCTGTCGTTCATCACGCGCCTTGATCCGCTTTCTTACGGAGTCGACGGCCTGCGAGCAGCGTTGATTGGCGTCACACATTTCGGAATGACAACGGACTTTGCCGTGCTTTGTGTGATTGCTGTGGGTTTGTTGTTTTTCGGCGCGTGGCGCTTCTCGAAAATCGAGATTTAGGGATGGCCCGCGGACTCAGCGAACGCGCGCACCAAAAAGTCCTTGAAGCCGCGATCCAGCTTTTTGCAGAGCGCGGAATTGAATCAACGAGCATGGATGCCATTGCCGCTGCTTCGGGCGTCAGCAAAGCCACAATTTACAAGCACTGGGCAGACAAGGACGACCTATGCATGGGGGTACTTGTCCATATTCATGAACTCGATGAAGGCCCGCCCGATTTTGATTCCGGCGATTTGAAATCTGACATCGAGTCTTTTTTGCTGCACGAGCCGAATCCACGGAAGGCTGATATGCAAAAACGGCTAATGCCGCATTTGATTGCATATTCCGCGCGAAATCAGGAATTCGGCCACGCATGGCGTGCAAGAGTAATGGAGCGTGCGCGAGCCGGCTTGAAAAAACTTCTGCGGCGAGGTGTCGATCGCGGTATTTTCCCTGCTGTCCTCGACGAAGAACTCGCCGTTACCCTCCTCTTTGGTCCCATGCTCTTCAGCCATATCTTCGGTCCGCGCATCGATCGCAAATGGCTTGCGTCAGGCGCGGTCGACTCTTTCTGGAAGGCGCATGCCCGCCCGCAATACCAAGTGCCAAGCACCACCAAAGCGATTTCTCGGCGTCCGTCTCGCTAGGCTGTGTTGTTGGAGGGCGCTTGTGAGATCCGCGGCCGAAATCTTCCCGCGTTCTGTGAGGACTTCCCCCAGCCGCTCCTTTTTCATCGTCCGCTTTCCGCCGGTGCGAAGCTAACCCGAAGAAGCTGGATAGCACCGGATGGAGGCACAACTAGCGGAAGGGGAAATTCTTATTTGTTGACACGGCGAGACGTGCCAGAGCGCGAAATTCAAGATGATGTTTCGGGACAGTCGCCACGATCAACACCATGCGAAGTTTTCCGGAAGGCGCCAATCTGAACGTCCGTTTTCGACTGGCCCTCACCGGCGCTTCCGTTCGTGCGCGCGGCGAAGTCCGTTACTGCCTTCCAGGCGTTGGCATAGGCCTCGAATTCATCGGACTCGAGTCAACGGTGCTGAAGCTTCTGGAATGCGAAGTGGAGCGCGGCATGGCAATCCGAAAGAGACCCAAACACCCCGCGCGTTCAAACGGCAAAGGAAAACGAGCCCGGCATCCGCGTGTGGCTTCCAAATCCCCTCGCACTTCTTCGTAATTTCGCTGGCGATTTTCGAGTGCGTTAGCGTCTAACGTATCAGCCAATGTGCGAAGGACGCCCACGCACTGGTGCTTGCCACAGCCATGCGCAACGGTAGCGACAAGATCACCCACAGTCCGCCCCAAAGAAATGCGCGATGCAGGCGCCGGTGAACAACCGTGTCATACGTTATGCACGCAACCAAAACCAGGTCCTGGATGCCAAAAATAGCAAGAAGTCCGTGCTGCAAAATCCACGCAATCGGCAGCCGTGCAACGCCGGGACCTAAAATTCCCAGCGTGGAGAGAAGCATCAATCTTTTGTGCGTGTCCGGCTGGTTGCGGTAGTACAGACCCACGGCCACCACTGACGAAAACACGATGAGGTCGAAAATTGGAATTACTAGAAAAACCAAAGGTGGCGGACCGTTGGGTGACGTGAACCCGCGCCTGCCCGAATAGATTGCGGCGAGAACCCCTACGACAATCATCAGCGCGGCCAGGACGCCACCGAACACGCCAAGCCGCCGATGGATGTCCGTGCGATCCGCGGCCACCAAGCTGGTTTGCACGATCAACACCACAATCCACGATGTGAAAACGAATCCGTGAACCAGCAGGACTGGAGCGAGATGCGATTTGGCAAAATAGCTGTTGAGATAAAAAGTTCTGGCAAAACCTGCAAAGATGATTGCCGCGATCACCACGCGGCAAAGACATAAAACAAGCGGCTGCGCGGGCCAACGACTTGTGCGCGAGTGGCCATGTTCGCGTCTTTCTATGTGATGGACTGTCCGATTGGTGCACGTTCTACCACTGTTTTTCCGCGCGGAAACAGGCAGCCTTGTCGCATGGATACACATGAGTTCGTTCCAGTGCGGCAAAAATTCGCTAGAAAAAGGATCGGCGCGCGACCATGCCGCATTTTTTCTTTTCTTTGAGAACTGATAGCTTAGAAGTTACAACTTTTTATGGCTGCCAACTATCTCGACGTTGCGATCGAAACCGCTCTTGAAGCAGGCAAAATTCTTCGTGAAGAATATGCCCTTCCTCCTGACATCCATTACAAAGGTGACGTCGACCTGGTGACACAGGCTGACCGTCGCAGCGAGCGGGCGATTGTCGCACGCCTCTCTAGATTTTTCCCCGAGCACACCATCGCCGCCGAAGAAGGCACAGGCCACGAACGCAGCACTGAGTTTCGTTGGCATGTCGATCCCCTCGATGGCACAACAAACTTTGCCCACAAGTATCCCTGCTTCGCCGTTTCGATCGCGCTTGCGCAAAACGGGGCTGTCCTTGCCGGCGTCGTTTACAATCCCATTTACGATGAACTCTTCGCTGCGGCGCGCGGCGAGGGTGCCACGCTCAATGGCGAGAAAATCTCGGTCTCGAAGGTTTCCACTCTTTCGACCAGCCTCCTCTGCACTGGGTTTCCAGTGCACAAACGGCTCGCGAATCCTAACATTCACTACTATTACGATTTCACGCTGCGCTCGCATGGAGTGCGCCGCGACGGCTCCGCCGCGCTCGATCTCGCGAGTGTGGCGGCCGGCCGTTTCGATGGCTTCTGGGAATTTGGCCTGAAACCCTGGGACATCGCGGCTGGCATGCTGCTGGTAACCGAAGCAGGCGGCGCGATTTCAGATTTTCACGGCAATGCGTATCAGCTCGGCGGACCCGTAGTGCTCGCGACAAATTCTGTAATTCACGAAGAGATGCGAGGCGTCGCGCTCACCATTTCTCAACGCGATCCGAACGCGCCCCTTGGGGCACCTCTGCAGCCCATTCCGAAATAATAGTTTTGCGCTTCGTGCGGCCAGAATCGGTTTGCAATATTCGGAACACGAATTGACCGTTGCGGCTCTTCGGTTGTGTTACTTCGCGCCCCATTCTTTGTAGAGCTTGAGGATCGTTGGACCGATCGAAAGGTGCCAGGTGAAGATGGCGACGTCCTTGAATTTGTCGGGGACGAGGTATTGATCAGCGGCATCTTCACCTGGCACGCCGGATTTGTACATTTTTTCCGCTTGTGCGGCGATATCATCGAAGAGATCAGCGGACAATTGCACTCCATCGCGGCCGGCGATTTGTCCGTGACCGGGAACAAAGATGGTGTCCTTATCCCAGGACAAAAATGTTTTGAGCGTGGAGCGCCAGCCGGAGACAGTGGCTTGTTCGTCGAAGGTAACGGGATACATGTGATTGAAGAGCAGGTCGCCAGCGTAAACGACGTTCTGTTCGGGGATGCGAACGATAAGATCCGTGCCGGAGTGGCCGGGATACGTTTCGACGAGCGCTGTTAAGCCGCCCAAGTCGAGTTTCACAGGAAGCTTCGCCGGATCCAGTGGGCGATTGGGGAATCCCAGAACGGTGGAATTGACAGCGCCAAAAATGTTGCCCATGGTAACGACCAATTCCGCGGCATGTTTGCGCGCGACTTCACTCCTGGCGTTTTTTACGCGGGCTTCGAGAGGACGTAAAAAGGTAGCTTTATCCGCTCCCTGCATTGCACCGTAACTGTCAAAAATTCTCTTTGAAACTGCCGCGTGCGCCCAGAGCGAAATGCCGTTAGCTCCGTAAAACGCGTTTCCTGTGACGTGATCGAAATGGTAGTGGGTATCGAGCGCGCCCATGATGGGGCTTTGGCTCAGCGTGCGAAGCGTTTCGTGTTGAAAACTGGCTCCGGCAGGGCTGACGAATCCCTCGATTAATAGCGCGGCGTCTTTACCGAACAGGAACCCGCCATTGCACATCGTTTGAAGACCTTTTGATGTGTCGGAGATTGTGGCGTAGAGGCCGTCACCGATTTTGCGGACTGAAGCGAAGCCCTTATCGACAATCGGCGTCTGCGCGACGCGGGAATCCATCGCGAAGGATTCGGCGAGCGCGGGGAGCGGAAGAAACTGATAAGCGGCGAGAAGAGCACTCCATTGGGACGCGTGGCCAAGAAAATCGCGCCTGCTGAACAAACCTGTTGAGGACGAGCTGGAAGTAAGCATGAATCCTCCCAAATAAATTTGTGAAAATCGCGTGGTCGCCGCTTGGATGCCGATTTGAGCGCAGGGTTACGTTAGTTTTCCGGCAGACAATGCGGCAAGCACTATACTAAATGCCGCCCCGAATCGCCCCAACCATATCTTGCGCTTGAGGAGAGTTGCCTTGAAAAAGTTTTTGCTGTCTATGGTCGTCTGGCTACTCTGCACGGGAGTCGCGCGTGCCCAGGAACCAGACGAACTTCCGCCAAATCCGGAGATGCAGCGGCAAGAATTGATCAATTTGGAAAAGGAGAACGCGCGGGCAATCAAGCTGCACAATCCCACGTTCTTTAAGGCTGCATATTCGGAAGATTTCCATGGAGTTTCGCGTTACGGAGAAGTCGTGAACAAGGCAATGGTGATCCAGGAACTGGAATCGCTGCCGCTGGAATTTGACTCGGTCGTGAGCAGTGATGCGCAGGTGAGAATGTTCCGTGACACCGCGTATGTCTTGAGTCTACGGTCGGAAGTGGGACGCCGGAACGGGAAAAAGTTTTATAACCAGTTTCGAATCTTAAGGGTGTATGTGAATACGCCGCGCGGGTGGAAGATTGTTTCTGAGCTGGAAACCAAACTGGCGACAGATGAGCGCTCATAGCTGCAATAATTAGGCGGCAGTGGCTCTGCCGGCATTCACGGCCGCGCCGATGATGCCAAGATCGTCGTTGGCTGGAATCACTTCGAAGCGGCTGCCCTGCAAGGGGCTCATCTTCACCATGTCGTGAACGAGACGATCGAGTACGCCGACGTCAATCCAATTTACGTTTGGACCGGTCAGGTAAAAGGGGCCAGGGCCTTCCATGTGTATGCTGGTCGCGGTAGCGGCCGCCAGAGCGCGATGGCAGCGCGAGACGAAATCTAAACAGCGCGCATCGCCCTGTTTTGCGTTCTCGAAAACTTCTTCCGGCTCCAGATCAAGGAAACGGAGTCGCATCGCGCGATAGCCGAGTATTCCTTCCAGGTGGCCGCGGCCGCCGCAGCCGCAGAAATTTTCCTTGGGGTCGAGCGTGACGACGGAGTGGCCGCCCTCCCAAGCCCCCTGACTCCAGGGATAGCGTCCAAAACCGACACCGTTTCCGAGAGTCCATACGCGATTGAGCTTGTGAAGCACGCCGCGCGTCGCGGCAATTCCTGCAGCTGCGGCATCGGCGTCATTGTAAACGCGAACTGCGATGCGGGCGCCGCTCGATGCGAGAGCGCTTTCGACGGCTTCGCGAAGATGAAAGCCTTTGATCTGCTGAAGATTCGGTGATTCCTCGACGACGCCTTCGCGTATGAGGCCGGGAAATCCGACGCCCACAGCGGAGAGAGAACTGCCACGGTCGAGAGACAATACTAACTCGGCAATTTTCGCCGCAATATTGTCCGCGGGCATGGAGAGAAGCGCGTCCCGAGAGTCTCCTACTTCCGGAAACACTTTTACCGCTCCGGCAACCTGGTTGTTTTCAACCAGCGCGGCGGCGATATGCTCTACAACCAGGACTCCTGCATTCCTACCCATAATCTTCCGCCCCCGCGTCACATCTTGGTCAGCTTGTTCAAGCCGTTGAACGCCGCGGTTTTATAACACTCCGCAAGTGTCGGATAGTTGAAGACGGTGTCCACGAAATATTCGACGGTACCCTTAAGTGCAAAAACGGCCTGCCCGATGTGCAGCAATTCCGAGGCACCTTCGCCAATGATGTGGACGCCGAGCAGCTCTTTCGTGTCCGGCTTAAAAATCAGCTTCAACCGGCCAGTAGTGTCGCCGCGGATTTGTCCACGGGCAATTTCGCGGAAGTAGGCGATGCCAACTTCGTAGGCGACGCCAGCATCGGTGAGCTGCTCTTCGGTTTTGCCGATGAACGAAATTTCCGGGATCGTGTAAATGCCGTAAGGGTAGTGCGCGGGGTCGGAATGAATCGGCATGCCGAACGCGCTGGCTGCAGCGATGCGGCCCTGCTCCATGGAGACAGAACCCAGGCTGGGAAATCCGATAACGTCGCCAACGGCGAAAATGTGCGGTTGCTTGGTGCGATAGTCGGCATCGACGGGAATGCGCCCGCGGGAATCCGCATCGAGTCCAGCGGCGCCAAGATTAAGTTCGTCAACATTGCCCTGGCGGCCGACTGCGTAAAGGAGCGCTTCGCCGGCAATTTTCTTTTTGCTTTTGAGGTTCGCGACCACGCCGTTGTCGGGAGTCTCCTCGACGCTTTCAACCTCTTCATTCAGACGAAGTGTCACGCGGCGGTCGCGCAGGTGATAGCAGAGCGCTTCCACCATTTCTGAGTCAGCAAACTCCAGCAAACGAGGCCGCTTTTCTATGAGCGTAACGCGAACGCCCAGCGTGGCGAACATGCAGGTGTATTCCACTCCGATCACGCCGCCACCGACAACAATCATGGTCTTGGGAATCTGCGGCATCTGGAGAATCTGATCGCTATTGATGATGTTGCGATTGTTGAACGGAACCAGAGGAGAGCTGGCGGGTTTCGTACCCGTCGCGATAATGACTTTTTCCGCTTCGTAATCGGCCTGCCCCCGTACACCGGACACGCGAAGGCCGTTTGGGCTCGTGAAACTGGCAAGGCCGTTGAGAACTTCGATTCCGTTGCGTGAAAGCTGCGCGCGAGTCACATCAATTTCGGTCTTGATTACGTGCTGCGCCCGAAAGGAAAGATCGGCCATGGTGATCTGTTCCTTCACGCGGTAATTCACGCCGTAAATACTTTGATAATAAAAGCCGGAGAGATGCAACACGGCCTCGCGCATCGTCTTGCTGGGAATGGTTCCGGTGTTGATCGCAGCTCCACCGATCACTTCCATTTTTTCGACGAGCGCGGCTTTTTTGCCGAACTTTGCCGCCTGGATTGCGGCGCGCTGGCCTGCTGGTCCGGAACCGATGACGATGATGTCGTACTTGTCCATGTCAGGCGAAACGGAAGGGGCTGCCTCAATAGGCCGCGAAAGTATACCACCACGCGCACATGGCGTAGGTGCGTGAATCGCACTTGTAAAACTTCTGGCTTGCAAAAATAAAATTACTGATTAGGCTAAGCGCCAGGAGATTGCGCGACAAATGGGTTCTCCTTCCGTGGAAACGAAGCTGGCGGCTTTTGGCGAGACACAACGACGTGATGCGTGGTGGGTGGAAATTCTGCCTGTGGTGATTTTGCTAGGCGGATTTGGCGTTTACGCCACGCTGCGCGCATTCGAGGGTAAGTTTTACGAATGGGGTCCGTATCTTTCTCCATTTTATTCCCCGCTAATTGATCCCGGGCATCGTTGGTGGAAATTTTCGCCCGCGCTTTTGATCCTCGCGGGGCCGCTGGGCTTTCGCGCGACTTGCTACTACTATCGCAAAGCGTACTACCGGGCATTCTTCCTTGATCCACCGGCGTGCGCGGTAAGCGAAAGCGGCAAGCGTAGCTACAAGGGCGAAACATCGTTTCCTTTTATTCTGCAGAACATTCATCGCTACTTTTTGTACCTGGCGATTCTGTTTCTGTTGTTTTTGTGGCATGACGCGTACAAAGGATTTTTCTTTTCCGGACGATTGGGATTGCAAGAATTCGGAATTGGCATCGGTTCGCTGATTCTGCTTGCGAACGTGACGCTGCTGACGCTCTACACGTTTTCGTGTCACTCGCTGCGGCATCTGGCCGGTGGCAAACTCGATTGTTTTTCCTGCTCGGCGTTTGGGCCGCCGCAGCACACGGCGTGGACCTGGATCACCACTCTCAATGAACGCCACATGCTCCTGGCTTGGTCTAGCTTAATCTCGGTAGGGCTGACGGATTTCTACATCCGCATGGTGGCCGCCGGAATTTTCAAGGACGTGCGAATCCTGTGACCTCTTCCTACGAAACCCACGAACACGATGTATTGATCATCGGCGCGGGCGGCGCCGGACTCCGCGCCGCGATTGAAGCCCTGGCACAAGGCGCGCGCGTTGGCCTCGTATGCAAATCGCTGCTTGGCAAAGCGCACACCGTCATGGCGGAGGGTGGAATCGCCGCGGCTATGGGCAATGTCGACAAGGCCGACGACTGGCGCACGCATTTTCGCGATACCATGCGCGGCGGAAAATTTCTGAGCAACTGGCGCATGGCGCAACTCCATGCACAGGAGGCGCCAGAGCGCGTGCGGGAACTCGAACAGTGGGGTGCGCTGTTTGATCGCACGGAAGATGGACAGATTCTGCAGCGCGCGTTTGGCGGCCACACCTTTAAACGTTTGTGCCACGTTGGCGACCGCACAGGGCTCGAATTGATACGCACATTGCAGGATCGCGGCGTGCAGCAAGGCATCGACGTTTACATGGAGTGTACAATCACGCGGTTGATCAAGGATGGCGACCGCATCGCGGGCGCGTTCGGCTATTGGCGCGAGCAGGGACGGTTCGTAGCGTTCAAGGCCAAGTCCATTGTGATTGCGACGGGCGGCATCGGCAAAGCGTGGAAGGTTACGTCGAATTCGTGGGAATACACCGCGGACGGAATGGCGTTAGCCTACGAAGCGGGTGCTGAATTGTTGGACATGGAATTTGTGCAATTTCATCCCACGGGGATGGTGTGGCCCCCAGGCGTGCAAGGAATCCTGGTAACAGAAGCGGTGCGCGGCGAAGGCGGCACGCTCAAGAACAACAGGGGCGAGCGCTTCATGGAGAAATACGATCCCAAGCGCATGGAGCTTTCAACGAGGGACGTTGTCGCTCGTGCTATCTACACCGAAGTGCGGGAAGGGCGCGGCACGGAGCACGGCGGCGCGTATTTGGATATCTCCCACAAGCCCGCCGACTACGTGAAGAAAAAACTTCCCAGCATGTATCACCAGTTCAAAGAGCTTGCGGATGTGGACATTACGACCGGACCGATGGAGGTTGGCCCAACGTGCCACTACATGATGGGTGGAATTCGCGTGGACGCGGAGACAGGGCAGTCAACTGTGCCGGGGTTATTTGCGGCAGGCGAGGCTGCCGCCGGCCTGCATGGCGCCAACCGTCTGGGTGGAAACTCGCTGTCTGACCTGGTGGTATTCGGTAAACGCGCGGGGAAAGCCGCGGCGGAGCATTCAACCCGCTTGCAATCCGGCGCACTGGAGACAGCGCAGCTGGAACAAGCAGAGGGGGAAATGCTTGCTCCGTTCGAACGCACCGACGGAGAATTTCCCTACGAAATTCACCGCGACCTGCAGGAAACGATGCAGAGCCTTGTAGGTATTTTTCGCAACGAAGAAGACTTGCAGAAAGCGCTCGGCGAACTCGAAAAGTTCAAACACCGGCTGGAGCGCGTTCGGGCGGACGGCTCGCGCATGTTCAATCCAGGATGGCACCTGACGCGCGATTTGCACTCGATGGTATTGATCTCCGAAGCGGTGACGCGCAGCGCGCTAGCCCGACGCGAAAGCCGCGGGGCGCATAGTCGAATCGATTATCCGAATCTCGACGACACGTGGGGCCAACAGAACAACATCATTGTGAAGCGCGGCGATGCGATGGCGCTCGAACAGCGTCCGGTAACCGACATGCCCGCTGAGTTGAAAGAAATTTTGGCGGAGAATAAGTAGCGGACGCAAGTAGTGGATAGAAGATGGAGGCACGATGGCGGAAGCGATTTTGCGCGTGTTCCGAGGCGGCCCGGAAGGCGGTAAACCCGTGGATTACCGCGTCCCGGTTGCGCCGGGAATGGTCGTGCTCGATGCGCTGCATTCGATTCAAGGACATCAATCGCCGGATCTGGCCGTTCGTTGGAATTGCAAGGCCGGAAAATGCGGATCCTGTTCCGCTGAAGTCAACGGCCGTCCGCGCCTGACCTGCAAAACGCGTCTTGACGCATTGCCGCTCGACGAGCCGATTACAGTTTCGCCCTTGAAAGCGTTTCCTTTAATCAAAGATCTCGTCACGGACGTTTCCTGGAATTACAAAATCAATAAGAAGATTCCCGCATTTCAGCCGCGTGCTGGTGTCGAGTGGAAGATGTACCAGCGCGACGTCGACCGCGTGCAGGAATTCCGCAAGTGCATCGAATGTTTTCTCTGCCAGGACGTCTGCCACGTGTTGCGCGATCACGCAAAACATGAAAGTTTTGGCGGACCGCGCTTTTTCGTGCGAACCGCATGCCTCGAAATGCATCCCCTCGATGGCGTATCGCGCACAAAATTGCTAAAGGACGAGCTCGGCCTCGGCTTGTGCAATATCACAAAATGCTGTACGGAAGTGTGTCCGGAAGAAATTAACATTACCGATAACGCCATCATTCCGCTCAAAGAACGCGTGGTGGACGAGTTCTACGATCCCATCACTATGCTGGTGCGCAAGATTCGCGGTGCGTGATCGCCGTGCTGCAAGGCAGGTAACGACTGTCGTTACCCCTTGTTTCTTCTAGAGCGTCATTCTGAGTCTTCCGGTTCTTACCGGAACACGAAGGATCTCAACGTAAACCGCGGCGCTGCCTTAGCAGAGCGGCGAGTACCCGCCGTGCCGCGAGGGAGGTTTCGATGAACTACCAGTTGAAATCCATCTCCAAGGCGGGAATCGCCGAGGCTCTCGCCAAAGTTGAGTTGTATCGCTATCTGAATGAACCTGAAGAGTCTGAATCCATCTGCCGCGATATTCTCGACGTCGATCCGCAACAGCAACTTGCCCTGCGCCTGCTCGGTCTTTCCATCACCGATCAATTTACGGGAGGTGTTTCCGACCGCTGCCGCGAAGCCGAGGAAGCTTTTCAGCGCCTGAGCGATCGCTACGAACAATTTTACTATTCAGGACTTCTGCACGAGCGGCGCGCCAAGGCGCAGCTTCGCGCCGGCCAGTTGCCGCATGTGGTTTACCCTTTGCTGGAGCGGGCATTGCAGTGTTTTGCTGCAGCCGAAAAAATTCGCCCCCCAGGCAATGACGACGCCATCCTGCGCTGGAACCGCTGCGTCCGCCTCCTGCAAACACCCTCGCTAGCGTGGGAGGAACAGCTCGCCTCCTTCGAAGCCGACGACGCTCCGCCGCGATAAAGAAATTTTATTCCCTACGGCGACGCTCTCGTAATGGCCAAAAAAGGGTTCAAGAACCCGCGTGACCGGAGCAGAACAGGGTAAACCGAATCTCGGCCACCACCGGAATCCACGACCGTTTGACGCTGCATGTGGCGGGTGTTAGGCTGCCCGTTCGCTAAACATTCATGCGCGCCGTTGACCTCATCCGCAAGAAACGCGATTCAGGAGAGCACTCCCGCGAAGAGATAGAATTTTTGATCTCTGGCTACACGCGCGGCGAAATTCCCGACTACCAGATGGCATCGTGGCTGATGGCAACGTGGATTCGCGGGTTGAGCGGAGCGGAAATCGCGAGGCTCACAGAAGCGATGTTGCATTCCGGCGAAGTCATCACGTTCCCGGAACTTCCCGGGAAAAAGGTAGATAAACACTCCACGGGCGGAGTGGGAGACAAGACTTCGCTGATTCTCGCACCGATTGTCGCTGCTGGCGGCCTCACGGTGCCAATGATCAGCGGCCGCGGACTTGGCCACACTGGTGGAACGCTGGACAAGCTCGAAGCGATTCCAGGATTCAACACCGCCCTTACGCTTGCGGAGTTTCGCAAAGTCCTCGGCGAGTGCGGCATGGGCCTGATTGGTCAGACGGCGGAAATTGCTCCAGCGGACAAAAAGATTTACGCCCTGCGCGACGTGACTTCGACAGTCGAAAATATCGGCTTGATTTGCGCTTCCATCATGAGCAAGAAGTTGGCGGAGGGGATCGACGCGCTGGTGCTCGATGTAAAAACAGGTTCCGGCGCGTTCATGCAAAAGGAAGAAGACTCTGTGCGGCTCGCTGAGTTGATGGTGGAAACCGCTCGGCGGATGGGCAAGAAAGCGGTGGCACTGATCACCGACATGGATCAGCCGCTCGGGCGATTCGCAGGTCACTCGCATGAAGTCATCGAGTCGATTGAAGTTTTGTGTGGACGCGGAGGCAAAGATTTGCGCGAGCTAAGCGTCGAGCTTTCCGCCTGGATGTTTTATTTAGGCGACCGAACAAAATCAGTGGATGAAGGCCGTGTACTCGCAGAGAAACTTGTCGCATCGGGCGAAGCTCTCGAAAAATTCAGGCAGGGCATTGCGTTACAAGGCGGCGATGCGCGGGTCATCGACGACTATCAACGTCTCCCACAGGCGCGAACTCGCAAAGAAGTTGCGAGCCCGGCAAACGGCTATCTGGCCGCCACGAATTGCATGGAATTCGGTGTGGCGCTGGCGATGCTGGGCGGCGGTCGCGAAAAGAAAGAAGACGCGATCGATCCCGCCGTCGGTCTCGAATTTCACAAAAGAATTGGCGATCGCATCGCTTCCGGCGAAACCCTTGTAACAATTCACTACAACTCAGACGCCAAGCTGTCGGAAGCCAGCGAGCGTATCGAGAGAAGTTTTGTTTTCGCTGAGCAGCAGCCGGCACCCAAAAAACTTGTGCGGCGGCTGGTCGGAGCATAGAGTTTAACGTCTTCAAGGGTTTCAGGGTTTGTACTTACAGACCTGAGATAGAGCGGAGCGTGCATGGGACGATTCACCGGCATCCTGGGATTGCTCAGCATGGTCGGCTTGGCGTTTGCTTTTTCGACGGATCGGCGGGCGATAAAGCTGAAAACAGTCTTATGGGGCGTTGGACTGCAACTGACATTCGCTTTTCTGGTTCTGAAGTTTGAAGTAGGGCGAGCGATTTTTGCGTGGCTAGGCGCAAAAGTGACGCAGCTTTTAAATTTTTCCTATGTGGGCTCGGAATTTATTTTTGGCGAACTGGGCAAGAAGAACTCTTCGTTTGGCGCAGTGTTCGCGTTTCAGATTTTGCCGACGATTATATTTATCGCGGCGCTGTTCGCTCTGCTTTATTACCTTGGCGTGATGCAAATTGTCATTCGCGCGGCGGCTTGGCTGATGCAGCGGATCATGGGCGCGAGCGGGGCTGAGTCTCTGAACGTGGCGGCCAGCATTTTCATGGGGCAGACGGAAGCTCCACTGACCATCCGGCCGTTCCTGCCAAAAATGACCAAATCGGAATTGATGACCGTCATGACCAGCGGCATGGCGCACGTCTCCGGCGCAATCATGGCGCTTTATATCAGCTACGGTGTCGAGGCAAAACATTTGCTGACAGCCGTGATCATGACCGCGCCTGGGACTCTGCTGATGGCTAAAATGCTGGTGCCGGAAACTGAAGAGCCCCTGACGGCCGGACGCGTCGAAATGCCGCCAATGGAAAAAGAATCGAATTTTCTCGGCGCGATTTCCCGAGGGACCGTTGAAGGTTTGCACCTGGCTCTAAATGTCGGCGCGATGCTGATCACCTTCATCGCGCTGTTGGCACTGGTGAATGCGATCATGGGCGGAACGCACAACTGGCTCGCGGCGCATGGGCTGCCGCGGTTTCCAGAAAGCTTGCAACAGATTTTTGGCTGGGTATTCGCCCCGGTGGCATTTGTAATCGGAATTCCCTGGCACGACTGTCCGCTAATTGGAAATCTTTTGGGAACACGAATGGTGGTAAACGAAGTGGTGGCGTTTCAGCAATTGGGCGGATACAAGGGGCAGATAGATCCTAGATCGTTCACCATCGCGACGTTTGCGCTATGCGGCTTCGCAAATTTCAGTTCCATTGGAATTCAGATTGGCGGAATTGGCGCGCTTGCTCCAGAGCGCCGCGGAGACCTTGCGCGTCTGGGCATTCGCGCGATGCTAGCAGGAACGATGGCGAATCTGATGTCGGCGTCCATCGTTGGACTGCTTACGTAGTGAGTTTGGAAAGAAAAAGTTTCATGCCGAATCGAAAAACAAAGGAAAAAGCAACCGCAGAGTTCGCGCAAGCAGAAAAAGCCGCAAAGTTCATTCTTTCCAAAACGAAGCTGCGGCCAAAGATTGTGCTGGTGCTCGGCTCAGGATTGGGCGCGTTCGCAGATGAATTTGAAAACGCCGCGAAGATTCCGTACGCAAAAATCCCTTACTTCCCGCGATCGACGGCAATCGGGCACGCAGGACAGCTCGTACTCGGAACAGTGGATCGCGTCGCTGTCGCGGGAATGCAGGGCCGTGTTCATTTGTACGAAGGCTACTCGGCGAAACAAGTCGCGTTTCCGATTCGTGTGTTCGCGCGGATGGGCGTCAAGGCGCTCATTGTCACCAACGCCGCTGGAGGCATCAATCTCAACTATTCTGAGGGCGCCTTGGTCGCCATTCGCGACCACATCAACCTGCAGGGCGCGAATCCCCTTATTGGACCGAATGAAGATCGCTTGGGTCCTCGCTTTCCTGATATGACCCGCTCATACGATCCGGAATTCCGCCGCTTCGTTGCGGAAGAAGGAAAGAAACTCGCCCTCAGCCTTCACGAAGGCGTCTATCTCGCGCTTGCGGGTCCTAACTACGAAACGCCGGCGGAGATCCATTCGTTCCGCGCTCTCGGCGCGGACCTTGTCGGCATGTCCACCGTGCCGGAGGTCCTGGCCGCACGGCACTCCGGCATTCGCGTTCTTGGCATCTCCTGCGTCACCAACATGGCCGCCGGTATCACGGGTGCCACTCTTACTGCGGAAGAGGTTTTCGAGACCGGCGCTCGCGTAAAGGATCAGTTTATCGCCCTTCTGAAAGCCGTCATTCCAAGAATCGCGAGGGCCATTGCGTGAGCGAAAACGAGGCATTAAGGGCGAGTGAATACGAATCATTGATTGCCGCGGCGAAATCGGCGAGAGAAAACGCGCACGCGGCGTACTCAAATTTCCGCGTCGGCGCGGGCCTGCGCGCCACTTCGGGCAGAATCTTCGGCGGATGCAACGTGGAGAACGCTACCTACGGGCTGACGATCTGCGCAGAGCGTGTCGCCATCGTCAAAGCCATCAGCGAAGGTGAACGCGGCTTCGATGCCATCGCTGTGGTGGCGGATACGGATACACTGACTGCGCCTTGCGGAGCGTGCCGTCAGCTCATTTGGGAATTTTGCGGCGACGTGCCGGTGATTCTTGCGAATCTGAAGGGTAAGATCGAAATCGTTCCGATGAGAGACCTTTTTCCCAAACCGTTCGACGCCTCCAGCTTGTAGATAATTTGTAAATTAGGCCGTCGCGCAACGAATGCGCCCGCAGCGCAGAACAGGCCGGAGTAACTGGAGACCGTTATTTGCCGCGTGATTACGCGAAGGGAATCCGCGAATTGATTTGGGGCGAAACAGCGCGCTCGTCTATAATGTTTAGTTTGACCACAGTCGAGGGAGACGCCACGGATGGCTGGAGCATTTGATCAACGAAAACTTGGAGTCCGAATTATTCTCGGGGCTGTAATCGGCGTGCTCGGAATCGGCATGCTGAGCTACCTGTTGCCGACAGGACCGACTGCGGATTCAGAATCCAACGACACGGTGGCAAAGATTGGGGACCAAACCGTCTCTCTGGCCGAGGTGCGCCAGCAACTCAGTGAAATTGAACGGCGCAACCAGGTGCCCAAGCCGCTCGAAGGACTCTACGCCAGGCAAATCCTGACGCAACTGGTATACACGAAAGAAGTTCAATACGAAGCGAACCGCCTCGGAATTAAAGTTACGAACGAAGAGATCGCAGACCGCGTAAAGCAATTCCTGCCGACAGCTTTCAATGGCGACAGTCCGGTGGGGATGGATCAGTACACGCAGCAGGTGCAGCAACGTTTTGGAATGACCGTGCCGGTGTTCGAAGACCTGATCAAACAGGGACTCCTGGAAGAGAAGTTTCGCCGCCTGGTGACCGATGGCGTCAGCGCTGGCCCCAACGAGCTGCTGGAGCAATTCCGCTATCAGAACGAAAAGGTGAAACTCAACTACGCGCTGATCAAGCCGGAAGACCTCGAGGCGAAAATTACCCCGTCAGATGCAGAAATCAAGGAAGCCTACGAGAAGAGCAAGAGCCAGTATCAAATTCCCGAGAAAAGGGCGGTTGAATACGGACTGGTCGATTTGACGAAACTTCGCCAGAGCGTGCAAATCTCCGACGACGAACTGAAAGTAAAGTATCAGCAGGACATCGCGCAGTATCAGGTGCCCAATCGTGTGCACGCGCAGCACATTCTGTTTATGACCGTCGGCAAGCCGGACGCCGAAGTCGACGAAATCAAGAAGAAGGCCGAGGACGTCCTCAAACAGGCAAAAAAGGGCGCAAAGTTCGATGAACTGGCCAAGAAATATTCCGAGGATCCCGGAACAAAGGAGAAGGGCGGCGATCTGGGCTGGATCGTGCAGGGCCAGACGGTGCCGGAATTTGAGAAGGCGGCTTTTTCCCAGCAGCCCGGAAGCATTTCGGATTTGGTCAAAACGCAGTACGGCTTCCACATCATCAAGGTGCTGGAGAAGGAAACTGCGCACACCAAGCCGTTCGACGAAGTGAAAGATTCAATTCGTGCGCCGCTGATGCTTGCGAAGGCTGACAACGAAGCGAGCAGCGTGGCGGACCAACTTGCCACGGCGATTCGCAAATCAAATCGCACTCCTCTGGCCGAATTGGCAAAGGAATATCATCTGCAAGTTGCTCAGACAAGGGCAGTTGCAGCAACTGAGCCGGTGCTCGAACTCGGCAATTCTCCAGAGGTAAAGGACACCATTTTCCGGCTGCGCGAAGGGGAAGTAAGCGCGCCCATTCGTACCGATCGCGGATATGTTGTGCTGACCTTGAAGCAAGTGCTTCCGAGTCATCAGGGCAGCCTGGAAGAGGTTCGAGATAAAATTGTTGCTTCGCTGAAGCAAGAAAAAGCGCAACAGGCTGCGCGCTCGAAGGCCGAAGAACTGAGCAAGCGCGCGAAAGCCGGCGAAAAGTTTGACGCTGCGGCAAAAGCGCTTGGGCTTGACCCCAAAACCAGCGATGAATTCTCTCGCGCAGGCTCGATTCCGGGCATCGGCAGCGGTAAACAGGTCAGCGCAGCGTTTGGGATGAAGGTTGGTGACGGTTCCGCTCCACAGAATCTTGGATTGAACTGGCTCGTCTACCGTGTTGAAGCAAAAACGGAAGCGAATCTGGCGGATTTTGAGAAGCAGAAGAAGGATTTGACGGAACAAGTGCTCAATGAAAAGCGCGGACTGGCTTATGAGGCGTTCCGATCCAGTCTGGAAGAGCGTCTGAAGCAAGAAGGAAAGTTGAAGCTGATGCCTGAAAAATTGAAGGGCTTCGGCGATCTAGGCTAGTACAACCCATTGAAAATAGAAGACTTACAGTTTACATAGGCGGCACTTGCGCTCTGGGAATCCGCCCGCTACGCTATTGGTGTCCATTTTTGATATCCGCAAGGCCCAACCTGCGGCGAACTTTAGGAACCTGTAATCCATGGGAACAGAGTCCCGGCTCCTGCTGCCGCCTTCCGGGCCTGCAATAATTGCAAAACGACTCGACTTCAATTGGTGACTCCAATGGCTACGCGAACTCAGGCTGTCAGAATTGTAAAGAACGACTATCGCTGCAGCATCGAACGCAATCAGGGCGGCAAATACTGCATCAGGATTCAGGTGCACTACCCGCGACACGCTTGGAATCTTGGGGTGTACTTCCTGGCCAGTTCCTTTGACCGAGCGATGAAGAAGCTTGAGGAAGGTCTGGACTTCCTGCAGAGAAACGAAGAAAAGCTCTGGTTCTGGGGCGTGGACCGAGCGGAAGACCTGGGCTTCTCTGCCGAGTTCCTCAAGGAAGCTGGGCTAAAGCTGGACCGCCGGCAGGAATTTCCGCACAAGGCTGCAAGCCTCTCCGTGGCACCTGAGCGCGACGTTCCCGCATTTTCGATCGGGCCCATGCGCCGCGGGCTTGCCGAGTTGATCGAAGAGCCACGCGCAATGGCTGCCGGGGATTAAATCGGGTCTCCCCGACTTGCTTCATCTATCGTTTTCCCAAAATATTGGAGTATGTTCTTTTCGCATTAACATCTTGAACCTTGCCCGTAGACTCCGCCTTTTGCCCATTTCACCGTTTCCTTTCACCTTGACTTCGCCCTATTTCTCCCGGATGATGCGCGCATTCCCCTGCACACTTTAGGCACGAGTGTGCCCGGCCCGCGAGGCAAACCGAAGCGGAGGGAGCACGATGAGATCGAGCAAGGGAGTGGTTTTCGCGCTGGTCGCGGCGATGTTGCTGTGATGGAAGGGGACGCCGCGAAAGCTGGATATAAAGCAGCAGAAATGTAACGGTTGATAGCAATTAAAGTCAAAGAACACAATTCGCGGAACAGAGAGGAGAAATGCAGATGAACAAGATCATGAGAACCACGCTGCTGGCGGTCCTGGTAGCCATGCTTGGAATTTCCGTGGCCGTTTCCCAGCCGACGCCGCAAGCCGCCGGAAAGTCAGCTACGGCGGGTGCAACGGCCGCCAAGAAAGACCTGGTGGACATTAATTCCGCGTCGCTCGACGAATTGAAGGCGCTGCCTGGCATTGGGGATAAGTATGCCCAAAAAATTATCGATGGGCGCCCCTACGCGAAGAAGACGGATCTGGTGAACAAGAAGATCATTCCCGCGGCAACGTACAAGAAGATTGTCGGGCTGGTGATTGCGAAACAGAAATAAGGCGGAATTGGGCAGCAGCAGGGCTGGGGTAGCATCTCTCCCCAGCATCGGTTGCGGGGCCAATGAACTTTGTTTTTTGGAAGATTCCTCCCGCGCGGAAAAACGGAAGGCCCTCCCCACCTGTCTGTCCGCAAAGTGCTGAAAAAAGAACTTAAGAAGGCGCAAGAGTGTCAAAAGAAAGAGTTTAGGCCTTTAACCCTCGGTGGTGGTCGCCCGAACAAGATTGTATTCTATTGATAGCAGACCACAAAGGTAATAGAAGTCAACGAAAAAACGGACAACTAACGGGCTGCAGGCAACATCAAGGACTGATAAGTGTTGCCCGCAAGCAATCCGTACGCGCATTTCGGATGCAGCGGCGAAGGTGGTGTTCGATGGGGATTCGAACAGCGGTTTGTGGGCTGCTGGTTGGCGCAGTACTCGGTGGATTGTCCTCGGTGGTGGAGGCTGGGGCGCAGGAAGTGTCGCTTGAGGTTCGCACGAAAGAGGGAAGAGCCGAATACCGGGTCGGAGAGTCGATCGCGCTTCAGTTGGTTTTCGTTTCGAGCAGCAAGCAAGTCATCGTGGATAGTTCCTTCCGTTTCCCCGATTTTCAAAAGCCGCAGGATGAATTTCTCGTTGAGCCCAAAGATGGGGCGGATGATCCGATGGAAGACTATCGGCGGGCTCTCTCTACCAACCGATTCTCTTGCTGTGCCGATGGTGGGCTGCGCGGATTTGGACGCCTGGGAGGCGAACCGGTCGTGGTCGATCTGGAATTGAACCAATACCTGCGTTTCACGAAGCCTGGCCGCTATGAATTGACGGTCAGAGACCGGCGAGCGCACTCCGTCGACAGGTCGTCTCAGGAAGCTCCTGAAGCAATCGAGCTAGTTTCTAAACCGCTCCCCCTGACGATTCTCACCTCAGACCCAGTTTGGGAACGACAGCAACTGAATTCGGCGTTGGAGGCGCTTCGAAAAGGCCCAGGAGTCAACATGGAAGCGTGCCGAGCGGTGGCGGCACTGGGGACACCAGCCGCTGAAGTTGCGATGGCGGAGTCCCTGGAGGATGAAACGCAGGGCTGTAACTTTTCCTCCTTCCTGCTTGGAGCAAAGGACCGGAAATTGGTTCTGAGCTGGATGCAACAGGATTTGGAAAGTCCACAGGCGAGAATAAGTCGAGTTTTCCTGGAGACCTTGGCGACGTTAACGGCGCTTGAAGAGGACGGAAACGCAGATTTCCTTCAGAGGCAATCCGATGCCCGGAAACACGTCAGCGATGAACTCTTTGATTTGCTGGACGAAAAGAAAGGTGCGGCGCGAATCGCGGCGGTCAGCACATTGGTCAACGCGAGTCTTCAGGCCACGGGAAGCGAGAATTCCGCACATGAAGCGCAAGTACTGCGGCTCGCGGCTGAGGTATTCGAACAGTTAAGCCAACAAGCGCAGAGTACGCTGCTGTCGGCGAGGTGGACGGAAGTCGCAAGTCCAGCGATGGTGCCCGTTTTGCGGCGTTGCGCTGAGGCGGATAATTCCACGAGCTGTGGTCTTGTGCAGGGCGATTTGTTGCTTACGCGATTGAATGAGCTGTCTCCCACGGACGCCCGAGAGGTAGTCCTTGCCGATATACAGAAGAACAATCCGCGCTTTTCAAGCCAGGTACTGGCGATGTTGCCCGACAAGGAATTACCGGATCTGGATGGAGTGCTGCGGGAGCATCTAGTCACGGAAGGCGGAAACGTCGATACGGCTGCTGGATTGATCCAGAGGTATGCGACGGGCGGAATCGTCGGGGCTGTGCTGTCGTACCTTGACGAACATGAGCCGGGCAAATTGGGTGGAGAAATCGAGCAGAACCTGATTGCGTATCTGTTTCGAATTCTGCCAGATGCCGGCGAACAAAAATTGCGAGCGGCGTTGGCGGCGAGGGAGGGAACCAGCATGTACAAGTACATGCTGCATGAAGTGGCGCAGCGCACGAGCAGTCCGCGCATCCAGCAGATTGCGATCGAGGCCCTGTCCGACCAAGATTATGAAGTAGTGCAAAGCGCGGCACAGGCGCTTGGGCAGGTTGGAGACGAGCACGCCAAGGCAGCTTTGCTTGAACGTCTGGCTGCGTGGCAGGGGAAGTGGACAGGCCGGGAGCGCGAGTTCTTCTGGACACTTGACTCGGGTCCGATCAGGGACGATCGGTACTTGGGCGACGAGTTGATTCGCACTATAGCCACCGGGACAGGATGGCTTCTTACGGAAAAAGACCAGCAGCAGCTGCTGGCGAGCGCGCTTACGGATAATCAGAAACAGCAAGTGAATCAATTCATCGAAGCTACGAAGAACAGGCCTATCGCGATTACCATCATCAATACCCTCCCGCCCAACAATCAATTCATCGTCGCGCAATACAACTATGAAAGCCTCGAACTACTGAAGCGGAAATTGTCCCAGTTTCCGGCGCAAACCAATTTCCAGTTGCAATCGATCCCTCCGGAGAGCGCCGAAATGCGCAGGGCAGTTGCGGAGATCGAATCGTTTCTCGGGCAAAACGGAATGCGCGTTGAGATCGCAAAAGCGCAGTAGCGCATCGAGCTTAATGCTATTGAGCAACGCGCTTCGTTCTCCCTTTCGATTCGCTAATTCAGGAACCCATGGCTACCGCTGCTTTTCCTGGGCTTGCAAAGCTTCCTCAAAGTCTTTTTTCATCTCCGAGACGTGCCGGCCAAGCTCGTCTGGATCCACAAAGGGATTGGGAGCGCCCGCCTTCTGCCGCGTTGCCTTGCCCTCCAGATCGAAATAGAAGCCGTGAGGCGCAAGCAAAACGTCGGCATGCATGCCGCCCAGCCGTTGTAGCGTGTTGCGCTCGTCCTCAATAATGTTTGGATATTTCTCGTTATTGGTTAGCTTGTAGGGCGATACGGTGAGGCCGCACAGGAAGAGCACATCGTAATTCTTGCCGTCTTCATTAACGCGCATCGACCAGCTTGTACAGCCTTTGGTGTGACCGGGCGTTAGATGAGCCGTCAAACTCACACCGTCAATCTCTACACGTTCGCCGTCTGAAACGCTCCGATCTGGACTCACTGGCTCGTACGTTGCGTCGTCGCCCCAATAGAAGTCTCCGTTGCCTCCGCGCATCATAAGCTCGCCATCGAGCTTGCTAGCGATTACCATTGCGCCGGTTCGGCGTTTCACTTCGGCAAACCCGCCGCAATGGTCGTCATGCGCGTGACTATTCAGCAAGATTTTTACGTCCTGCAGCTTGAAGCCGAGCTTCTCGATGTTTGCCGCGACTTGCGGCAGCATTTGGCGAGGTCCGGTGTCCAGAAGGATGTTGCCGCCAGGGGTGACAATCAGGAATGAGCTGATTAGGTTTGCGCCGACATAATAGACGTTCCCGATAATTTTCCGTGGTTCGAAGGGAAGCGATCGCTCCTGCGTCGTCTTAAGTGCCTCCTGCCCGGCGTCTCTGTGCTCGGCGGAGAAAATTTTGCCGACAATTTTCCAGTGGCCGCCAATCTTCAAGATTGACATGTGATCAGTGAACTGAACCTGTGGGTAGTTCAAGGTGAGTACGGCGCTGGCAGCTGTACCGGTAACGTCTAGCCGGTCGACGCGGCGCACCCTGCGGTATTCGTCCGGCGCGGGTTGCTGGAATCGTTTCGCGAACTCGTCACGCGTCCACTCTTTTAATTCACCGGCATCGACGAATTTGATTTTAGCGTCAGGCGTGAATGCCTGCTCAATGAATTCAGCTTTTCCCAACGCGTGCGCCTGGAAATAGAGCTCGATGACCGTTCGCGGATCATCATCCGTTCGCGGCTTAGGCGGCGTTTGCGCCAGTGAAGGCCGTACGAGACCGAACAGAAATACGCAAAGCAGAAGCGCTCCAATCAATGATAGAGAATGCATGGCCTGCCTCCGCTAACAGTAAAACATTCCAGTGCGGTGGAAGGTTCAAGGCAAAAATCAGCAATGCAGACTGAGACGGTGATAGCGTATTTTCAGAGCGGTCCTATGAGGTGAAGAGTTTTTGATGGCGGCGCAATACCGAATCGGTGAGTTCGCGTACTTAGGCGGGGTTTCCGCGAAGACCCTTCGCTTCTATGACGAGATTGGGCTATTGCGGCCCGCGAGTGTGGATGCCCGAACGGGGTACCGCCAGTATCGACCACAACAACTGGAAGAACTGGCGTCGATCGTCGCGCTGAAGAATCTAGGGCTATCGCTAGCCGCAGTTCGTAATCAGCTCAGCAGAGCAGGATCTCAAAAGGATCGGCGGGACCTGTTGTGCGAACTCAAACGAACCATTGAGCAATCGATCGATACGGCTTCGCGATCGTTGCAATACGTCGATGTAGCTCTGGAGGAGCTTGATGTTTCAAGGCGCCCCATTTCGGTGGTCGTGAAGAACCGTCCAGATACCGCTATCGCGTCTGTTCGCGTGAAAGTGAAAAATTACACCGACATTTTGCGATTTGAAAAGGAATTGCTGAATGATCTGCCGGCCCGTTCGATCGGCGCCCTGCGTGGAGTTCTCTGGCATCGTTGCGCGGACTCAGGTTCGCTGGAAGGCGAGCCCTTTGTCTCGCTAAAGCACAAAGTGCCATTTCGGAGTTTTTACGACGTGAAGCAACTTCCTGCTGCAACAGTCGCCTGCGCCTACTCCGGGCTGGACGACGACAGCTCTGAACAAGGCTATAACGCCATTCGAAAATGGATGAATGTTCGGGGCTATGAACTCGCGGGGCCGAAGCGCGAGATTTACCTTGATCAGATGCTCGAGATTCAGTTTCCGCTGAAATCCGCTTAGAGCGAGCTGCCATGCTTCTCATGCACGTCGAGTGAGCCGGGGCGGGCAACTGGCCGAAAACTGTCCGTTGGGTCCGTTGCGCTCAACGCCAAATTTTCCTATTAAGTATCCAACCGTCAGCAGGACCATTGCTCTTTCGTTTTGTGACTTGGGATCAGCCTCGTTCCATCAGGAGGCCCCTGCGATGAGGCCCGGCCATCGAACATGCTCCGTTAGCGGTGCGGCGCCTGGCCGGCTGGCTTTCTTCTCTCCGAGTCGTACTTGGGAAAAACTTTCGTTTGAGAAAGAAAGGAGACCCATGACTCGCATATTGGGATTCTTCTCCGCAGTGGTCCTGGTTATTCTCATTGCTGCGCCCTCGGTCATTGCACAGGCCGAATCAGGTCTCCATGCTCGCGCCCGAATCACGCAAGGAATCGATGAAATGAATCGCGTCGCGCTTACGGGCAATACGCATCCCGAGGCGCGGCCTGCGAACGACCGCGGCCCGGTGGCAAATGGCTTCGCCATGGACCACATGTTGCTCCAACTAAAACGCTCCCCCGAGCAAGAACTGGCGCTCCAGCAATTTCTCGACGAACTTCAAAGCAAAGGTTCGCCAAACTTCCATCACTGGCTGAGCGCGCAGGAATTCGGCGAACGTTTCGGGCTGGCGAAGCCGGACCTCGATGTTGTGATCGCCTGGCTAGAATCCCATGGTTTCCAGGTAAACGTGGTCTATCCCAGCGGGATGCTGATTGATTTTTCCGGCACCGCCGCGCAGGTGCGCAAAGCCTTCCTGACGGAGATTCATCACCTCGAAGTCAAAGGTGAGAAGCATGTGGGCAACGTCAGCGATCCACAAATTCCCTCCGCGCTCGCTCCTGTCGTAGCGGGTGTCGTCTCTCTACACGATTTTCGCCCGCATACGATGCACCATCTGCGCAAGGTCGATAAGGAATTTACTTTTCCCGGTGTTTTCGGTGACAGCAACTACGCAGTCGTCCCCGCGGACCTGGCGCAGATTTACAACTTGAATGTTCTCTTCAGCGCGGGCATTTCTGGGCAGGGCCAAACGATTGCGCTCATAGAAGACACCGACGTGTTCAGGGCTTCAGACTGGAATACGTTCCGTCAGACTTTCGGTCTCTCCAACTATAGTTCAGGTTCTTTCACGCAGGTCCACCCGCCCGCGCCACCCGCGCAGCCCGGCAATAACTGCGGCGCTCCTGGCGTCCTCGTTCCCAATGACGCGGAAGCGATTCTTGACGCCGAATGGGCTAGCGCCTCTGCTCCGAGCGCCGCGATCGAGATGGCCGCCTGCGCGGATACCAGCACGACTTTCGGCGGCTTGATTGCAATCCAGAATCTGATCAACTCCAGCGCTCCGCCTCCTTCGATCATGAGCATTAGTTATGGCCAATGCGAAACCGTCAACGGCGCTGCCGCCAACGCGGCGTACAACTCTGCCTATCAGCAGGCTGTTGCCGAAGGCGTCTCCGTTTTCGTGGCCGCCGGGGACAGCGGTGCTGCGGGCTGCGACAACAGTGCGACTGAGGCAACTCACGGCATCGGAGTCAACGCCTTCGCCTCGACACCCAATAACGTAGCCGTCGGTGGCACCGATTTCAGCGATACCTACTCGGGCACCAACGCCAACTATTGGAATTCCTCGAACACTTCCGCGTTCGGTTCGGCCATTTCCTATATCCCCGAAATCCCTTGGAATGATTCGTGCGCTGGAGAATTGGTTTCCACGTACCTGGGCTTCAGCCCGACCTATGGCTCGACAAGTCTTTGCAACGATCCGCTCTTCGGATCATTCTTTGCGTCCACGGTGGCCGGCGGCGGCGGTCCGAGTCAATGTGCCACCGGAACAGCGTCTACCCCTGGCGTTGTAGGCGGATCCTGCGCCGGATGGGCAAAGCCTTCGTGGCAAAATGTTCTAGGCAATCCAACTGATGGCCAGCGAGACACTCCGGACGTTTCCCTGTTCGCTGCGGACGGCTTGTGGAGTCACTACTATGTGTTTTGCTGGACGGATACCGCGCATGGCGGAGCCGCCTGTGGACCTGATCCAAGCGCTTGGTCTGGCGCCGGCGGAACGTCGTTCTCGTCGCCAATCATGGCTGGCATCCAAGCGCTTATCAATCAGAAGGCTGGTGGACCGCAGGGTAATCCCGCCCCCGTCTACTACCAGCTTGCCGCCGGGGAATATGGTTCAAGCGGCAGCAGCTCTTGCAATTCAGACAATGGCAATACCGTGGCCAGCAACTGCATTTTCTACGACGTGACTTCAGGTGACATGGATGTGGATTGCGCTGGCCCCAATTGTTATCTCGCCGATGGCTCGGTGGGCGTCCTTTCGACTTCGAACAGCGCTTTTGCGCCCGCCTACGGCACGCATGTTGGCTGGGACTTCGCCACTGGCATTGGAACTGTCAATGCCGCCAATTTGGTGAACAACTGGCCGTCGTCTGCGCCCCAGCCTGGCTTCACACTATCGGCATCGCCCAGCAGAGTGACATTCCTTCAAGGCGCGTCTGGTTTGACCACCATCACGATCAATCCCGTGAACGGATTCAACGGCAATGTGAATTTGACCGCGTCCGGTTTACCTAGCGGCGTCAGCGCTCTTTTCGGCACGAATCCTGCGAGCACCACCAGCCTGCTGACTCTATCTGCGAGCGGCACTGCAGCGACTGGCACCTTCATTGTGACCGTCACGGGCTTTTCAGGGACCCTGAGCAGCAAAGCCACAATCACGCTCACGGTGAACCCTGCAGGCGACTACACGCTTTTCGCTTCTCCGAGCAGCTTCAGCGTTGCTCAGGGAGCGAAAGGTACGAGCGCCATCAGCGTCAACCCGCTGAATGGGTTCAGCGGCAGCGTAAGCCTTTCCGCTTCTGGCTTGCCCAGCGGTGTGACCGCGTCATTCAACCCCAGTAGTACAACCAGCGCGAGTACGTTCACGCTGACGGCCAGCAGCACGGCGGCGCTCGGAACGTTCACCATAACGGTCACCGGTGCGTCTGGCGCGTTGTCGCGCAGCACAACGGTCTCCCTCACTGTGGTGTCTCCGCCGAACTTTGCTCTCTCTGCCTCGCCGAATTCGTTGAGTCTCGTGCGGGGAGGCAAAATCACGTCCACAATCACGGTCACATCGCAGAACGGTTTCACGGGCAGCGTTAGCCTGTCAGCTTCTGGCTTGCCGCGTGGCGTAACGGCATCCTTCAATCCTGGCAGCATTACCAGCGCAAGCACGCTGACCCTGTCCGCCAAAAACAACGCGGCAACGGGAACATTCCCGATCCGGATCAATGGCATCTCCGGCAGCTTGACCCACACCACTACCATCAGCCTCAATGTCCACCGCTGAGGCTGTGAGTGCAGGTGGCGAAAGCGTGGTTGCTAGTCGCGGAGGAGGACTTCGCCGCGACCGACGAGTTGGTCGTTGATCCAGACGCGGTATTTGTAGCCGGCGGCTTTGGAACCGGGGCGCGCGGGACCAGTCTGCAGGCGCATTCCGGGAGGCGCCTGGAAAACGTTCGAGCTGAACGGGCAGCGGTTCACGTCGAATTCGATGCGAAGATTGCCAGCATCGCAGAGCCAGGAAACCTGGTCGCCGGGATCGAGCACGATGGTTTCAGGGAAGACCCCGACGAAAACGGAGCGGTCAGCCATGGGGAGAGTTTACAGTTAAGGGTGAAAAGTTCAAAATTTGCGCGCGAAGTTTTTGCACGCAGATTTTTGTGCACAGCCGGAGACGAGTCTGAAGAACCGCTGGAAGCAACTGTACCAATGTACGCTTGACCCACTTTCCACGCGCCCGTACACTGGAGAAGTCTTTGCGTGGCGCGAAGATCCGGCTGGGATTTGCGCTTGCGCCCTGAGCAACCCGAACCCGAACCCGACGAATGACGGAGGAAAAAGCCGGATGGCATCTTCATTGCGCGCGCTATCTTTACCCCTACCCAACGGCTCGCGAATTTCCCTGCTTCTGGCTTTGCCATTTGTATTGATTCATCTGCTTGCGCTGGGTGTCTTCTTTGTGAAGTTTCGCTGGGCATACCTGATCACCTGTGTTGCGCTGGTTGCGGTGCGGATGTTTTTCGTAACCGCTGGCTATCATCGCTATTTTTCTCACCGGTCATATAAGACCAGTCGTGCTTTTCAATTTGTGATCGCTTTCCTGGCTATGACGTCCTCGCAAAAGGGCGTTCTTTGGTGGGCCGCTCATCACCGGCACCATCACCGGTATTCGGACCAGGAAGATGATTTACATTCGCCGACGCTGTTCGGATTCCTATGGTCGCACGTGGGCTGGATCATTTCAGACAAATACGAAGACACACGCCTCAGCTACATCGCGGATTTTGCGAAGTACCCGGAGCTGCGGTGGCTCAACAAATATCATGTCCTGCCGCCAGCGACGGTCGGTGTGGTGATCTGGCTGATCGGCGGATGGCCGCTGTTTGTCTGGGGTTTTTGCATGAGCACCACCCTGCTGTGGCACGATACATTTACGATTAATTCCCTCTCGCACCTGTTCGGCACGCGACGGTATGAGACGACCGACACCAGCAAAAACAATTGGCTGCTAGCGATCCTGACGCTCGGTGAGGGCTGGCACAACAATCATCACCATTTCATGGCGTCAGCCCGACAGGGATTCTTTTGGTGGGAAATCGACATCACGTACTACACACTGAAACTCCTCAGCTGGGTGGGTCTTGTCTGGGACCTGCGCAAAGTTCCCGCGCATATGCTCTCCGAACAACAGGAGCTTGCGGCCTAAGAATCTGAGCCAAAGGTCAAACTGTCCAGCCAATATGTCGGTTGCGGGGTGCAGGCGATTGCGGGAAAATCGTTCTCCGCCAAGTTCGTGATTGGCAACCGAGGTTCCGAGACATGAGCGTAGAACCCTTTAAGACATCGATCGGTGAACTGGCTCCCCCGATGCGGCTGATGATGACGCCGGGGCCGTCTTCGATTGATCCGCGCGTTTACCGGGCGCTTGCTGCTCCGGTTGTGGGGCACCTCGATCCGTGGTTCAAGACCTGCATGGATGAGACGCAAACCCTCATGAGGCAGGTTTTTCAAACCGAAAATCGCGTGACCATGCCGCTGTCTGCGTCTGGTTCGGGTGGCATCGAAGCGGCGGTGCTAAACACGCTTGAAGAAGGCGACGAAGCCATCGTTTGTGTGAACGGCTGGTTTTCTGAACGCATGTACGAAATAGCACTTCGTTCTCCCGCGAAAATCACCAAACTGGAAGTTCCTTACGGCAAGGCGGTTGACCCGGAAGATGTTCGCAAAGCAGGCACAGGAAAAAAAATCAAAATTGTCGGCTTGGCGCACGGCGAAACATCTTCCGGCGTGGTCACAGCGCTGGACCCATTTCGGAAGGTCGCTGATGAACTGGGCGCGTTGCTGATTGTGGACTCAGTGGCTTCTCTGGCTGCCGAGCCCTTGAACGTCGACAAGCAGAGACTGGATATCGTATTCAGTGGCTCGCAGAAGGCGCTCAGCGCACCTCCGGGGATGTCTCCCATCACAGTGAGTCCGCGTGCCGAAGAGGTTTTGCGGAACCGCAAGAAAAAAGTGCAGAGTTGGTATTTTGATTTGACCACTGCGATGAACTACTGGGGCAAAGACCGTTTGTATCACCACACGCCGCCGATTTCGCTGATTTATGCGCTGCGCGAAGCGATGCGTCTTACGATGGAAGAAGGCTTGGAAGTTCGGTGGGAGCGCCATCGCGTGAATCAGCAGTCGCTGATTGCCGGCGTCGAAGCGATGGGACTTGAGCTGTTGGTCAAAAATCCGAAGGAGCGGCTGGTCACCGTGACTCCGGTGATGATTCCCGCGGGCATCGATGACGTTCAGTTCCGCAACCAGCTGCTTGATGAATTCAACATCGAGATTGCCGGTGGCATCGGCCCATTGAAAGCAAAGATCTGGCGGCTGGGCCTGATGGGATACTGCGCGCAGAAAGCCAACGTGCTGCTCTTGCTTGCAGCCATGGAGAAGGTGCTGGTCGATCAGGGAGCGCGCGTCCAAGCAGGGGCGGGCGTGGGCGCCGCCATATGCAGCTACGCGGGAAACGAAGCCGCTGTTGCGACGAAAGCTTGAGGCAACGATGGGAATCTTAGGAATTCAAGCCACAAAAAAACAAGGAGCAAGCGTGCCGACATTCCCAGTTTTGGCCAACAACGGGGCGATGAGCCAGTTTGTAGGTGCATTTGAAGTCGTGTCGAAACTGACAGGCAAGGCCTACCAGTGCCGCTTTTCGCACATGTGGAACGGTATCGCGACGCGCCACAGCGACACGATCGATACAAAGTTTTTTGTCGATGGCGAGGCGTTGGTCGTCGGCCTTTCTCACGTCGGTTTTGTAAAGTTCCGTGAAAAGACCGGACGCGACCTGACAGACCGTGAAGCAAGCTTCATCGCAGCGGAATATTTGAAAGAGCGCCTGGAAGAAGAGGACGAGAGAACACTATACGATGTCACGGCCGAAGATGTGACACGGCTGATCGAACAGATTGGAATCAAATAGCCGCAATCGGCAGGGAATTTCAAGCGTCGCGATGATTGCCGGGACGTTTTCATTTCGGAGTTGCGCTAGCTACGGCAAGGGCAATTGTTCGGGCAGCGGCTCCGCGTGAAAACCTTCCAGTTGTGGGTGCCGAAGCCCGTCACGCCTTATGAAGTGAATCACGAGTAGCATCAGCAGCCCGCCACAAACAAGAACGCCTACCGAAATTTCGAGTCCTACTTGAAGGTCGCGAACGTCGGAAACTTTTCCGATAATTTGTGGACCAAGACCGCCAAGCAGCTGCGTGACAAACATGTAGATGCCCACCGAAGTGGCATGCGCCCGCCGCGGCATCATGTCGTGAATCACGGCCGTCACGGGGCCGTGGTACCAGGACATAAAAAATCCGGCCATAAAAAGTCCTGTCAGCACGGCCCACTTTTCTTCGGAAAGAATTGCAAACAGAAGAAAGGGCGTGGCCACCAGCAAAGCGCCGCCGATCGCAGTCAGCCTTCCGTGTGGAGAGCGCCGCTGCAGACGGTCGGCCACGTAGCCGCCGGTGAGCACGCCAAGTACCGAGGAAATCAACGCAATCGCCGCAAGCGATACGGCAGCTTCCCGCAAGCTGAAATCCTTGTAGTTCACGGCGAAGTCCAGTCCCCATGTGAGTAGCGACACGCTGGAGAACGTGATGCACGTGCCTGCGGCGAGCATCGCGACGAACGCCGGCACGCTCAGCAGCTTAAAAAAAGGCACGACTTCAGTGCGCGGGCCGCGGGGCGGATCTTCAATCCACAAAATCGCAAGACCGGGCAACAAACCTGCCAGAGCGGCCAAATAGAAAACATGCTGCCAGGGATGATGCTCGCCCAAGATGCCACCGACAGCGAGGCCCGAAGCTCCGCCGAGAAGCATCCCCGTGGCGAAGATTGCCTGGGCGAAGGCGCGGCGCTCTTGCGGAAACGCGCCTGAGATCATTGACTGAGCGGCGGGCGCGTAAGCACCTTCACCAACGCCCACCAGAGCACGTGAAAACAGCAGAAACGTAAATGTCGATGCCAGCCCACTGGCGAAGGTCGCCAAACTCCAGAAGACGACGCCAAACGCAATAACAGCGCGCCGGCTCAGGCGGTCCGCAAGTAATCCAAAAAGCAGGCTGGCAACCGCAAGAACAATCAGCAGCCACGTCTGCAACGACCCAAGCTGCGCATCCGATACTCCGAGGTGCGCGCGGATCAGCGGCAACAACGGAATAAATACCTGACGGTCGCCAAAGTTGACAAAGTTGACTAAAGCAAGTACAGCAAGAAGACGGTATTGGTAACGTGAAAGCGGAATGGGGCTCGATGACATGCGGAGTTTGCGGCGATCCTGTCCGTAACCTGGTGTCGTGAGAGCAAGGTGATTATATAACGGTGGCGAAGACGGTCCGCGAAAGAAACGC